>Ga0256841_1002549_pt1 | contig 14398 bp, 14 predicted proteins | sample 356308metaG_FD_185971 | JGI IMG/M metagenome (GOLD analysis project Ga0256841, IMG submission 185971) | Hydrothermal vent microbial communities from Mid Atlantic Ridge, Atlantic Ocean - 356-308 | ecosystem: Environmental > Aquatic > Marine > Hydrothermal vents | place: Atlantic Ocean: Mid...
ACGATGCGATCGTCTCCTTCGGACCCCCGCGGCTGCGTTTCCGGATCTCCTATCTCGAACTCTCCGACGAGCCGCTGCCCAATGTCGAACGCAAGCGCAAGGAACTGGTGGCGGCGATCCGCCTCGGTCTCACCGACGAACTCAGTGTCGGCGCCCAGACCCGCCGCGATCTCACCGAGAACGAGACCATCGCCAGCAGCGGCGCCCTCATCTACCGCAACCCCTGCTTCGTCTTGACGGCGGGTATCGAACGACAATTTACCTCCAAGGGCGAGCTCAGCGACGAGACCACTTTCACACTGCGCATCGGACTCGCCGGTCTCGGCGACATCGGAACCTCCACCTCGCTCGAGGAAGTGCAGTAGGCTCTACTGGCGGTAACGGAGAAAAGGGCCCGGAATGTTCCACCACCTGTGCCGTACGCTGCTCCTCGCAGCGGCTCTGCTGTTCGGTTTCCAGCCCGTGGGCAGGGAGGCGACGGCGCAGACGCCGCTGCGCATCGCGGCGATCGTCAACCAGGATGTCATCACCCTCCAGGACCTGCTGGAGCGGCTCGATCTCGTGCTGCTGGCGAGTGGCGCCGAGAACAGCGAGGAAGCGCGCGCCCGGCTCGGGCCGCAGGTGCTGCGCACCTATATCGACGAGACCCTCAAGCTGCAGGAAGCGCGACGGCTGGGGATCACCATCTCCGACCGGGAGCTGCAGCAGGCGCTCGCCGGTGTCGCTTCGCGCAACGGCATGACCCTCGATGCGCTGCTCGCTCTCCTCAAGCAGCGCGGCATCGGTCCGGACACGCTGGAGCGGCAGATCCGCGCCGAGCTGGCCTGGGCACGGGTGATCGCCCGCCAGATCCGACCCAAGGTGGTGGTTTCCGAGGAACAGATCACGCTCGCCCTGGCCACCCGCGAGGAGCGGGGTACCGAGGAAGTGCTGCTGTCGGAGATCCTTCTCCCCATCTATCGTCCGGAGCAGGAGCCGCAGGTCCTGGAGGATGCCCGGCGGATCATCGAAGCGGTCCGGAGCGGTGCCGATTTCGGCGCTCTGGCCCGCCAGGTCTCGGTTGCCGCCAGTGCCGGGGCACGCGGGGATCTGGGCTGGGTCACGGTGTCCAGTCTCAACGACAACCTGCGGCCGATCATCGAGAGACTGGAGGTCGGCGTTCCGTCGGAACCGGTGCGTACCGCCAATGGCATCGAGATCTTCCTGGTTCGCGACCGCCGCACCGGAAGCACTGCCGGTACCGCCGACGACCTCGTCGAGCTCGCCCAGCTCGTCCTGCCTCTGCGGGGCGACGCCACCGAGGAGGAAACGCGTCGGGCGGTGCGCGAAGCCGAGGCGGTGCGCCCGCGCCTGCGCACCTGTGGCGATGTGACGACGATCGCGAGGGAAATCGGGGCACCCGCCTCCGGTCCGCTCGGCTGGATGACCCTCGCCGAACTGCCGCCCCAATTCGCATCCGAGGTGGCAAAGCTTCCGGTAGGGGCGGTCACCCCGCCGCTGCGCGGGCCGCTCGGCATCCATCTCCTGGTGCTTTGCAACCGTGGCGGTGCCGAGGGGGAGCGCCAGCGGGTTCGTCTCGAACTGGAACGGGAGCAGGTACAACGGCTCGCCAACCGCTATCTGCGCGACCTGCGCAAGTCGGCGTACATCGAAATCCGGCTGCGGTGACGACATCCCGCGGATGACCGAGCGCGCGGCGCCCCGGCCTCGGGACCTGGCGCGACGCCACGGTCTCACCGCCGACAAGCGGCTGGGGCAGCATTTCCTTTTCGATCCGGCGATCCTCGACCGCATCGCCGCCGCCGCGGAACCGCTCGAAAACAGCCGGGTACTGGAAATCGGCCCCGGTCCGGGAGGGCTGACGGAGGCACTCCTGCGGCGAAACGTGGAGGATCTGGTGGCGGTGGAGCGCGATCCGCGCTGCCTCGCCGCGCTCGCCGAACTGGTCGAGGCGGCCAAGGGCCGGTTGCGGCTGGTCGCCGCCGATGCGCGGAAGGTACGACCCGAGGAGATCGCCGCCGGCGGGCGGCTGATCATCGTCGGCAATCTGCCCTTCAACATCGCCACCCGGCTCCTGCTGGGCTGGCTGCGGGCGCTGGATCCGGTCCGCCACATGGTGCTGATGTTCCAGAAGGAGGTCGCACAGCGGCTGGTGGCAACGAGCGGCAGCACGCATTACGGACGCCTGTCGGTACTGACGCAGCGCCTGTGCCGGGTGGAGCGGCTCTTTGATCTGCCGCCGGGCGCCTTCACGCCGCCCCCCCGGGTCCATGCCAGCCTGGTGCGGCTCACCCCTCGCACCGACCGTCCGCCGACGGCGCTGCTCGCCCGCCTCGAGCAGGTGACGCGGGCGGCCTTCGGGCAACGGCGGAAGATGCTGCGTTCCAGCCTGCGCGCCCTCGCGCGGGATCCGCGGGCATTGTGCGCGGCAGCCGGGCTCGAGCCCAGCCGCCGCGCGGAAGAGCTGACCATCGAGGAGTTCGAGGCGCTGGCGCTGGCGCTCACACGCGCCCGCGCGCATCCCGACGCAGCCCCTCCACGAATGCCGTGAGCCCCGGTTGGCGCTGGCGGCGCAGCCGCTCGCCGTTGAGGATGGCCTGCAGCCCACGCACGCTGGTCTCGAACTCGCGATTGACCAGCACATAGTCGTATTCCGGCCAGTGCGTGATGTCCGAGGCTACCTGTGCCAGGCGATAGCGCACCGTCTCCTCGGTGTCCTGGGCACGCGCCCGCAGACGCCGCTCCAGCTCGGCTACCGAGGGCGGCAGGATGAACACCGCCACCATATCCTCGCGTGCCGTCGCCCGGATCTGCTGGACTCCCTGCCAATCGATATCGAACAACACGTCGCGGCCGCCCGCCAATGCCTCCTCGACGGGTCCCCTGGGCGTGCCGTAGCGGTGGCCGTAGACCTCGGCATGCTCCAGCAGCCGGCCGGCGGCCACCAGCGCTTCGAACCGTGCCGCATCGACGAAATGATAGTCGACTCCGTCGACCTCACCGGGTCGCGGCGGCCGGGTGGTCACCGAGACCGACAGGGTGAGTTCCGGCTCGCAGGCGAGCAATGCCCGCGACAGCGAGGTCTTGCCGGCACCGGAGGGCGAGGAAACGACGAACATCAGTCCGCGCCGTCGGCCGGCCACCAGCTTGCCGGGCTCGATCCACGGCGTGTGACCTGCGCTGTCCCCGGGTCCGGATCTACCGTGCGGCATCCTGCTCCACCTTTTCTGGCTCGACGGCCGGTCGCGGCACCGGCATCGGCGCCCGGCCGCCCGAGCGATCGCGGATCTTGCGCCAACTCCGGACCCTGCGGTTGTGCTCGGCAAGGGTTCGCGAAAACGCGTGTCCGCCGGTGCCATCGGCCACGAAGTACAGGAAATCGACCTTGGCCGGTCGCACCGCTGCCATCAGCGCCCGCCGTCCCGGGTTGGCGATCGGCGTCGGCGGCAGCCCCGCGTGCTTGTAGGTGTTGTAGGGGCTGTCGACGGCCAGATCGGCCCGGGTCAGGCGCCGTCCCAGCGAGCCCTTGCCGCCGGTCAGGGCATAGATGACGGTGGGATCGGACTGCAGGCGCATGCCCTTTCGCAGGCGGTTGACGAACACGCCGGCGACGATCGGGTATTCCTCGGCGCGCGCGGTCTCCTTCTCCACCAGCGAGGCCAGAATCAGGGCCTCTTCGGGGCTGTTCAGTGGCAGATCCGGCGCCCGCTGCCGCCAGGCGTCGGCCAGCGCCTCCTCCAACGCCGCCTGCATGCGCTGGACGACGATGCGCCGCGGCGCATCCCGCGGGAACAGATAGGTCTCGGGCAGCAGGCGGCCTTCGGGAGGTGGCGGCTGCGGCAGGTCGCCCGCGAGGAACGGCACCTCGTCGAGCAGCGCGTAGACCTCGGCCACGCTCAACCCCTCGGGCACCGTGATCCGGCGCAGCAGCACCTCTCCTCGCTGCATCTTGTCGAGGATCTGGTTGGGGGTCATGCGTGCCGTCAGCCGGTATTCGCCGGCCTGGAGCCGGCGGTCACGGCCGCTGAGGCGCAGGGCGATGCGGAACAGCCAGGGGCGCTCGATGGCTCCGGCCGCCGCCAGCCGTTCGGTGATCTCCTCGACCCCGCTACCCCGCGGCACATAGACGATCGTTTCGCCGGCGAGCGGGCCCGGCCGGTCGAGATAGCGGGCGATCGCCCACCAAGCCGCTGCGCTCGCCACCAGCAGGGTTGCGAGCAGGCCGAAGAGCAGGAGCAGGCGCCCGCGGGTCACGCCGCCGCCGTCAGAACGCCTCGGGATCGGTGAAGATCAGGCTGGCGTTGGTACCCCCGAACCCGAAGGAGTTGCTCAATGCGGCCCGCACCCGGCGCTGCTTGGCACGATGCGGCACCAGATCGACATCCCCGCAGCCCTCGCTGGGCCGATCGAGATTGAGAGTGGGCGGGACCACCCCCTCGCGGATGGCGAGCATGCAGTAGATGGCCTCGACGGCGCCGGCGGCGCCGAGCAGATGGCCGATCGCCGATTTCGTCGAGGAAATCGAGACCCGGTCCACATGCTCTCCGAACACCCGCTTGATGGCGCCGATCTCGATCTCGTCACCGAGCGGCGTCGAGGTGCCGTGGGCGTTGATGTAGTCGATGTCGGCCGGGGTCAGGCGGGCATTGGCGAGGGCGCTGCGCATGCAGCGATAGGCACCGTTGCCATCGGGTGCCGGGGCGGTGATGTGATGGGCATCGCCGCTCAGCCCGTAGCCGCGCACCTCGGCATAGATCCTGGCGCCGCGGCGGCGAGCCCGCTCGTATTCCTCGAGCACTACCACCCCGGCACCTTCGGCCATCACGAACCCGTCGCGATCCTCGTCCCAGGGGCGCGAGGCCTTCTCCGGCGTGTCGTTGTAGCGGGTGGACAGCGCCCGGGCCGCCGCGAACCCGGCCAGCCCCAGCCGGCACACCGCCGCCTCCGCACCTCCCGCCACCATCACATCGGCATCCCCGAGAGCGATCAGCCGGGCGGCATCGCCGATGGCATGGGCACCGGTCGAGCAGGCGGTGACCACGCTGTGATTGGGTCCCTTGAGACCGAAGCGGATCGACACCTGACCGGTGACCAGATTGATCAGCGCGGCCGGGATGAAGAAGGGGCTTACCCGCCGCGGCCCCGATTTGTCGAGCAGCACGGCGGTGTCGGCGATGGTGGAAAGGCCGCCGATCCCGGATCCGATCAGCACGCCGGCCCGCTCCCGCTCTTCCTCGCTGCGCGGCTCGAAGCCGGAGTCGGCCAGTGCCTGGGTGGCGGCGGCGATACCGTAGATGATGAAGAGATCGCTGCGACGCAGCTCGCGCGGCTCGACATAGTCGCCAGCGTCGAACCCACCGGGCTCCTCCGCGGACGGCACCAGTCCGGCGATCCTGCAGGGCAGATCGGCGACGTCGAAGCGGTCGATCCGGCGGATACCGGAGCGCCCCTCGACGAGCCTCGACCAGTTGACCTCGACACCCGAACCCAGGGGCGTGACCAGCCCGAGTCCCGTGACCACGACCCGTCGCATCACCCAAGCTCCTCGATCAGCGGGCCGCAGCGGCCCGGCCGGCTATCCCGAATGTTGCTGAATATAGGAGATCGCATCCTTGACGGTCACGATCTTCTCGGCGGCATCATCGGGAATCTCGATCCCGAATTCCTCCTCGAAGGCCATGACGAGCTCCACGGTGTCGAGGCTGTCGGCCCCCAGATCATCGACGAAACTCGCATCCTCCGTAACCTTCGCCTCGTCGACACCGAGATGCTCGACGACGATTTTCTTCACTCGTTCGGCGATATCGCTCATCGTCCTCTCACTCCGCCCCAGTCATGCCGCGCGAATTCCAGCCGGGGACCAGCCCCCCGGTTCGAATGCGGCGGCTTTTACACAATCGCACGAGACTTGCCTAGCTCTCCGCGGCCACAGCGCCACTCCGCCCCGGGCTTCTCAGAACATGGCCATACCGCCGTTGACGTGCAGGGTGTGCCCGGTGACGTAGGAGGCTTCGTCACTGGCGAGGTAGACGACCGCCGCCGCCACATCCTCGGGCTGCCCGAGGCGCCCGGCGGGAATACGGTCGGCCAGCGCCCGGCGCTGTCCCTCGGCGAGCTTTTCGGTCATCGCGGTGGCAATGAAACCCGGGGCCACGCAGTTGACGGTGATGCCGCGGGCGGCGACCTCCGCCGCCAGCGCCTTCGTCAGCCCGACCAGCCCGGCCTTGGCCGCGGCATAGTTGGCCTGCCCCGGATTGCCGGTGGCACCGACGATCGAACCGATGTTGACGATCCGCCCGAACCGTCGGCGCATCATGCCCCGGAGCGCCGCCCGGCCGAGCCTGAAGGCGGCGGTGAGGTTGGTCTCCAGCACCGCCTGCCAGTCCTCGTCCTTCATCCTGAGCGCCAGCCCGTCACGGGTGATGCCGGCATTGTTGACCAGAATATCGAGCCCGCCGGCGGCCTCGGCGGTCCCGACCAGACGATCCACGGTCTCGGGCTCGGTGACGTCGCCCAGAACGATTTCGGTATCGCCCCCGAGCTCCTCGGCGAGGGCGGCGAGCGGAGCTTCCCGACGCCCGGCGATCACGATCGAGGCACCACAACGGTGCAGACCGCGGGCAATCGCCGCGCCGATGCCCCCGGAGGCGCCGGTGACCACGGCACGCCTGCCGTCAAGACGGAACATCGCTCTCTCCCCGATCGGCAGCCAGCGCCTCGGCCAGCCGCTCGACATCCTCCGGTCCCTGTACGTTGAACAACCTCGCCCCCGGCACGCCGCGTCTGGCGAGGCCGGTCAGCACCTTGCCGGCGCCCAGTTCGACCACCCGGTCGATGCCGAGCTCGGCCATCCGCGCCATCGATTCCCGCCAGCGCACCCGGGCCGTGACCTGCCGGGTCAGGAGCTCCACCAGGCGTTCGGGATCCTCCTCCGGAGCCGCCGTCACATTGGCGATCAACGGCACCGCGGGGGCGGCGAGCTCGATTTCCGCCAGGGCCCCGGCCAGACGCTCTGCGGCCGGCGCCATCAGGGCACAATGAAAAGGCGCGCTGACCTCCAGCATCATCGCCCGCCGGGCGCCACGCTCCCGCGCCAGCGCCACCGCCCGCTCGACCGCCTGCCGGTGGCCCGAGACCACCGCCTGGCCCTGGGCGTTGTCGTTGGCCAGTTCGCACACCTCGCCCTGTGCCGCGGCCGCGGCCACGGCTTCCACCGCTTCCGGCTGGAGGCCCAGGATCGCCGCCATCGCCCCTTCGCCGACCGGTACCGCCTGCTGCATGGCCTCGCCGCGCAGCCTGAGAAGGCGCGCAGCATCGGCCAAGGACAGGGCACCCGCAGCGGCGAGGGCCGAATACTCGCCGAGAGAATGGCCGGCGACCCAGCCGGCGATGTCGGCGAGGCGGCGCCCCAGCAGCGACTCGACCGCGCGCACGGCCGCCAGCGAGGTGGCCATCAGCGCCGGCTGGGCATTGCGGGTCAGGGTCAGCTCCGCGGCCGGCCCCTCGAAGGCGAGGCGCGACAGGGCTTCCCCCAGGGCCTCGTCGACCTCGGCGAAGACCGCCCGCGCCGCGGGAAAGGCCTCGGCGAGCGCCCGGCCCATGCCGGGGGCCTGGGCGCCCTGTCCGGGAAATACTGCGATGGTCGCCATTACGTCGCAATCATGTGGAAGGGGTCGGTCGGCGGCGCCGACAGTGTCCGGGGTGATAGCGCGAGAACCCGACCTGTCAAGCGACCGCCGACGGATCGCGGCGACGCGGCAGAGCCGCTCAGCCCCGCAGCACCCGGTTTTCGGGATCGTAGGGGCTGTCGGCGATGATGCGGGCGGGCCGGAGCTGGTCGAGGATGCGCACCTCGCAAGCGCGGCCGATCTCCGCGGCCGCGCGCTCGACATACCCCAGCATCAGCGACTTGCCGAGGTGATGGCCGTAGCCGCCGGCGGTGCCGCGGCCCACCACGCGGCCGTCCATGAAGACCGGCTCGTTGCCGAAGGGATCGGCATCCGCGGCTTCGACCTCGATGGTGCAGAACCGGTAGGGCACGCCTTCCTCGCGCTGCTTCAGGAGCGCCTCGCGACCGACGAAGGGCCCCTTGTCGAATTTGACGAAGCGTTCCATGCCGGCCTCGAGAATGCTGTTCTCCGCATTGAGATCGGTGCCCCACAGCCGGTAGCTCTTCTCGAGCCGCATGGAATCCATGGCGCGCAGACCGACGAGGCCGATCCCGTGCTCCTTGCCGGCCTCCATCAGCGCCTCGAACAGATGGATCTGGAACTCCACCGGGTGATGCAGCTCCCAGCCCAGGGAGCCCACGAAATTCACCCGCAGCGCCCGCACCTCGCGACAGAAGCCGACCGGGATCTCGCGCCCCGTGAGCCACGGGAACGCCTCGTTGGAGAGATCCGCATCGGCCAGCTTCTGCAGAACCTCGCGGCTGTCGGGACCGGCCAGCACGAACACCCCGTAACGGTTGGTGACATCGGTCAGGATCACCGAACCGTCGCGCGGCAGGGATTTGGTGAGGTAATCCCAGTCGATGTCGTGGGCGGCCCCCGGTCCCACCAGGTAGAAGCGCTCGCCATGGAACCCGTCGGGCAGACGCAGGATCGTGAACTCGCTGCGCACCGAACCGGAGGGGTTGAGCGCGTGGCAGAGATGGATGCGACCGACCTTCCCGGGCACCCGGTTGGCCACCATGCGGTCGAGCCAGGCCCGCGCCCCCGGCCCCTCCACCTCGAATTTGGCGAACGAGCTCAGCTCCAAGAGCCCGACCCGCTCGCGCATGCTCCGCACCTCCTCGCCGACATGGGCGAACCAGTTGGAACGGCGGAAGGAATAGACGTCCCGGGGTTCGACGCCCGGCGGTGCGAACCAGTTGGGCCGCTCCCAGCCGAAGCGCTGCCCGAACACCGCGCCCCGCTCCTTCAGCCGGTCGTAGACCGGCGGCGTGCGGGCCGGACGTCCCGCCGGACGGTTCTCGTATTCCATCGGATAGTGGGTGAAGAAGACGTGCTCGTAGGCCTCCTCGTTCTTGATCTTGGCGAAACGCTTGGTGACCACACCGAAGCGTCGGGGATCGACGCCCAGCATGTCCACCGTCGGCTCACCGTCGATGATCCAGTTGGCGAGCTGCCAGCCGGCGCCGCCGGCGGCGGTGACGCCGAAGCTGTGGCCTTCGCTGAGCCAGAAATTGGGCAGGCCGAAGGCCGGACCGACCATCGGGTTGCCGTCCGGGGTGTAGGCGATGGGACCGTTGACGATGTCCTTGATGCCGGCGTTCTCGAAGGAGGGCACGCGGTTGATGCAGGCTTCGACATGGGGCAGCAACCGGTCGAGATCGCCGGGGAACAGATCCTTGTCGAAATTGGCCGGCACACCGTCGACGAAGCAGGCGGGAGCACCCTTCTCGTAGGGGCCCAGGATCCAACCCATCCGTTCTTCGCGGAGATAGTAGGAGGCGTCGGATTCGCGCAGGATGGGAAGTTCGGGGTTGCCGGCCCCGCGGTATTCCTCGAGCACCGGGTCGACATCGGTGACGATGTACTGGTGCTGGACCGGAATGACGGGGATCTCGAGTCCCACCATGCGGGCGGTCTCACGGGCATGATTGCCGGTCGCGCAGACCAGGTGCTCGCAGCGGATGTCGCCCCGGTCGGTGTGGACGATCCACTCGAGACTGTCGCTGCGTTCGATGCCGGTGACCGTGACATGTTGATGGATCGAGGCACCGCGCATCCGCGCCCCCTTGGCGAGCGCCATGGTCACATCGACCGGCGCGATGTGGCCGTCGGTGGGATGCCACAGGGCACCGACCAGACCCTCGGCATTGATCAGCGGCCACAGCCGCCGGATCTCCTCGACACCGATGATGTGGCATTCGACGCCGATGGTCTCGGCCGTGCACTGGTAGTTGCGGTATTCGTCCATGCGGTCGCGATTGGTCGCGAGACGGAGGTTGCCGGTGGGATGGAAGCCGACATCCTGACCGGTTTCCGCTTCCAGTGTCTTGTACAGTTCGACCGAGTACTTGTGGAGCTGGCCGACCGAATAGCTCATGTTGAACAGCGGCAGCAGGCCGGCCGCATGCCAGGTGGATCCGGCGGTGAGTTCGCGGCGCTCCAGCAGCACCACATCCCGCCAGCCGCGCTTCGCCAGATGATAGAGGGTGCTGACACCGACCACCCCGCCGCCGATCACCACCACCCGCGCCTGGCTCTCCATTTCCGCTTCCTCCTCCGGCTCCGACCCCGTCAAACTGCCCCAGGGTCGAGCCCGGGATAGCCCCTTTCGGGACCTGTTCTTGCCTGTGCGCGGCATGCCCCGGCCGCCGCCCCCGGGCTTGGAGCCGGGCGGCATCGGCTCTATAGTTTTCCGCCGGACGTCTCGGCCGAAAGAACGAGGGCGGTACTCATGCGTGATCATGCTCGGTCCTGGTTGGGGCTCGCCGTGGTGCTGATGGTCGTCGGGACGGCGCCGGCCCGGTCCGCCGAGGAGCTGCGGCTGTACGCGCCGGTCCATGGCGCGATTCTCTATCCCCGGGGAGCCGAGGTTCTGCGCACGCTGGAGACGGAGCTTGCGACGGGGCGTCACGACGTGATCATCGAGGGCCTGCCCGAGGATCTCGACGCCGCTTCGATCCGCATCATCGTCAAGCCGGGCGATCGGGTCGATCTGCGGGGCTTCAGCACACGGCTGCGCCCGGCCGCCGAATACGTGGGGCCGCGCGAGCGCGAACTCCAGGCGGAGATCGAACGGCTGGCCGACGAGATCCGGCTGCGCGAGGACCGGATCCGCGCCGCCCGCATCCAGCTCCGGCTGGTCGAGCGCATCGGACAGGCGGCGGCCGATATCGCCACCAAGGAACTGGCAGCCGGCCAGCCGCAACCCGGCGTCTGGCGCAAGAGCTGGGAGGCGGTCGGCAGCGGCGCCATCGAGATCCTCGAGGTGATGCGGCAGAACGAGCGGGAGAAGCGCGAGCTGGAGCGCGAGCTGGAAGCCAGGAAGCGCGAGCTCGAACAGCTTCGCAGCGGCGCCCGGGCGACGAAGGAGCTGGTGCTCGATCTGGAAGCGGAGAAGACGACCACCGTCTCCATCGAACTGCGCCACTTCGTCGAGCAGGCCGGTTGGACCCCGCTCTACGAGGCACGCCTGCGCAGCCGCAAGGGAGAGATCACCCTGGAGCGGCGGGCGCAGACCTGGCAGAAGACCGGCGAGGACTGGCGCGGCGTGAACCTGCGTCTGACCACCACCCGCCCGCGCAGCGCGGTCACCCCGCCCCGTCTCGATCCCTGGTTCGTCGACATCGTCGAGATGCGGCCACTCGCGCGCAAGCGGACACCGGCACCGGCGCCCCCGGAAGCGACCTTCGCCCTGTCGGCGGACGACGGCGCGGTGGAACGCAGGGTGGAGGAGTTCCACACCACCTTCAACGTCTCGCGTCCGGTCGATCTGCTCGCCGACGGCAGCCGGCGGGTGGTCGCCCTGACCCGCGACAAGCTGCCGGCGGATCTTCTGGTGGAAGCGACGCCCAAGCTCGATCCGGCGCCCTATCTGACCGCCCGTTTCACCTATACGGAGGCCGAACCGCTGCTGCCCGGTCCGGTCCGGCTGGTGCGCGACGGCGCTTATGTCGGCGAAACGCAGCTCGGCTTCGTGGTCGCCGGCCAGGAGATCCGCCTCGGCTTCGGACGCGACGACAAGGTGGAGGTCACCCGCCGCATCGCGACCGACTTCAAGTCGAAGGAAGGAATCCTCGAGAGCTACCGTCGCGTCGAACGACGCTGGGTGATCGGCGTGCGCAACCGCCACAAGCGGGCGATTCCGATCGTCGTCTACGACCAGTTGCCGACCCCGAAGGACGAACGGATCACCGTCGAGCTGCTCGGGGACAGCACGCCGCCCACGGAACGCGATGTCGACGGCAAACCCGGAGTGCTGGCCTGGCGCTATGCGTACCAGCCGGGGGAGCGGCGCGAAATCCGCTTCGGATTCGCCGTGATCTTCCCCGAAGATCTCGCGATCGGCGGTCTGTGAGGCGGTTGCGATGTTCGGCTGGAAACGCGGACCCCAGGGGCCGACGGGGATCGAGGGAACATTGCCGGGACGGTCGGCGCCGCTCTTCCCCCTGCCCGAGCGCCATCGCGTCAGCGGCCGCGCGCTGCAGCCGCCCTGGCCCGAAGGGTACGCGCAGGCGATCTTCGCGATGGGGTGTTTCTGGGGTGCCGAAAGGCTGTTCTGGAAGCAGCCGGGGGTGTGGGTCACGGCGGTCGGCTATACCGGCGGGACGACTCCGAATCCGATCTATGAAGAGGTGTGTTCCGGACGCACCGGTCATGCCGAGGCCGTGCTGGTGGTGTTCGATCCGCGGATCGTCTCCTACGCCCGGCTGCTGGCCCTGTTCTTCGAGAGCCACGATCCGACGCAGGGAATGCGCCAAGGCAACGATATCGGCAGCCAGTACCGAAGCGCCATCTTCCCCTGCGACACCGCCCAGCAGAGGCTGGCCCGGGCGGCGGCTTCCATCTACCGCGCGGCGCTGGAACGACACGGCCACCGGCGACCGCTGACCACCGAGATCCGACCGGCGGCCGAGTTCTTCTACGCGGAGCCGGAGCACCAGCAATATCTGGCGGCCCACCCGCACGGCTATTGCGGGCTCGCCGGCACGGGGGTGCCCTTCCCCCCGAACGAACTCGAAGCCCTCACCATCGACAGCGGCACGGCCGGCGATCAGAGCCCCGGGTAGTACAGCTTGGCCACGAGCAGGGCCGTAGCCACGGTTCCGATCACCGCCCAGCCGGCCCATTTCCACACGGGAAATCCCCCGGTCCCGACCAGTGTATTCCCATCCGACACTATCATGGACGGCCCGTCCGCGGGAAGCCGCCTGCCGTGGCGCCGGCGGCGACACACGACAGTGTAAAGGTGCAAATTGTCGCACTGCGTGCAACGAAGGGGTAGCGTTTCACCTCTCGCGAGACTACATAATGGATACTCGCGTCGCGGAGGCGCACGTCTGGGGGGATCCACGAATGCTCACCATCTTGGAACGGAGCCATGCACGAGAGGGCTTCGAGCTGTTCCCTCACGAGGCGGACATCGGACTTCGCGGCTGGGGCCCGACCAAGGAAAAAGCCTTCGAAGAAATCGCTCTCGCCCTGACCGCGGCGATCACCGATCCCCGCCATGTCGAACCGCGCGAGCCGGTCAGCATCCGCTGCGAAGCGCCCGACGACCCGCTCCTGCTGGTCGAGTGGCTGAACGCCCTCATCTACGAGATGGTCACCCTGCGCATGCTGTTCGGCCGCTTCACCGTGCAGATGGAAAACGGGGCCCTGCAGGCCACCGCCTGGGGCGAGCCGCTCGATCCCGAGCGCCATGCGCCGGCAGTGGAGCCCAAGGGCGCCACCTGCACCGATCTCCGACTGGAACCTGTGGGGAACGGCCGCTGGCTGGCCCAATGCGTGGTGAACGTCTGACCGACCTCCGAAGGCCGGACCATGGTTCTCGCGCGCCCGACCAGGGTCGACGGGAGCTGCCGGAAGATCGAGCCGGAAGGGCGGATGCGGGTTCCCGCGGGGATCTTCGCCGGGCGCGAACGGGAGGCGATGCTCGCAGGCAGCGCGGTCCGGGCCGTGGCCCGGGGGCGGGACGAACGCGAGGATCTGGGGCGCACCGGCCCTCCCTCCCGGCCAGCGGCCGACCACCGCGGCCAGCGGCTCCTGCGCGGCGAAGTCGCGGTCACCGTGCATTGCGGCTCGCGCGGGCTCGCCTGCGCGCCGATCGGTTCGGCGGCGAGCCGGCAGGATCCCGGCGCCATACGCGCCGCGATCGATTGCCCGCTTGCCAACCGCCAGATCATCGGCCATCTCGCGCGGCAGGTGTTCGAACGCTTCTTTTCCGGGACCCGCCTGCGGCTCCTGTACGAGGTCTCGCACAACACCGGCAAAAGGGAACGCCATCGCGTGGCCGATCGCTGGCTCCACCTTTCCGTCCATCGCAAGGGCCCCAGCCGCGCCCTGCCCGAACCGCTGCGCCCGTTCGGCCCGCCGGCTCCGATGCACGGCGGCACGGGCAGCGGTGCCCGGGTGAGCGCTGGTGTGGCGAGGAGATCGCCGCCCGCCTGGCGAAAACCGGTGTGGAGGCGCACAGCGTCTCGATGCGAGGTGTCGCCGAGGAAGCACCGGATGCCTGCAGGAACATCGATGCGGTGGGGAACGCGGCGCATCGGGCCGGGCTGACACGCGAGATCGCCCGTCGCCGGCCGCTGATCGTCATCGAGGGACAACCTCAGCAACGGGGAAGATCATGGACAAGCCTCTCGAGATTCGTTTCCACGACGTTCCGCATTCCGACTTCATCGAGGCGCGGATCCGCGAGAAGGTGGAGGAACTCGAGAAGT
>Ga0256841_1002550_pt1 | contig 14395 bp, 16 predicted proteins | sample 356308metaG_FD_185971 | JGI IMG/M metagenome (GOLD analysis project Ga0256841, IMG submission 185971) | Hydrothermal vent microbial communities from Mid Atlantic Ridge, Atlantic Ocean - 356-308 | ecosystem: Environmental > Aquatic > Marine > Hydrothermal vents | place: Atlantic Ocean: Mid...
CTGGCCGCCATGCGCTTGTTTTATCATCCAAGGCCAGATTCGGAGCGGGTTTTCTCTTTTCCCGTCGGTATTGGCCGCGCCGGCTGGGACACGCCCCGCGGCCGTACCCGGATTATTCAGAAAAAGGTAATGCCCAGTTGGTTCGTTCCCGCTTCCATCCGCCGCGAGCACGCCATGAAAGGCGATCCCCTTCCGCCAGTGGTAAAACCAGGGCCCGCCAACCCCTTGGGAAAATACGCATTACGCCTGAATATTCCAGGTTATCTGATTCATGGTACCAACAAACCTTACGGGGTGGGCCAACGCATCAGCCACGGATGCGTACGATTGTATCCGGAAGATATCGAAGCCCTGTTTCCCAAAGTCCGCCGGGGAACCCCGGTCACCATTGTGGATCAACCCTATTTGCTCGGATGGCGAAAGGGACAGCTGTATCTGCAAATTTACCCACCGTTGACACAAAATCGGCGAAAGTTATCCAAATTGTGGCAGTCATTGAAAATACGTCTGCAACATGCAGAACGAAACTCCGGGAAAAAAGTCGATTGGCATAAAGTGGATCTGGCGGTCACGGAAGCTTTGGGGCTGCCGGTTCCCGTGCTTAAAGATAGCCCGGCATTCTCACCCTATTTGGCCCGTTTGCCAAAAGTGGCCCATCCCGAAGCTTTTTATGGCGCTTACCGAGCACCGCTCCTGAAGTCCGGATGGTATTTAGCCCTGGGCGACAAATTCAACCGACCGGAAATCCAGCGGCTGGTGGCCATTCTGCATCATCAAGGCCCGCCCTATCCTGCCCATGCCCTGGCAAACCAGGATGGGGCTTATCGGCTCGTCATCGGCCCCTATGAAAAAAGGCGTAAAGCATCCCGGGAGCGGCGGCGCCTGAACCGGGAACTGGAACTAAAAGCTAAAATTCTGCAGCTGGATCAAAACACCTGGCTTGCCGGCCCTGCCTTTTGAATATGGGAAAGGCCACACGATTTTCATTACCGGATGGCCTTTGGTAAATCAATCTATTTAACCCGCTGTGGAGCTACAGACAATCGGGCTTGGCGCCCTTCATTCCCCGTCGTCCAAATCCAGCCGGAATGCTTCGCCATAATCGGTATCACGATCGAAGTCCTCCCAAATCAAGGCTGGTTGGGGGACAGGTTTGGTGGGTAAGGGAAAGGTAGCCACATCCAAAGCGCCGGTAACAATTCTCCCGCCCATGTTGACCAAGCCCTTCGCCAGACCACCGGTCAAACCGAATACAAAATTGGCTTGATTATAAGTATTGATCATGGATTTGGGAATCTCCAGCCAACTGGTGGCAATATTGGCCATTCCTATGCCCAGCTTTTTCCCGACTTTTACACCGTAATTATCCCCGGCCAGGACATTGCCTGATGCAGCCATCATTACGCTTGCCACGAGAAGAATCCGAAACCAACGCGTCATAATTTTCTCCCTATGCTTCTATGGATACTTTTTTAAACATAGACAACCTTTGGCGCTTTACAACCACCTGGGAGTCAATTTACCCGCATAATCCATGAAATTGCCTCGATCCGCCAATTCTCCGAGATATATTGGCGAACACACTCCGGTCCGATACCACGGTCCGCTCCTGTTAGCAAAACTGTAGCTTTGCTCCAGCATGTAGGAATGACACTCATCTCCAGTAAAGAAAACGCCTCCAAGGTCTCCCCTGAAGGCGTGAGATATCAAATCCTTTTAATTAATATTCAAGAACCCAGGTTCTGGTTGGCGAAATCCCAGTTCACCAGATTCCAGAAAGCCTCCAGATATTTTGGACGGGCATTGCGGTAATCGATGTAATAGGCATGCTCCCATACATCGCAGGTCAAAATTGGGGTCTTGCCTTCAGTAAGGGGGTTGCCTGCATTACTGGTCTGGACAATTTCCAACTTACCTTCAGGGGTTTTGACCAGCCAGGCCCAACCGGAACCAAACAAGGTTACAGCCGCTTTGGTAAATGCCTCCTTGAAACTATCAAACGAACCAAAATCCCGATTGATAGCATCCCCAACCGCTCCCGCAGCCGAACCGCCACCATTGGGTGACAGGCTGTTCCAATAAAATGTGTGATTCCAAACCTGGGCAGCGTTGTTAAAAATGGGACCGGAAGCTTTGCATATAATTTCTTCCAGGGACATGTTCTCGAATTCAGTGCCCGCAATCAGGTTATTGAGATTGGTCACATAGGTTTGATGATGCTTGCCGTAGTGATATTCCAGGGTCTCTCTGGAAATATGAGGTTCCAGAGCATCCATCGCATAGGGTAAAGGGGGTAATTCATGTTTCATTGAGCGACTCCTTCTAATTTGTTATTCCACAACACGCCAGGAAAAACCTAGCGCAGCACTCGGAGAAAAGGTTACTTTAGCATCGCTCTCAATTGGAATAAAGAGGAGATTCATGTATCCGCCTGGATCATGTTATACAGTTCGTCCTTGAGGTGAAGGCGCTTCTTCTTTAGGGTCTCCAGGTAATGATCGGGAGGGGTTTCAATCTGTTGTTCAATCCGCCGGATTTCCCTGTCCACCTCATGATACTCCTCAAACAAACGGGCAAAATGCGGATGAGATATTTTCAAGTGATGAATACGCTCTTTGTATTCAGGAAATTCATGCAGTAAATCGTGATGTTCGCCAAACACTCATAAGCTCCTATGCTAAAGCACTTAATTAAACTCTAATTTTACTGCGCTACCTCTGTCCTCAAATTGATCCATGTCAAAAAAATCCGGATTAAGCCCAACCACTGAGCCACTGATGATATTTGCCAGATAAATTACGGTTAAGCCGGATTCCAGCCATAGGAAGTGCCGCCAAATCTGCAGGATAAAAAGCCAACTCAGGAAACATTCAGGTGCGCCCGGTATATTCTTGCTTACGGGATTGTCGTAGAGGGCATTCGCTTGCAGAAATCACCTAACCCTGGATATGCCAACGATAGGCGTGTGGACTTTGAAATCCGCAAGCCGGGAAGCGGTACTTACTATCTGGCGCAAATGCTGGAAGTCCTATTTGCCATCAACCGGTTTTTCAACACCAAACCAAAACTGCCATAATGTCCCCCGTCTTAATGATTTTCCGATTCCGCCATTTTCAATGGCTTACGACTATTAAAAATGGCGATGCCTCCCTACATCGCTGAGGGTGTCGCCTTTTGCAACACCCTTTTAATGGGGGGAACTCAGACTTTTATTTTTATACAGAAAAATGTTCAGGAGGGTTGCAGTGTCTAAAAATTTTTATTTTTTGTTCTTACTTTCTTTTTTATTTTCCGTTCCTGTGCATGCTGTCGTTTTCCTGGCGGATGGCAACTCACAGCTTGAAATTGATGGCAATCCGCCTGATGGCTGGGTAACAGCTTGGTGGGTTGATGCCGATAATGGTGAAATCGACACTGCGGAAAATCACCTTAGTGAAATGACTTGGTGGATTCGTTTTCCGGGCGATACCAGAGAATCTTTTCTCCATGATTCCATGTCATTGTCTGGCTCGACGGGCAACACTGCCACCTTTACCTTCAATAAAAGAGATCTGGCAGGCGTACTGAATTATCAGCTTGAAGGAGGGCCGCCGGCAAGCGGACAATCCAAATTTATCCAATCTTTCACTTTGACCAATATCGGGAAAGAAGCTTCAAGCTTCAGCCTGTTTCAGTATAACGATCTGGACGTAAATTTTTTTGCTGACGACGATACTGCCCGTTATCTCGGTCCAGGCACCATTGAACAAACCGATGGCGATGGATCCACCACTATTGTTTTCAAGGCCCTAGGCGTTCTGCCTAGCGCCTGGGAAATTGCTGGCGCTCCTGATTTGCTGGATCAATTGGATGATAACAGTCTTACCACGCTGAACTCTTCCCCAACGGAACTTTCCGGCGATGTCGAATTTGCGCTCCAGTGGGATATTCAATTAGCGCCTGGAGAATCCATTACCCTGCAGACTGTTCATGCAGTCCCTGTCCCGCCAGCCTTGTGGATGTTTGGTAGTGCATTCGTGATGATATTCGGACTTGGCAAACGTCAGCGATCCTTTCACGCCTGATCATTGCAAAATCTGGGCTGGATCTCCCAAGGGACCCTCTGAACAAGCCCAGGATGATTTGTTCAGAGGGTCCCTTGGGAGTTTCAACCATTATTCTATAGGCTTGCCCAATCCAGCCCTCTCGCCATTGTCGCGCCACCCAAACTTGCCCTAGCCTGCCTTTCTCTCTTAGTCTATCCCTGCACCAAAATAATATCGGGGGATTTTCGTCATGGCTAGAGAGCAGTGGAAAAGTGAATTTGGCTTCCTTCTTGCCGCAGTGGGTTCCGCCATTGGGCTGGGGAATATTTGGCGATTCAGCTACTTGGCTTACGAACACGGCGGCGGGGCTTTTCTGATCCCCTATCTGATAGCCCTCTTGACCGCCGGCATACCTCTTTTGATTCTGGAATATGCCATTGGCCATGAACGTATCGGTTCCGCGCCGCTCGCCTACCGGAAAATCAGCCCCCATTGGGAATGGTTGGGCTGGTGGGCGGTATGTCTTGTCATGTTTGGCATTGTACTTTATTACAGTGTGGTGATCGCTTGGTGCCTGGATTATTTCATCTATGCTTTCGACTTGACCTGGGGTCAGGATCCAGACCGGTATTTCTTTAAAAAATTTCTACAGGCTTCCGATTCCCCTGGGGAAATTGGCGCCATCCGCACCCCGATTCTATTCAGTCTTTGCTTCATCTGGCTGGTCAATTGGTGGGTGGTCTTTTCCGGGGTGCAGAAAGGGATCGAGCTGGCCAATAAAATCCTCATGCCCATGTTGCTGGTTTTGACGGTGATTTTGGTTTTTTGGGCGCTCACTTTGGATGGCGCCATGGATGGCCTCAAAGCCTATATTACCCCGGATTTTTCCAAGCTGAACGAGCCCAAAGTCTGGATTGACGCTTACAGCCAGATATTTTTTACCTTGAGTCTGGGGTTCGGCATCATGATCGTCTATGCCAGCTATTTGCCGGATAAGGCCAATATCACAGGCACTGCCCTGATGACCGCCTTTATCAACAGCGGGTATTCGCTGTTTGCCGGGATTGCGGTATTTTCCGTGTTGGGATTCATGGCCCAGGCGGAACAGAAAGAAATAGGCGAAGTCGTTAGCCAAAGTATCGGCCTGGCCTTTGTCGTTTACCCGAAAGCCATGAGCCTGATGCCTGGAGGCAATTTTTTCGGTGCGGTATTCTTTTTGTGCCTGGTAGTAGCCGGGTTTTCGTCCGCCATCTCGATTATCGAAGCGTTTGTATCCGCGGCGGTGGACAAATTCGACTTCCCCCGCAAACCCCTGGTAACCGTGGTGTGCCTTGCAGGCTTTTTTGGCTCAATCATTTTTACCAGCCAAGCCGGGCTTTTATGGCTGGATATCGTCGATCATTTCATCACCCATTACGGCCTGGTGCTAGTGGGGATTTTCGAATGCCTGGTAGTCGGCTGGCTGTTTGATATCGGCAGACTACGTGATCATCTCAATCGTATTTCGAGCGTGCGTCTTGGGAAAATCTGGGAAATCCTTATTAAAGGTTTCGTGCCTTTGGTTCTGATTATTATTTTGGTGGGCGACCTCTACAACGACCTGCGCCAACCCTACGGTGGCTATAGTTGGACCGCTATCATACTAATCGGACGCGACTGGCTGCTGTTGACATTGATCATGGCCTTCTTTCTCGCCAACCGGCCCTGGCGCACCCATAACCACAAACTCCCCGGCAGGAGCGACTGCCAATGACCATCACAGAACAGGAATTCGAGCTGGACCCCGAAATTGTCTATCTCAACCACGCTGCTGTTGCCCCCTGGCCCAAACGCACCAAAGAAGCGGTAATACAGTTTGCCGAGGAAAACAGCCATGTTGGCGCAAAAAATTATGCCCGCTGGCAAGACAAAGAGCGGGAATTGCGCAAACAGTTCAAAGACCTTTTGAATGCGGCTTCCCCGGATGATATCGCCCTGGTTAAAAATACCTCGGAAGCGCTCTCGTTTGTCGCCTACGGACTGGACTGGCGGGCCGGCGATAATGTAGTCACCAGTTCGGAAGAATTCCCCTCCAACCGCATCCCTTGGGAATCTCTCAAAGCACAAGGCGTGGAACTGCGTCAGGCAGATATCGATACGGAAGATCCCGAACAGGCCCTTTTCCAGCAAGTGGATAAACACACCCGTCTGATTACCGTCAGTTCGGTGCAATATGCCACTGGCCGGCGGATGCACTTGGAAAAAATCGGGGCATTTTGCCGTAAACGGAACCTGCTTTTTTGCGTCGATGCCATTCAGAGCCTGGGGGCATTTCAATCGGACGTTCAATGCTGGCAAGCGGATTTCGTCATGGCCGACGGCCACAAATGGCTCCTGGGGCCGGAAGGACTGGGAGTGTTTTATTCAACGCCGACTGCCAGGGACAGGCTGTCTCTCACCCAATACGGTTGGCACATGGTGGAAAAAGCAGGCGATTACGACAATCCAGGTTGGGAAATCGCCGCAAGCGCGCGCCGCTTTGAATGCGGCAGCCCTAATATGCTGGGGATTCATGCCCTTGGTGCAAGCCTGTCATTATTATTGGAAGTCGGCCTAGATGCCATTGAGGCCCGGGTTTTGGATAATGCCCGCTATTTGATTGACAAAATCCTGGCCGAGCCGATGTTGACTTTACTGTCTCCCACCCATCCGGCACAGCGTTCGGGTATCGTGACTTTCAAACCCACCCAGGCCGACAGCCAGGCTTTATTTCATTTTTTACGTCAGCAAAATATTATTTGTGCCCATCGCGGCGGAGGGATTCGTTTCTCGCCGCATTTTTATACCTCAAAAGAGGCGTTGGAGCGAGCTTTGGACGCTGTCAGGCAGTTTCTGGCACTAAATTAAACAGGTCGTAAAAATTACGGCTGCTGCGCTCGGCAACCTGCTCGAAAGTAACGCCGCGAAGTTCGGCAATGGCCTGCGCCACATGGCGAACGTAATGAGGATAATTGGATTTTCCCCGGTGCGGAACCGGCGCTAAATAAGGGGAATCGGTTTCAATCAGAAATTTGTCCTGCGGCACTTTTTTGGCCACCTCGTGCAATACTTGAGCATTTTTGAAGGTGACAATGCCGGAAAAGGAAATGTAAAAATTCAAGTCCAACACCCGCTTGGCCATATCCCAGTCTTCGGCAAAGCAATGAAGCACGCCGCCCGCTTCACTGGCGTTTTCTTGCTGTAGCATTTTTATGGTATCTTCCTTGGCCGCCCGGCTATGAATGATTAAGGGCTTACCGAGGGTTCTGGCCACCTGGATATGTTGCCGGAAACGGCGATGCTGCCATTCCTGATTTTCCTCCGTGCGGTAATAATCCAGACCGGTTTCGCCAATGGCGACAACATGATCATCCCGCCCTAATTCCAACAGCTTGTCCGCCGGAATATCGATGCCCCGGCAGTCGTTGGGGTGAACACCCACGGAAACGGAAATCTCCGGCCAGTAGGGATCGACGAGCGCCCGCATCCGGCCATAGGTTTCCAGGTTAATGCAGACACAGAGCATGTGATCCAAACCCTCGCGCCGGGCATGCTCCATGTAGGCATGGAAATTTCCCTCATAGGGCTTGAGGTCGATACGATCCAGATGACAGTGGGAATCAATCAACATCGATGAAATACCAAGTAGGATGAAAAACTTCCTACATGGTATGGGTTGGCCGGTCCGATTTCAATGCCCCGGCCAAATGGGTTTCAATTTTGCTCCGCGTTTGTCCCTGATCTTCATCGGTAAACTGCACCCCGACACCAGCCGCTCGATAGCCTTCGGCGCCCTTGGGGGTAATCCAGACAATTTTACCCGCAACGGCGATACGTTCGGTTTCCTCCATCAAGCTCAACAGCATGAAAACCTCATCGCCCAATTCGTATTGCCGGGTCGTGGGAATAAAAAGTCCACCGTTTTTCAAAAATGGCATATAGGCAGCATAAAGCGCGTTTTTATCTTTGATATTCAAAGACAAGATGCCTTGTTTTGATTTACTTTGCGTCATGATGTCAGCCGGTAGGTTGCGATAAACAAAGCTTCCAGCATCAGTTGTCGGTTTGCCTGAGAATGACAATCCTGGCTCGTCTCTAGCAACTGCTGCCAGTAATTCATTAATTTCCTTAAGTTTAGCTGCTTGCCATATTTCTGCAACAGAGTCTGACAATCAAGATTCATGATCCGATCGCTCAAACCAAATGCCATCCGGACAAGGTCACCAGTCAAAACCGTAATCCAAGACAACAACTCTTCCACCGATTCTTCTTTCCATTGCTCCGCCAGCAAAACCGGATCCAGACGGCTTTCCATCAAAGCATGCCAATGACGCAGAAACTTTTGTCTTTTCGCTGGAGAGTCACTTTCCAGCCATGACTTTGCCAGCAAAGGCGCCTGGTGATTCAGCGTCAGCGCCAATTTGGCCGCCTCTAATTCATGCCCTTGATCTTGCAGCCAGGCAAGCGCTATATCCTCGGCTGGGGGAATAAGCTTGATCTGCTGGCACCGGCTGCGAATGGTCGCAGGCAGCAACCCCGAAGTTTCACAGATCAGCACAATGTGAGTGTCGGGTCCCGGTTCTTCCAGGGTTTTGAGAAAGCTATTGGCCGAGGCAATATTCATCCGGTCCGCAGAGTCGACAATCACTATCCGCCCCTTGCCGTATTGTGATCTCAAAGACAACCCGTCAATCAACACGCGCATGGCATCCACGGTAATGGGTTTGCCCGGTTCTGGCGCTATCACCTGCAAATCTGGATGGCTATCTCCCGCCAGTAATTTACAGGAACCACATTCTCCACAAATGTTTCCATTTTCACAGAGGATGAAGCGGGCAAAATAATGGACAAGACGGCGTTTGCCTATGCCCTTGGGGCCACTTAACAATAACGCCTGGGGCAAGCGGTTTTGCGTTTGATAAGCCTGCAACCGGGACCAAACAGATTCCTGCCAGGGATACAGACTCAACTTTGTTGCCATGAGGTTACCAGCTCCTGCAAAATCCCACCGATTTGCGCCTGAACCTGGCTCAGAGGACGAGTCGCATCAATCCGCCGTATCCGCTCTGGATACTGTTGGCTGAGTAACAAATAGGCGCGCCTGACCCGCTGCATGAATGCCAGGCTTTCCCTTTCAAAGCGGTTGTTATCCTTCCGCTGCCGGGCTCTGGTCATCCCTACTTCCACCGGGGCATCGAGCAGCAAGGTCAAATCCGGCTTCAACCCCACTTGCAACCAGTTTTCCAGGTACTCAATACGGCGCCATGGAATACCCCGGCCCTCGCCTTGATAGGCATAGCTGGCGTCGGTAAACCTGTCACAGATCACCCACTTTCCCTGGTGTAACGAGGGCAAAATCAATTCCCGAATATGATGCACCCGTCCGGCAAATAATAAGAGTAATTCCGCCTCCGGATACAGGGATGTCTCTTCCACAATCAAGGAACGTAGTTTTTCTGCTATTGGCACCCCGCCCGGCTCCCGGGTCACAACCACTTCAATCTGATGTTCCAGCAAAAACTGCCTGATATATTCAAGATTGGTGGTCTTGCCGACGCCCTCGCCCCCTTCCAAGGTGATAAATTTGCCCCGTTTCATCGCCTTGTCTGCTTCAGATAACGGGCCACCGCCCGGTTGTGTTCTTTCAAGGTTGCGGAAAAAACGTGGCCACCTTCCCCATTCGCCACAAAATACAAGGCTTTACCAGGCTGAGGATGCAAAACCGCATGGAGCGCACTGCGCCCAGGCAAGGCTATCGGGGTGGGGGGCAAGCCGGCATGAACATAAGTATTGTAAGGCGTATCACGGCGCAGATCCCGGTAGCGGATATCTCCTTGATACTCATTCCCCATGCCGTAAATAACGGTGGGATCGGATTGCAAACGCATGCCCATTTGCAAGCGGCGGATGAATACACCGGCGATTTGGGGTTGTTCGGCTACTTTGCCGGTTTCCTTTTCGACGATGGAGGCTAAAATCAAGGCTTCATAAGGCTTTTTCAAGGGTAAATCCGGTTGCCGGGCTTGCCATTCTTTTGCTAGGACCTCAGCCATTTTGGCATAGGCGCGGCGCAGGATTTCCCGGTCAGAAGTGTTTTTGACAAAAAAATAAGTATCCGGAAAGAACCTTCCTTCTGGATGACCAACCGGCAAATCCAGTTTTTCCAGTAGTTTTTCGACAGGAACCCCATATAGAGTATGCTGGATGGCCGAATGTGCTTGGATGGCTGACAAAGCCTGCTTCACAGTCCAGCCTTCCACCAGGGTGATTTTATATTGTTTTACCTTGCCCGCCACCATCATCGCCAATAGTTCTTTGATGGTAGTGCCCGGTGGAATTTGATATTCACCCGCCTTGATCTTATGGGCAGCCTTTTGTTGATACGCCCATGCCCGCAACCACAAAGGTTGCTGCAACCATCCTTTTTGCCGCAGGCGGGCGGCGACTGTTTTCAGATTGTCGCCTTTACGAACTTCAAAGGTAACAGTGCGAGTGTTGGCAAGGGGGGTTTGCAAGCCTTGTTGGTATTGCTGCCATAAACCAAAAGCACTGGCGGCCATCCCTAAAAGAAGGGCGATGGGCAAAGCAACATGCCAATATTTCATTCTGCCCCGCTCAACAGGCAAGCTTCCCAAGCTTCTTGGAACGACAAGGTCATGGCCCCCACCGGCCAGCCTACGGTTGCAACGCCGCCATGGAATTGGACTACCGGCATCACGCCGTAAATACTGTTGGTCACAAAAATTTCCTCTGCTTGAAACAGGGCCTCGAGACGGATTCTTTTTTCACATGTTTCGACACCGGCATTTGCCGCTTGCTCCAAGATCCACGCTTTGGCAATTCCTTCCACACCGCAGCGATCCAGCTGTGGCGTATAAAGTGTATTCGACTTCCGAAAGAACAAATTAGTCCGAATCCCCTCCACCACAAATCCTTCGGTATCCAACATCAAGCCTTCACCAATGCTGGGATCACGCAATTCCCGGCTAGCCAAAATCTGTTCCAGCCGGTTACAGTGTTTGATACCAGCCAGCAAGGGTTGAATACTTAACGCTGTTTGGCAGAGCTGAAGCGTGATTCCATTACAAACAGCGGCCACATTTGCCGGCAAAGGATGCCAACTGATCACCCGGTTGGGTTTTGGTTCAATGGGGACATTATAGCCACGTCCGCCACTCCCCCGGGTAAGCAAAATCTTGACAACGCCCTCCGTGGTACTTTGAGCCACCACCATTGCTTCATTGTATAAGAGCTCTGTGCCTGGATAGGGGATACCAAGACGGGAGCACCCCTGTTGCAGACGGTTCATGTGACGGTCAAAAAAAACCAGGCGGTTTTGATGGAGAAGGATAGTTTCAAACAAACCGTCACCATACTGGAAACCACGGTCTGTGATTTCAATGGTATGGCCCGGTTGACCATTGATCAAAACCGGTGAGGCATTCATCGGAAACCCAGGTAAGCTGGGGAGCTTAGCCAGTGAATTTCTTGAAAATAAGAGAAGAGTTGGTGCCCCCAAAACCGAAAGAATTGGAGATGGTGATGTCGATTTTCATTTCCCTGGCTCGATGGGGAATATAATCCAAGTCACATTCCGGGTCGGGTTCATCCAGGTTGATAGTGGGAGGGGCCACTTGGTCCCGTATGGCCAGGATTGAAAATATGGCTTCAATGCCACCTGCCGCACCTAATAAGTGTCCCGTCATGGACTTGGTGGAACTCACCGGAATCTGGAAGGCAGCCTCGCCAAAAGCATTTTTGATGGCCCGGGTTTCCGCCAGATCACCCGCAGGCGTAGAGGTTCCATGGGCATTGATATAGTCCACCTGGCCAGGTTCTATTCCCGCCGAATGCAGGGCCCGCTTCATACAAAGCGCAGCGCCCAGGCCTTCTGGGGGAGGCTGGGTCATATGGTAAGCATCGGCGCTGGCACCATAGCCTATCAGTTCAGCATAAATCCTGGCGCCTCGTTTCTTGGCATGATCCAAGGATTCGAGCACCACAACGCCCGCCCCTTCGGAAAGTACGAAACCATCCCTGTCTTTATCCCAGGGGCGGCTTGCCCGCTGAGGATCATCATTGCGGCGGGACAATGCCCTGGCAGCAGCGAACCCCCCCAATCCGGTAGGGGAAATAGGATACTCCGCGCCTCCGGCAATCATCACTTCGGCATCCCCGGTGCGAATGATCCGCGCCGATTCGCCAATATTGTGATTGGCAGTGGCGCATGCGGAAACCACAGCAAAATTTGGCCCGCGCATTCCCTTGAGAACTGAAAAATTGCCGGAAATCATGTTGATGATATTAGCAGGCACAAAAAACGGCGAAATCCGGCGGGGACCGCCCTTGACAAAGGCACTGTGGCCATTTTCAATCCCGGTAATTCCGCCGATACCAGCGCCAATGGCAATCCCCATCCATTCTGAGTTTTCCTCTGTTACTTCCAGACCCGCATCATCAAAGGCTTGACTGGCCGCGGCAATCCCGTAGTGAATAAAGGGATCCATCTTCCTGGCTTCCTTGGCGGGAATGTATTGCGTCACATCGAAGCCCTTAACCACTCCGCCAAAACGGGTGGAAAAGTCACTGACATCAAAGTATTCGATAGGACCGATACCGCTTTGTCCCGCCAAAATATTTTCCCATGCCTCGGAGATGGAATTTCCTACCGGAGAAACAATCCCCAGGCCGGTGATGACAACCCTTCTATCGTTCAAAAGTTTATACCTGGATACTGGAAGGAAAGATCTGAAAATCTACCTATGGAGGAAAATTAGCTTAGATGGCTTTCAATATAATCGATGGCTTCCTGGACCGTGGTGATTTTCTCCGCTTCTTCGTCCGGAATTTCGCAATCAAATTCCTCCTCCAAAGCCATCACCAACTCAACGGTATCCAAGGAGTCAGCGCCCAAATCATCCACAAAAGAAGCGTCGTTAGACACTTCTTCCTTGACTCCCAACTGTTCCGCCACAATCTTTTTTACACGTTCTGCCACATCACTCATGATTTTTTCCTTACCTCAGTCAAGTTTATAGTTATACCTGTCAGGCCGGGCATTTTAAATGCGAACCCCGGCAAACACAAAATTTTTTTAGATTCTGTCACGGCATGTACATGCCACCGTTGACATGAAGGGTTTCCCCGGTAATGTACCCGGCTTTGTCGGAGCACAAAAAAGATACCACGTCAGCGATTTCCTGCACATCCCCCAAGCGTCCAAGGGGAATGGATTGAAGCAGCGCCTGCCGTTGTTCATCTGGTAATTCCTGGGTCATATCAGTATCGATAAAGCCTGGCGCCACGGTATTGACCGTGATATTGCGTGAACCGACCTCCTTGGCCAAGGATTTGGTAAAACCCACCAAACCGGCCTTGGCGGCGGCATAGTTGGCCTGGCCGGCGTTTCCTGTCGCCCCCACTACCGAACCGATATTGACAATACGCCCCCAGCGGGATTTCATCATACCCCGCAGCGACATTTTACAAAGCCGGAAAATGGATGACAGGTTGGTATCGATAACGGCATCCCATTCTTCATCCTTCATCCGCATCAATAAATTATCCCGGGTGATCCCGGCGTTATTTACCAATACGGTTGGAGCGCCATATTCTTTCCCTATCTTCTGCACTAACGCTTGCATTTGATCAGTATTATTGACATTCAGGACTTCTCCTGCGCCTTTGCCTCCGGCTTCCTTGATAGCTTGGGAAACATTTTCCGCCCCTTGTTCCGTGGTTGCCGTTCCGATCACAATCATGCCATCTTTGATCAGCTGCATGGCGACAGCTCTACCAATACCCCGGCTGGCGCCTGTGACCAGCGCAACTTTTTCAGCCATTCAATTCCTCCAATGCCTTATCCAGAGAGCCGGGATCATAAACCGGCAAAACCTGTCTGTCTTTCACAATTCGTTTGTTCAAACCCGCCAATACTTTCCCAGGCCCGCACTCCACGAAGGTGGCAACACCTTGATCCCGCATAAAGCGAATGCCATCACTCCACCGTACTGGTGAGTACATTTGCTCAACCAGCAGCGAGCGAATGACTTCGGGAGAGGTATGGGATCTGATATCTACGTTGTGGACTATTGGGATCTTGGGGGCATCAATTGAAACTGTGCCGAGCACCGATTTAAACTTTTCCGCTGCCGGTTTCATCAGCGAGCAATGGGAAGGGATACTTACAGGCAAGAGCACCGCCCGTCTGGCACCAAGTTCCTTAGCAAGATCACAGGCTTTTTGCACTGCCCTTGCGTGCCCGGCAATCACGACCTGCCCTGGGGCATTGAAATTGGCCGCCTCCACCATAGAATCAGGCGTGGAAATTTGTTGGCAAACCTCAATGACTT
>Ga0256841_1002551_pt1 | contig 14395 bp, 9 predicted proteins | sample 356308metaG_FD_185971 | JGI IMG/M metagenome (GOLD analysis project Ga0256841, IMG submission 185971) | Hydrothermal vent microbial communities from Mid Atlantic Ridge, Atlantic Ocean - 356-308 | ecosystem: Environmental > Aquatic > Marine > Hydrothermal vents | place: Atlantic Ocean: Mid...
GACAGAAGGTCTCACCTGAAATCCAATAATAATGGCATCGGATGCAGAGGCAAGCAAGACGTCAGACTCTGAAATCTGACCAACCGATTTATGGATTACATTAACCTGAATCTCCTCATTACCAAGCTTCAGCAATGAATCGGACAAAGCCTCAACCGAGCCGTCCACATCACCTTTGACAATTATATTCAACTCCTGGAAGTCTCCAATCGCAAGTCTTCTACCAATTTCATCCAGCGTGACATGCTTTTGAGTCCTCAATCCCTGTTCGCGCTGAAGTTGCATACGCTTTGTTGCAATAGAGCGTGCTTCCTTTTCATCCTGAATAACATTAAAAACATCACCTGCCTGCGGAGCGCCGTTGAGCCCAAGCATAAGAACGGGAGTTGAAGGACCTGCCTCTTTTACAGGCTTATTCCGCTCATTGAACATTGCTTTCACTTTTCCATACGTAGCACCTGCAATTACGACATCTCCGTTATTCAAAGTTCCATCCTGCACAAGAAGTTTCACAACATATCCTCTTCCTTTATCAAGCGCACTTTCAATAACACTGCCATGTGCAGGTTTATTCGGGTTTGCTTTTAACTCAAGAAGTTCGGCTTCGAGCAACACCTTTTCAAGAAGTTCATCAACACCTATACCCTGTTTTGCTGAAATTTCCTGACTTTGATATTTACCGCCCCAATCCTCAACAAGGATATTCATTTTTGAGAGTTCCTCTTTTATTTTATCCGGATTAGCATTGGGTTTATCAATTTTATTGATTGCAAAGACCATTGGTACACCGGCAGCCTGAGCATGGTTAATTGCCTCTTTTGTCTGAGGCATAACATTATCGTCAGCAGCAATAACAATAATTGCGATATCCGTTACCTGAGCACCTCTGGCACGCATAGCAGTAAACGCTTCGTGGCCAGGAGTATCAAGGAAAGTCAGTTTTTTACCATTCTTCAAAGTAACCTCATAAGCTCCTATGTGCTGTGTAATACCTCCTGCTTCACCTGCAACAACATTCGCACTTCTCACAAAGTCAAGAAGTTTTGTCTTTCCATGGTCAACGTGCCCCATAACCGTAACGATTGGTGCACGTGGCACAAGGTTTTCAGGATCATCTTCTTCATCAGCTATATGGATAGCTTCCTGGACATCAACACTGACAAACTCAACCGTATATCCAAACTCATCGGCAACAAGTGTTAGTGTCTCGGCATCAAGTCTTTGATTGATAGACACAAACAACCCCAGAGACATACAGGTAGATATGACATCGGTTACCGAAACATTCATCATAGAAGCCAGTTCGTTTGCGGTAACAAATTCCGTAACCTTTATGAGGTTCTTTTCCTTTTCCTGCTGTTCAATTTCCTTCTGTTTTGCTTCACTAACGCTATGCCTTTTCTCTCTCCTGTACTTTGAAGCTTTCGATTTTCCACCACCTGTCAGCTTTGCAAGAGTCTCTTTAATTTGCTTTTGAACATCCTCCTCCGATACTTCAGGTCTGTGTCTTCTTGTTCTTCCTTTTTTATCCCTTGTGCTTTTCGATTTAGTATCTCCGCTTTTTGGAGCTCCGTCTTTCGGTTTAATAGGGTTATTCTGCTTTTTAATCCTTTTCCGTTTTCTCCTTTTCCTTGTTCCTTCAGCATCCCTGGATGTGGCAACAGGTTTTTTATCACCCTTTTTCTTTTCCGGCGGGAGCTCAACTTTTCCAAGAATAGTCGGTCCTTCAAGCTTTTGAAATTTTGTTTTTATGAAATTTTCATCATCATTTTCAGTCTTATCCTTCTTTTCTACTTTCTCTTTATCCTCCTCCTTCTTTTCAATTTTTTTCGGTTTCTCAACCGGTTGATCGGGTTTTGCTTCAGGCTTTTTCACCTCTTTATCAACGGTATCCTCCTCCTTTTTTTCAACTTTCTTTCCGGCAGCTTTCTTTTTATCAGGGGTATGAGTTTTACGACCCTCTCTCTCTTTTCTTTTCTCCGCTGCCGTCTTTCTTTTTGGTTTTGTTTTTTGATTAAGACTACCGAGATCAATTTTGCCGAGTACCATCAGACCATCTTCATCGGTTTCTTCATCCGTTTCAACTTTCTCAACCTCTTTCTTCTCTTCTTCATCCTTAGCAGCAACAACCGTTTTATCCGGAGTTGCCTCCTGAGGGCTTTCCATAACAGGCTCTTCAACTTCTTTTTCCCGGGACTTTTCAACTTTCTCTTCCGGAACGGCTTCTTCTTTCAGTTCGACAACAGGTTCAGGCTCCGGTTCCGGTTCTGTTTCCGGTTCCGGTTCCGGCTCAGGCACTGATTCCGGCTCCGGTTCAGGTTCAGGTTCATCCTTCTTGGCAGGTTCTACAGCAGCCGGTTTTTTTACTTCTTTTGTCATAGAAGTATCCGTAATCATTACTTCCTCTTCAATTACAGGCTCAACATCCTCATCTTCATCCTTTTTCTGTTCTGCAATTTTTTCTTCAATTGTAATAGTACGCCTTTCAGAATAGTGAAGACCGATTTTCTCAGCCTCCTCTTTTACTGCTTTTTGAGTTTGGTACTCCTTTTCCACAAACTCAAACATTTCAGGCGTAAGTTTGGCATTAGGATTTGATTCAATATCAAAACCCTTTTTCGAGAGGAACTCAACAATTGTACTAATGCCAACGTTAAAGTCTCTCGCCGCCTTGCCTAACCGTATTGGTTTCCCTTTTACTGCCATATAAACTGATAAAGTTTAAACCCGTAAAAATAAATAATTATATTTAAAAACATATTACCGCAAATTACAGAGTATCATTTCCGGGCAAATAATACTCCGGGCGATAATAATCTATTACTCAAATTCTTCTTTCAAAATCCTCACAACCTCTTTAACCGTCTCTTCCTCAAGGTCTGTACGTTTCACAAGGTCTTCCACACCGATCTCCAAAACACTTCTTGCCGTATCGCAACCAATTGCTTTGAATTCGTCAATGATCCACTGATCTATTTCATCAGAGAATTCGGATAAATCAACATCTTCACTGTCACCTGAAGCTTCTCTGTAAACATCAATTTCATAGCCGGTCAATTTTCCTGCCAGCTTTATATTAAATCCACCTTTCCCAATTGCAAGAGAAACCTGATCAGGTCTGAGATAGACATCTGCCTTTTTCTCATCCTCCCTGATTTTTATTGAAGATATCTTCGCAGGATTCAAAGCTCTCTGAATATACAATTCAGGGTTTGTTGTATAATTAATAACATCAATATTCTCATTTTTCAATTCTCTGACAATACCGTGAATTCTTGAACCTTTCATCCCCACACAGGCACCAACCGGATCAATTCTGTCGTCGTAGGACTCAACTGCAATTTTAGCTCTCTCACCCGGAACTCTTACAATATTTTTAATTGTAATAAGACCGTCATAAATCTCAGGCACCTCTTGCTCAAACAGACGCTCAAGAAATACGGGAGAAGTTCTTGACAAGATAATTGCCGGACCGTTATTTCTCATTTCAACCATTGAGACAACCGCTCTGATAGTATCACCTTTTCGATAAAAATCACTCGGTATCTGTTCCGATTTAGGTAAGATAAGCTCAATATCCTCATCATCAAGTACCATCATCTCCTTTTTCCAAACCTGATAAACTTCACCGGTAATTATATCACCAATTTTATCCTTATATTTTTTATAGATGTTATCCTTTTCATATTCCTGAATTTTAGCTACGAGATTCTGACGGATAGTCAGTATTTCGCGCCTCCCGAAATCAGCCAGCTTGATCTCCTCCGAAACCTCTTCACCCACTTCAAAGTCAGGCTCAATTTTTACAGCTTCGGAATAAGCAATCTGCAAGTTTTCATCTTCCACTTCACCGTCTTCCACAATCTCTCTAAACCTCCATATCTCAAGGTCACCCTTATCAATATTCACAATTATGTCAATATTATCAGCCGTGCCGTACTTCTTAATAAGCATATATTCAAATACATCCTCAAGGATACGCATCATCGTTTCTCTCTCAATGTTTTTGAATTCTTTAAATTCCGAAAAAGTTTCAACTAAATTAATATTTTCCATTTTATTCCTAATCTATATATTTCAATTATTTTTTAAATGAAATTACGGGTTTCCCCTCTTTTATATCATTAAACAAATACTTTGCAGTCATTTTCTCCTTCCCTTTCTTTCCTTTCTTCTCTTCAAGCTCAATATCGTTTTCCGTAACGGAAATCAATACACCGCTATGCTTTTTATCATCCACCGTAATAATTGCGATCTCCCGTCCGACATACTTTTTATATTGGCGCAACATCTTAAACGGATGATCAAGCCCGGGTGACGACACTCTCAATTCAAAATCCTCAACCTCCCTATCCAACTCCGACTCAATAAACCTGCTGATCTCAGCACACTCACCAATCGTGATATTTGTGTCGCTGTCAACAAATACATTTATCAGGTTTCCTTTGCTAACACTTAAACTTACAAGAAACCTGTCTGTTCCCTGAAGTATCTCATCCAATATATCCTCTACTCTCTTTTCAGATATCATTTTTACCTAATAAAAGAGGGGACTCAAGCCCCCTCATCACGTATTTCCTATTTATTGAGTGCCGAAGCACTTCACATTCCCGCTCGATAAAAGCGGTGCAAAGATAATACTTTTTAATTAAATGCAAATATTTTCTTTAAAATGAAAAAATCAACCTATGACACTATAAATGACAAACAACCGTTTCATACAACTATCAACGTTTATATGGCGTCATTTGTATTCAATGAGGCATTACACAATTGCTTAATTTTCATCCCATAATTGCCAACTTGGAGTATAATAACTATATCCTGTACTCTCCCTGTTTGATAATCTTACGGGCGAACCTTTGATAGTCAATACATCATCGTGGATTTCATATTCGGCAATGAATAAATCACTTCCCCCGCCAAGATGCTGGTTAAAAACAATTCTGTCGGAATTAGGTGATGTAGATATGTCATACACCTGAACACCATTGATTTCCAGAGCAGAGGTTAGGTCTGTCACTTTGTTACCGGCAATATTTAGCGCTTTCACTCTCCTGTGGAAATTATTGTCGTTGTCAAGGATGACAAACAACAAGAAGTTACCGTCATGTGTCCAGCAGATATCGGAAATCGAGATGTCCTTTCCATTTTCCCAATATAAAAATTCTTTATTGGAACCATCCTTATTCATCACCATTATCCCGCCGTAAAAAATGCTGTTCGGTACTGAATATAAATTATCCACATCAGCATTGAAGGCAATTTTTAAACCATCCGGTGAATAAGCCGGGTACTTGGTGTCCAGCAACTCGTATTCCTTGTTATCAAGGCCACTCACTTGTTCCAGGGGTTGGCTGATATGAGCCTGACCGCCGCCGTCTTCGTTTATGGTATAAAGTTGAAAATATTCAGAAACATCAGTTAATTTTGCCGTAAAGGCTATTTCAGCAGCCACCGGTGATGAGCCGAGATGCTGAACATACAAATCGTCTCCCGTTATTGCTTTCGTATTTGCACCTGTTTTTGCATCACAGGTGTAAATGGACATAGTATAATCTTTCAAAGAAGTTTTTGCAATAAATACCGCCTTTTTGCACATATAACCTGCTTTCAAACTTTTAACATCATCAACGGCAGGTGACGGAATGCTCATATACAAATCTTTACCATCAACAGGGTTTGTTAGCACAATTTTAGCACCACTACCTCGCGATATAATCAGGCTGTGATCGTAAACAGGTTTGTTGTCGGTGTCATCTTCTTTTTTACATCCATAAAGTGTAATTATTGTAAGCGAGATAAAAAATAAATATTTAAGTACTTTCACATCTGTTCTTTTTAATGAACGGAAGAATTTTCCGGTATTTTTTATTGAGTTAAATATTTTCATTTTAAATAAACTTTTAGCGTTAACGTTTAATGAATTTTGATGTAGTCGAATTTATAGCATCACCGTTGACACGGATAAAATAGACACCTGAAGGCAGGTTACTTATGTCTGCCGAGAACCGCTTATTTCCGGTTTTATGGAGCTCAGATAATTGTTGTCCCATAAGATTAACAATACTGACTTCCATATTACCGGTTACTTCATCCGATAGTTCAACTGTAATATTATCATCTGCGGGATTGGGATATATACTGATTTGCGACAGGATCTTGTTGACTTCAATGGCTGTGGCCTGGGAGCTGTAGGTTAATGAATTTCCCGATTCCGTAACCGAAATACCAAGAACGGGATAATGTGAAGTGGCAGTGTACCATTCATAATCTGTTACTGTCTTTGTTGTTGCACTTATAAAAATCCCTCCCACAAATACCGAATCGGTGTAAACTTTTTCCTTTTTTATTCGCAGAGTATTATTATATGTTGCAACCGGTGTTTTTACCGTTCCCCACGCATCTGCCGTTACGGTTATGTTTCCGCTTTCATGAATCATCCCACCATAAATGGTAAAAGTGGTATAGTAATTATCTGCATAACTGTTGTTAAACGAAAATGGGTATTGCATCAGTTTTACCGCATCGGTGTAATGAATAAAGTATTCGTCAGGGCCGGGGTCAATACCGTTTCCGTTATGAAGCATTTCCGAGGAGCTTAGTTCCATATAAATAAATGCTTCGGGAGAACTGTTGGCGTGAAATACCATATTCGATTCCGGAAATTCACCTGAAAAAGGTGTTGATTCCGGAGAAATAACATTGATCTGCCACGAGTCTGTTGCACTGGCATCCGAGAAATCCCAGTTCTGTCCACTACCTGCCGGACCCGGGTCGAAAGAGCCCATAACTCCCGAAAGATTATAAACATCGCCCATTTGTGGTGCATTGTCATTATAAGTAATGACGGGCTGTGCTATTGTACCAAGTGTAATCAGGCAGACAGCCATTGTGATAAAGTAATGTTTTTTCATAATTTTTTCATTTTTATGTTAATATTATTGATTGGGGCTTTAACCTAATCGTTGATTTTATTTTGAATATGTTTTTATAATTTTAGTTAATGCATCTTTTTGATGTTTGATCTTTTCTTTTAATTCTGTAATGCTATCTTTTTCCGACGGTCTCGGTTTTTTCTTTTTTGCGATATTCTTCTTTTTCTTATCCATTTTAATTGCATGACGAATTACAAGGCAAAAGTATTTTCACCTTTGGAGGTATCCAAATATTTCAGGTAGCCTAAAAGTTTCATGCTGAGTTTCAAAAAGTCGCAAAATTTGCAAGACACTATTCCTCAACACTTTAAAAACATTGATTTAAAGATAAAATTGCTGATAGTGACATCGGCGGATTCAGCACAAAAAATTATGAGATTGTTATTCGGGTAATAATTTGTCACAAAAAATTAAATCTGCATTAAAAACGGCACAAGTTTGTCGTCGTTTGACAGACCAAGTTTTTTGCGCAAACGATAACGAGCGGTTTTGATTCCACTCTCCGACTTAAAAGCAATGGCAGCGATTTCTTTTGTACTCAGATTCAATTTCAGTAGTGCTGCCGTTTTGATTTCGGTGGCAGTCAATTCGGGACAAATCTCAAGAAGTTTGTTATAAAAACCGGAATGAATATTTTTAAATATTTTATCAAATTCATTCCAGATATTCTGTTTTGTATAGTTTTCCAGTTCGTGGATGATATCTTTAATCGGCTTTTCTGCCCCGGGATGATTGTCAAGGGTGTTGTTCAGGCCTTCAAGCTTTTCAATAATGCTTGAAATTGCTTCGTTATACCGCAACATCTCAAGAGCTTTGGAAGCCATCTCCCTGTTTTTCGATTCCAACTGCTCCTGAAGAAGTTGCGTCTCTTTTTCATTGATTGCATTTTCCTGCGCATGAATAATCTTTTCCTGTTCCAGTAGTTTTTGCTGTCGTTTGAAAGCCGTTGATTTGTACCTGAACATAACACTAAGCAGAAATATCACAATCAGGAAAATAAACAACAAAGTTATAAGCATAATATTCCTGTTCCTCTCTACCTTGGTTCTTTCTTTCAGCAATGCAATATCCGCATCTTTTCTTTCCGAGCGGAATTTTGCTTCCACCTCTGCCAGCATTCGTTCCTTTTCCGAGGTAAACAAGCTATCTTTAATATGCTCATATAATTTTTGATATTCATAAGCTTTTTGGTAATCGTTAATATAAGCGTAAATATTTGACACTTTGGAATAAACGGTGCTTAACAGGTTCGGGTTACCAATGCTTATTGCCTGTTGCAATGTTTTATTTGCAAGTTCAACAGCTTCAGGTTTACCCTGTCGCATCATTACATTGGCGATATTCAGGTTTGTAATGATAATACCGGTTTGCTCATTGAACTTTGTAAACAGAGAAAGTGCATGGTATAATGACCTTTCGGCTTCTGCATACCTTCCCATCTCCGTAAGTATTTTGCCTATGGAATTTTCGGAGGCTGCGATATGGCGTTCTAATTTTAATTCCGTACGAATTTTAAGTGCCTGCCTTAAATAGTACAGCGAAGAATCTAATGAGCCCCTTGACTTATAAGCAGTTGCTATAGAGGCCAATGCATTTGCCACTACGACCTTATTGCCGGTTTCCTTTGCCAATTGCAAACCTTCCCGAAAATAGTTCATTGCCGTGTTAACATCTCCCCTATCCAATACTGTTGTCCCAATCTCCAAATAGCAAACCGTTATTCTTTTTTTATTATTGACTTGTTTTGATAACTCGATAGCCTGCTTAAACATCTCAATTGCATTTACATAATCACCCGTAAGTTGTAAATTAAAAGCTTTTGCCATATACCAAAATGAAAGGGCATCAATGTCTCCAATTGATTCCAACGGTTTTTTTGCTTTATCGAGATATTTTCCGGCCAACTGATAATTAGATTTATAATAATAAACCCGCCCCTGCCAAAGCAAACTCTTGCCGATACCCTCCGTATAGTCCAGTAATATTGAAATGGAATAGGCTTCCTGTAAATACATTAGTGCCTTTTCATTTTCATGGGCGCAAAAATGCTCGCCAAGTTTTATCAACAGGTTAACTTTTGAAGTATCATCGGGTAGTGTTTGAACTTTTTGCTCCATCAGGTCGAACTTGTCCTGCGCAAAAGAAGGTTGTGACAAACCGCCTGTAAAATACACTGTGACAAGCAGTGTAACTACTGCAATGGGACGGTAAACGACGGAAAATCTTCTCATTGGGTTCTTTTCGTTAATGAATAAATCAACCGAATGTATTCAGGCAAGTAACAGGCCTTACGAATAAACTGTACCAAAAATTGTAAACCGATTCTACTCCGAAAGCCTGCAAAGAACCTGTATATCCATACTTCACCTGACAAAGATAGTAAATTTTTTATTTATCCGGTTGAGATTTAATAGTTATAGGTTTTTTTTATATTTTTACCAACCAAAAAAACAGAAATATGAAATCTTATCGTAAAGAATTGTGGTACAACACTCCCACAAGAAGGCAACTTGTCAACATCACACATCAGGTGCAGGAATGCATCATAGAAAGTGGAATTAAGGAAGGCCTTTGCCTTGTAAACGCAATGCATATTACGGCAAGCGTTTTCATCAACGACGACGAAAGCGGACTTCATCACGATTATGAGGTTTGGCTCGAAAAACTTGCACCCGAAAAACCATATTCACAGTACAGGCACAACGGTTTTGAGGATAATGCCGACGCACATCTTAAAAGAACGGTTATGGGAAGGGAAGTAGTTGTTGCCGTCACAAACGGTCAACTTGACTTCGGTCCTTGGGAACAAATCTTCTACGGTGAATTTGACGGAAAAAGAAGAAAAAGAGTCCTTGTGAAAATTATAGGCGAATAACTTTCTTCTAATCTTTCAATTTCAACAACATAACATTCTCAACATGATGTGTTTGCGGGAACATATCAACAGGTTGACTTTTTTCGATTGAGTATTTCTCGGCAAGAATGGCAGCATCTCTTGCCTGTGTTGCGGAATTACAACTTACATACACTATTTTCGCCGGAGCCACTTTCAATATCTGCCTGACCACTTTTTCGTGCATTCCTGCACGCGGCGGGTCGGTAATTATAACATCAGGCTTTCCGTTTTCCTCAATAAAATCATCATCAAGAAGTTTTAAAATATCCCCTGCATAAAAAGCGGTATTGTCAATATTATTCAACTTTGAATTCTCCTTTGCATCTTCAATGGCAGAGGGAACCGACTCAATGCCAACCACCTTTTTCGCATTATGTGCTATAAAATTGGCAATTGTTCCCGTTCCCGTATAAAGATCGTAAACGATCTCATTCCCTTTCAGCCCTGCATATTCTCTTGCAACCTTGTACAACTCAAATGCCTGAACCGGATTTGTCTGATAAAACGATTTCGGCCCTATTTTGAATTTCAAGCCCTCCATCTCTTCAACAATGTACGGTTTTCCGTCATAAAGCTTAACTTCAAGATCATAAATGGTATCATTGCTTTTAGGATTGATGACATACATCAGCGAAGTTATTTCCGGAAACTGCTGCTTCAGGTAAAACAGCAACTCAAAAACGGCTGCTCCTTCATCGTAATTAACAACAAGAATCACCATCACCTCCCCGGTTGTTGTTGTACGTATGATAAGGTTCCTCAAAAAACCTTCTCTGATCTTCACGTCATAAAAATCGAGGTTGTGTTCGTCGGCATATTTTTTTACGGCAAGGCGAATGGAGTTGGACGGCTCGGGCTGCAAATAGCAGTTTTCAATATCCAAAACTCTGTCGAACATACCCGGTATATGAAATCCCAAACCATTCATATTCCTCTCCTTAAAGTCCACATCCCTTGAAAAATCCGTGAGCCATCTGCGATTTGAAAAGGTATATTCCAGTTTATTCCGGTAAAAATACTCTTGCCCGGATGGTAGAATGTGGAAGGACTCTTTAATTTCCAGGTGGCCGATACGTTTTAGATTCTCCTGAACCTGCTTTTGTTTATATTTGAGCTGGCTTTCATATTTCATATTTTGCCATTTGCACCCGCCGCAAAGTCCGAAATGCTCACACCTCGGTTCTGTTCTTTCATCCGAAAAAGTATGAATGGCAGTTGCTTTCCCCTCCAAATACGACTTTCTTTTTTTCGTAACCTGAATATCAACCACATCACCGGGTACTACCCAGGGGACAAAAACAACCTTTTCTTCAATTCTGGCAACGGCTTTTCCTTCGGAACCGGTATCAAGTATCTTTACATTTTCAAAAAACGGCAGATTACGCCTTTTCTTTCGACCCATATTTCTTTTATTTTTGCGCAAAGCTATACAATTCTTCGTAATAAGAACCACATTTCCGGACTGCACTTATAGTGGTTCTTTTCAGGTTTGCCCGTCTGAACAATACGGGCAGATAACACAAATCCTTAAAAAAGCAGTATATTTGAAAAAATCGGAATTTATTATTTGCATTTTGGAATTTATTGTACCTTTACGCATAAATTCAAAAATTTAATTTTATGGAAAATACAAACATTAATCAGAATGGTTTTAAAGTCGTTAGAACTTATGCAGGCTTTTGGTGGAGATTTTTAGCCGTAATTATTGACGGAATCATAATCTCAATCATCCAGGGTATTTTTATTGTTCCCCTTCTCGGTGTTGTCGGGATATCATTATCCGCATTTCCGGAGAGCGGCAGTGTTGATGCGGATTCACTCCCTTATCTCATTGCTGCACTCTCGTCACTTTCAATGCTTTATATTGTCAGCTTCGGTATCGGGTGGCTCTATTACGCTTTTTTCGAGTCATCAAAATATCAGGCAACTCCGGGCAAGATTATGCTGAATATAAAAGTTACCGACCTGCAAGGCAATCCAATAGGATTCGGAAGGGCAACAGGACGATATTTCGGAAAAATTATTTCCGCTTTTATTTTCTATATCGGATTTATGATGGCAGGCTTCACATCACAAAAGCAAGCTCTGCACGATATGATGGCCGGATGTCTTGTGGTTAAAGAAGATAAAGTTGTGGTGTAGAAAGTTTGTTTCCTCCTTCGCTCATTGAGCTTCGGCACTGAAGATGCCGACCTTCGGTCGAGCATGCACGAAGCAAAGTTTCGGCACTGCCGACTTAAGAACTACATATTGTCAAACTTTTAAAATCGGACAAAGATGAAAATATTACCCATTGAAAAAGTAAGAGAAGCGGATGCTTACACAATTAAAAATGAGCCGATTGCCGATATTGACCTTATGGAAAGAGCGGCTACCCGTTTATTTGAAAGGATAAGTTCCGTTTTTGATACGTCATTCCATATTAAGACATTTTGCGGTCTCGGTAACAACGGCGGTGACGGCTTTGCCGTTAGCAGGATGCTGGCCAACAGCGGATACAAGGTTTCCGTTTATGTTGTGAGGTATTCCGATAAAATGTCACCAAGTTGTAAGATAAACTTCGACAGAGTAAAAAATGCAAAAAATGTTACAGTCATTGACATTAAAGAAAAAAGCAAACTTCCTACCTTTGAGGCAAATGACGTAATAATTGACGCCATATTCGGGTCGGGATTGAAACGTCCGGTAAAAGGATTCATTGCCGGAATTATTGACCTTATCAACAAAAGCAATGTTCCTGTTATTGCCATAGATGCTCCGTCGGGATTTTTCTGCGACTCTACAAATAAAGACAATAAAGGTGCTATCATAAAAGCAACCGTCACCCTCACTTTCCAATTTCCCAAATACGGATTCCTTTTCCCTGAAAATGAGGATTATGTCGGAGAATGGTACGTTTTACCCATCGGTCTTCATCCGGAGTTTATCAGGGATGTAAAGGTTGACGACTTTTTACTTGAATCACAAGATGTTAAAAGACTTCTAAAAAGAAGAAAAAAGTTTTCGCACAAAGGAACGTACGGTCACGGACTATTGATTTCGGGCAGTTACGGAAAAATGGGTGCGGCGGTACTCGGTTCGAAAGCGGCTTTACGCTCAGGTGCAGGTTTGATAACCACGCATATACCCTCAAAAGGTTACGGTATCATACAAACGGCAGTGCCGGAAGCAATGGTGAGTATTGACATTGACGAACATATCTTTTCGGAAGTGCCTTACCTTTCAAAATATAATGCCATTGCCATTGGGCCCGGTATCGGGACGGAAAAACAGACTGCTAAAGCATTGAAACTTCTGATACAAAATGCCGGCGGCCCCATAATCTTTGATGCCGATGCGATCAACATACTTTCGGAGAATAAAACCTGGATATCCTTCATTCCTCCAAATAGTATTTTCACACCGCATCCCAAGGAGTTTGAAAGGTTGGCGGGAAAATCATCCGATAATTTCGAGAGGAACAAAATGCAGCGCGATTTTTCAATCAAGCACAATTGTTATGTCATTCTCAAAGGTGCCCACACGGCAATTACAACTCCGGCAGGCAACTGCTGGTTCAATACTACCGGAAATCCGGGAATGGCCACAGGCGGCAGCGGTGATGTGCTGACCGGTATCCTTCTCGGACTGCTTGCGCAAGGATATACTCCGCTGGAAACATCCTTGCTTGGTGTTTTTATCCACGGACTTGCAGGTGACATTGCAGCGGATAAATCAGGATATGAGGCATTGACAGCCGGAGATATTATTGAAAACCTGGGTGAGGCATTTAAGGAAGTGAGATAAAAGAATAAAACCTAGTAAAAAGCCATATCGGAATCAGGCCACCTTGTTAACCTCGGGAATATCCTCTTCAACTCTCAGATTATCAATTATAAAGGTTTGTCTTTGCGGGGTATTTTTACCCATATAAAATGCAAGTATCTCTTTGATTGAGGATTCGCGCTGAAGCAATACGGGTTCAAGACGAATGGAAGCCCCTATAAAATTCTTGAACTCACCCGGAGAAATCTCACCAAGACCTTTAAATCTTGTTATTTCCGGTTTCGGGCCAAGTTTTTTAATGGCACTGAGCCTCTCCTCATCCGTGTAGCAATATTCCGTTTTCTTTTTATTTCTCACCCTAAAAAGAGGTGTTTGCAATATATACAGGTGCCCGGCTTTAACAAGGTCGGGATAGAATTGCAGGAAAAAGGTCAGCAATAACAATCTGATATGCATTCCGTCAACATCGGCGTCGGTAGCAATTACAATATTATTGTAGCGAAGGTTTTCCAGTCCGTCATCAATATTCAGGGCAGCCTGTAAAAGATTGAATTCTTCATTTTGATATACAATTTTTTTACTCAGCCCGTAACTATTGAGCGGTTTACCTTTCAGACTGAAGACCGCCTGAGTATTCACATCTCTTGACTTAGTAATGGAACCGCTGGCGGAATCACCCTCGGTAATAAAAATGGTTGTTTCCAACCTGCGTTCATGGTTTGTATTATAATGAACCCTGCAATCCCTGAGTTTTTTATTATGGAGGCTTGCTTTTTTCACGCTTTCGCGCGCCAGT
>Ga0256841_1002552_pt1 | contig 14392 bp, 10 predicted proteins | sample 356308metaG_FD_185971 | JGI IMG/M metagenome (GOLD analysis project Ga0256841, IMG submission 185971) | Hydrothermal vent microbial communities from Mid Atlantic Ridge, Atlantic Ocean - 356-308 | ecosystem: Environmental > Aquatic > Marine > Hydrothermal vents | place: Atlantic Ocean: Mid...
GGTACAGAAGCCATCGCTGCCATTAGCGTGGGCCATCGCATAGAAGGAGTAGCCTGGTTTGCCTGCGTGGGCTTTTCGGTTGCGGTTTCCACTCTGGTTGGACAATTTTTGGGCGCGGGTCAAATAAAACAGGCCATACGAGCCGTGCGTTGGGTGAGTTTTTACGGGGTCGGTACACTGTTTGTGGCCTCGTTAATCTTTTATTTCTCTCCTCAATGGCTGATGCAGGTCTTCACCTCCGACCGGTTGGTACAACAGATGGGCAGCGAATATTTGCGTATTATTGCAGTGTTCGAAATCTTTTTAGCCTTAGAAGTAATTATGGAGGGGGCCTTCAGCGGAGCCGGATATACGGCACCGGTGATGTTGGTAACCGTACCTATTACCGCTTTGCGTATTCCTTTTGCCTGGTATCTGGCTATTTCGCTGCATATGGGAGTCAAGGGCATCTGGTGGGCGATTGCTTTGACTACTTTTTTAAAGGGAGCCTTAAACACGGTATTGTTTCTGAGCGGCCTGTGGAAGAAAAAATTACATCTGGTTCCGCATCAGTAACAGTGCATTCATAAATGCTGCAAAAAAATATTTTCTCTGTTGCTAATTTAAACAGGCCTTGATACATTATAACCCAAAAAGAGAAATCGATAAGGATGAACATGAGAAAAATAATTTTTGCGGTTTTATTAACCCTGTTTCTTTCCGGACTGTGTTTTGCCCAGGATTCCTTATCCCGGCCGGTCATTCAATTTGATCAAAAGGTATATGATTTCGGTCGGGTTAACCGAGATACCATGTTAGTTCATATATTTAAATTTAAAAACCTGGGTAACAAGACACTTAAAATTAAAGGCGTACGCCCCGGCTGAGGATGCACGGCCGTTCTTCTGAGTTCAGAAGTCATCGCACCCGGCCATACCGGGGAGATTAAAGCATCGTTGAGCACAAAACATAAATTCGGCGCCTTTAAAAAAAGTATTTCGGTTTTTAGCAATGATCCCAAACAACCGAAAATAAAGCTGTATATCCGGGGAGAAGTTAATAACAAAGGTTCTTCTTACGGAAAAGTAAAGTTTAGGGATCATAAGGTCGATCATAAAAAATAACAAGATTGCGATGGTGCTCTGCCGGGAATCTAACCAGGGAAATTTCGGGCAGGATGATTCAGTCCCTGCAGGAAGGAGGTGATCCTATCAATAGTCGAAGTCGAATAGGAACCTCCGGTACAATCCGTTAGCACCGGATACCGTGAGGCTTCCGAATCCGTGAATGCCCCGGAAATTTTTTCGGGGCATTTTTAATTCCATCAGGATTGATAAATTTAGATCTACCGGGGTTCTTGTGAAGTCGTATATTAAAAAAAGACTGACAATATGATCTTACTGCTTCGTTCATTTGCATTTCATAATAAAAGTATCCGAAGGATACGAATGTAAGTAGCCACAGGCGAAGCCTGTGGTAAAGCGGTAAAAGCGAGCGTGACGCTGAAGGCGTCGAATGTGGAACCCAGAGCATTCTAACGAAATAGGAGACCATAAACATTGAAGGGCTTGGTTTACCGCTTTGCGGTACCCCCTATTCGGTTGTATCTTGCCCACAGGCTTCGCATCTGCCCGGAGGCTGACGGTTGTGGCTACTCATATTGCATCACTTCGTGATGATTTAAAGATAGGATGAGAATTAAATCTAATTTTTCAGAAAAATGATTTAAGGATGCGGCGTTTAACCACAAAAAACCAGTAGAGCCTAAATTTTATATAATGAATAGAAGATTTGAATAAATTCTCTGCCCAGATGTATATTGTATTGTGTTTTACATACGTATTAAAATGAAAGGAGTTACCATGGGACGATATCTCACCCTTCTGCTGCTCGTATTGCAGATAGCAACGGCTCAGACTATCCGGAAAAATTCAACGGAACCTTTGCTTGCTAAATCCAAAACCCTGGTTACATTGATGGCGCAGGACCAGTTCGATTCGGCAACAGTCAACTTCGACGCCACAATGAAACAGGCCCTGCCCGCCTCAAAGCTCAAGGAGGTATGGCGATCGCTTCAACTTCAGGGCGGAACCTTCCGGAAAATTTTGGGCACCAGAACGGAAGCCAAAGGAGTATATCAAATAGTCTATGTGGTCTGCCAATTCGAAAAAATGAAACTGGATGCCAAGGTTGTTTTCAATGAAAAAGGTCAGATTGCAGGGCTCTTTTTTCTGCCCAGTAAGGGATTGACGGGCTGGAAGGCGCCAGATTATGTGCATGAAGAGGCTTTCACGGAGGTCGATACTCTGAAATTACCCAACGCATGGCATTTGCCGGCAACTTTATCCTTACCCATCAACGGCGGCCCTTTTCCGGCCGTCGTTTTGGTTCACGGCTCCGGTCCCAATGACCGTGACGAATCGATCGGGCCCAATAAACCGTTCAAGGATTTAGCCTGGGGGTTGGCTTCGAGGGGCATTGCAGTTCTGAGATATGAAAAGCGTACGAGGATGTATGCTCATCAAATGGATTCGCTTAAAAATAAAATGACCGTCAACGAAGAAACCATTGAAGATGCTTTGTCTGCGGTTTCCTTACTGCGTAAAACGCCGGAAATTAACCCGGATCAAGTTGTGGTTTTAGGACATAGTTTGGGGGGCTATCTTATCCCCAGAATAGCTCCGCTCTATCCGCGTATTGCCGGTTTTATCATTATGGCCGGTCCCACCCGCCCTTTAACGGAATTAATTTTGGATCAGCTTCAATATATTTACAATTTAGACGGTAAAATGACCGCGCAGGAGCAAGAACAGTTGAGTGTGATGCAAACAAAGGTAAAGCGTGCCGAAGATGCGCAGCTGAGTTTGAACACGGCGGACAGTCTTCTTCCTTTTGGGGTGCCTGCAACATATTGGCTTGATTTGCAAAGATATGATCCTTTAAAAGCGGTAGTGCGTATCAGAAAACCGTTACTGATTCTGCAGGGTGGCCGGGATTATCAGGTAACCATGAAAGATTATAAGGGATGGAAACAGGCTTTAAAAAACCGTTCTAACGCCACTTTTGCTCTTTTCCCCTCGCTCAATCACTTATTTATATCCGGAAAAGGAAAAAGTATACCCGGGGAATACGAGAATCCGGGCCATGTATCCGTGAAGGTAATTCATAAAATCAGTAACTGGATACATGAAAAGATTAAATAAGAGTCTCACTTCAAAAGCCTCCCGGGAATCGGTAACAATCCAATTTCCTGTGATTTTCCCCGGACTTGTTAAAAATATTTCACTACCCTTTTTATGGCAATGTATTCCCTACCTGATGAAACGTTACATACGCTACGGCCGGAGAAACGGATCGGTTTACTTTAACCGGATTTGTGTTTCGCTACCTTGCATCTTGAATTTTGCTTCTTATATCTTATCTCCCGCCCTGAGCGCGCTTCTTTTTTCCTTCTTTCATCTTTCATCTTTACTCTTGCGAAAGAAGCACGGCTCCTCTGGCGGATATAAAAAATTTGTAATTGAAGGGAGAAGATGTCTCCTGGACCGAAGCCCGGCTGAGTCTGAAAACGAAATCCGATTATTACGGTAGGACCCCTGAACCATTCGTTTCAATTGATCTGAAATCGGTTATGTAAAGCCATGCTCTATAAGAGAGAATGATGGATATTTGCCGCGAGTATTGTATTCTCATAAAATATACCCTATATTTGTGCACTTCTATCATGAAAAAAATATTAATCGTAGACGATGAACCCTCAGTCAGAGAAGTCCTCAGTGATTTTTTAATCATGAGCGGCTACGAAGTGATAACGGCTGCCAATGGACAGATTGCTCTGGATTTTTTTGAAAAAGAGACTCCGGACATGGCTATTGTGGACGTGGAAATGCCGGTAATGAACGGATTACAATTTTCCAAAAAGCTGTTGGCAACAAATCCGCGTTTTCCAATCATTATCATGACCGCTTTTTTCGATAAATATAAAGATACCGAATTAAAAAACTTACCGGTCGAGGCGATTCTACCCAAGCCGCTTGACTTGCGCGAACTATCCGCCACCATTAAACATGCCCTGGAACCGGCCGCTTTATAGTTCTATTTTAATAGCATCCTTTGCTTACATTTTTTAACTTGTCTTCTTCCGAACAAATGGTCGTTTGGAAAGACAGAACAAAAACGATACCGAGAGGAATGACCGATGTCCCGTTTGGAAAAAATCCTGCGTCCCCGATCCATTGCCGTAATCGGAGCTTCCCGTAAAGAAGGATCGCTGGGGAAAATGTTTTTAGAGGCGATTTTGCGGATGCACTTCACCGGCAAAATTTTTCCTGTAAATCCCAAAGCCGGGGAAATAAACGGGATCAAAACCTATCCCAATGTGCAGGTCTTACCGCAGCAACCGGATTTAGCAGTTATTCTATTGCCCCATCAATTTGTACTCGACGCCCTGAGAGAGGTCGGTCGGGCCGGTATCCGCAACGTTATTGTGGTTAGCGCCGGATTTAAAGAAGTGGGCGGAGAAGGGATTCAACGCGAACGAGAGTTGGTCCACCTGGCCCGACAATTTAAAATGAATCTGCTCGGACCTAATTGTATGGGTATCTTTAATACCCATCCCGACTATTCATTTAACGGAACGTTTTCACCTACCTTGCCCCGGCCGGGGCATGTGGCCTATGTCTCGCAAAGCGGTGCGCTGGGGGTCGCCATTCTGGAGCTCTCCATTCAAAACAATCTCGGTTTTTCCATCTTCGTCAGCACCGGAAATAAAGCGGATATCACGGATGACGATGTTATGGAATTTTTAATAGAGGATGAAAATACCAAAGTAGTCACGCTTTATCTGGAGGGAATCGATCGGGCACAGGAATTCAGGAACGTCAGTAGCCAGCTCGTGGCGCGGAAACCGGTACTGGCCGTGAAAGCGGGACGTACCGGCAGCGGCTTAAAGGCGGCTTCTTCCCATACGGGTGCCCTGGCCAATCCGGAATATATCGTAGACGGTTTTTTAAAACAGAGCGGTGTGCTGCGCTTCGATACGTTGCAGGAGATGTTCGATGCGGCCCGGGCGCTGGCCGTTCAACCTTTGCCGCGGGGTTCGCGGGTGGCTATCTTAACCAATGCCGGAGGGCCGGGCATTCTGGCCAGTGATGCCGTGGAAAAGAATCGTTTACAGTTAGCCGAATTATCATCCGATACCCGGGCTGCTTTACGAGAATTCCTTCCTGCGGAAGCCGCTATCGGTAACCCGGTGGATATGATCGCCAGCGCCAATCAGGAAACCTATACCAGGGCTTTGCAAGTGCTGGTACAAGACGATAACGTGGATGCGATCGTGTTAATTATGGTGAAGCCTCCGGTGAACTGTACGCCCAAAGAGGTAGTTTCTGCCATGGCCGCTGTGGTGCGCAATACGGATAAAACCATTATTCCCGTTCTCATGGCTCAAAAGGATGAAACGGCCGGTTTGGAAATCTTTATGGAATTGAATCTTCCCGTGTTCGATTATCCGGAAGCTGCGGTCCGTACTCTGGCTGCCATGTGGCGATATAAAAATATTCAAAGGGAGTTTTCCTCCTCCTCTGCGCACCTTCCGCAAGTTTTAAAATCCGTTACAGGGAAGAACAGACCGGAACAGATGCCGCTTGCTCAATTGCTGGAACTCTTGAATCGTTATGAACTGCCCCTGGCCCCCTACGCGCTATGTGAAACGAAAGAACAGGTTTTCTCATTCTGGAAACGGAACGGCAGGGCGATCACTTTGAAAATTGCCAATGAGGAAATCATCCATAAGAGTGATCGGGGCTTGTTGCGTTTAAATTTAAATACAGAGCGGGAAATCGAAGCCGCTTTTACCGAAATCCGGCAAGCCGTACAGGGGCAACTGGCCCCCCATAGTCGACCGATCTTATTGGCTCAACTTCAGATGAAGAAGGGGTTGGAACTGGTCCTCGGCGGGAAACGGGATGAGCAGTTCGGGCCGGTTCTTATGGCGGGCCTTGGCGGGATTTTTGTGGAAGCCTTAAAAGATGTGGTCTTCCGCGTAGTTCCCGTGACGGAGCACGATGCTTTGCATATGTTGGATGAATTGAAAGCGCAGCCTTTACTTAACGGCTTTCGGGGACAGGCCGGAATCGATCGCCGGCAATTTGTAAAAGAAATCGTTCAAATCAGCCGTCTGCTGGCCGAACATCCGGAAATTGTGGAGATGGATTTGAATCCCCTCATTTGGCAAAGCGAACTCAATCGGGCGGTTATTGTAGATGCCAGAGCCACCATTGTAACGGGTTAAATTTAAAGAGAACTTCGTATCGTGTTTAAACGTATTCTGTCAATTTTTATATTGATTTTTCTGCCGGCTACATGGCTCGCTGCCCAAAACTATCTCTGGCCGACCAATGCCAGTCCCTATATGTCTTCTTCCTTTTGCGAATACCGGCCCGGCCATTACCATTCCGCCCTTGATATTAAAACCTGGAATCGGGAAGGCTATCCGATTTTTGCCGTGGCCGATGGTAAAGTCTATAAAATTCACGTCTCACCCTTTGGCTACGGCAAAGTACTCTATCTGAAATTAAGGGACGGACGATGGGCCGTCTATGCCCATTTGCAACGATTCTCACCTGAACTGGAACAAGCCATCTGGAGAAAACAGCTGAAACAAAGACGTTACTCGGTAACTTTCAAACCAGAAAATTGGCGGGTTAAAAAAGGACAGGTCTTGGGCTATACGGGTCAGACCGGAATCGGCGTTCCCCATCTCCATTTTGAAATTCGCTGCGATGAACGGCATCCTATTAATCCCCTGCACTATTATCAGTCGATTAAAGATCATATTCCACCCCGATTAAAAGAACTTGCTCTTATTCCCCAGGATGAACATAGTCTGGTGGACGGTTCGTTTTTACCGAAAATCATTCGCTTAAAACAAATCGGTAAAGGACAATATGAGATGAGTCGTCCCGTGCCCGCGCGGGGCATCGTCGGATTGGCTGTAAACGGATATGACCGGGCCGACGGAGTGTATAATAAATTTAATTTTTACAGCCTGGAGATGCATGTCGACGGACAACTACGCTTTCATCTGCAATATGACACCCTCGATTTTAACCTGACCCGCCAGGTGGAGATCGAAACGGATCATCCTTTGCATGTGGATTCCGGACGGGTCTTTCATAAATTATATATCGAACCGTTTAATCAGTTGAATTTTTACAGACGATCTCTGGGTAACGGCCTTTTGAAAATAGATCGGGATACCGTTCGTTTCACGATTACAGCCGCTGATTTTTTTCATAATCAATCTGTTATTAAAGGGGTTCTCGTGCCGCGGCCTGAGATCAACATGGCCTTAAAGGGGATGAAGCAATTACATCAGGCTCTTTTTTTACGGCTCAATTTACCCAATCCCCTGTCCGGGCTTTTCTTCAGCCAGCCGGATCAGCGCAACAAATGGCGCCCTATCCGCTATTATGAGATCCTGCAGCGTAAATTCCTGGGCACCCGGCAGGAGATGCTGATCCGATTACCTGTTTCGGACAGCTCCGCTTCCCGTCTGAACATTTCCCTGGAATTGGCAGACGGTACCAAGGCTCATCGTTTCATTGCCCTTCGTGCAAACGATCTGCCCGACCCGGCCATACATATCGATAATCTGGGCAAATACCTGGCCATTAACCTCCAACCCGGAGTTCTGGTTCCCAAAGCAAGGCTGCGGATTCAAAGCGGAGACTACAATTCCGTGGACATATCCCATCCTACGAGCACTGGCTGGCAATCCGTTTTTCCGGCCAGGGATTTACAAAACGATACGTTGCGTATTTCCTGGCTCTCTGGAAACAAGGCGGTGCTCGACACTCAGATGGTATACCATATTTTCTATCCGGGGCGTTCCCAGAGCTGGACCTTTTTTTCAGATTCCCTGCGCATCCATTGCCCGGCAGGTACGTTCTACGACACTCTGTTTTTTCAGGTACGGAAAGAAAAAATAGTAGACAGCACCTTTTGTGGTTCGGGTTTTGTTCTTCATGCCTGGCCCCAGGTTTTGAAAAAAAGGATACAAATCAGTCTAAGCGTCTGTAAACCGCAAAAGGTATTCTGGAGACAACTCGGCATCTATAAAAGAGGCGGGAGGGGGCGATGGAGCTTTGCCGGAGCCGCGATCGATTCTGCGGAAAGGCGGGTTTCTACCCATATATCATCTTTCGGTCAATTCGCCGTTCTGGCAGATACGACCGCTCCTCAGGTGCAATGGGTTGAGCAAGTAAAAATGAAGAGGCGAACCGCTTCAACTCCAATGATCTTCTCGGTGCGGGATAGCTTTTCCGGGATAGATATTGCAAGAAATATAAAGGCTGCCGTGGATGGCGAGTGGGCCCTGCCCGAATGGGACCCCGAAAGGAAACAGGTGCGCATACGACCTCAGAAGCGGTTGGTAAAAGGAGAGCACTTCATTGATCTTTGGGTGCAGGATGAGGCGGGAAATAAAACCCGACGCCTACAATATATAACCGTTCACTGAACAAAAAGGAGCCAACTTGATTCCCATTGCCGACGAAAGCCCCAAAGGGTACATTCCATTTGTCAATTATGTTTTTATCGTTCTGAATATTCTCTTGTTTCTCTTATGGCAAAAACAAACGGTTGATTTTTATATGATGTACGGCCTGGTGCCGTCTCATTTTTTGCGGGCTCCTCTTCAGCCGCAGAATTATTTGAATGTCTTTACTTCCATGTTCATGCACGGCGGCTGGATGCATCTACTGGGCAATATGCTCTATTTATGGATTTTCGGTGATAATATTGAATATACAGTCGGCCATATTCGTTATTTTTTCTTTTATCTGACGGTGGGAAGCGCAGCCGCTTTTTCTCAGGTGCTGGCCTATCCCGCTTCGGCCGTACCCATGGTTGGCGCCAGCGGTGCCATATCCGGAGTGTTGGGCGCCTATTTGATAAAATACCCCAGAAATAAAATTTCTATTTTATTCTTTTTTATCATAATTATAAAAGTGGTTCGTATACCGGCGGCAATCGTTTTATCCCTTTGGTTTGCCTTCCAGTTGATTAACGGATATATTAATTTCCACCCCGGAAGTGCGGAAGGAGTCGCCTGGTTTGCCCATGTCGGCGGTTTTATAGCCGGACTTATTCTTATTAAATTATTCGAAAAGTATCCAAAGCGATGAGTCAGTTAAAAACTTATTTTTCCTATGCAAAATTTGCCGAAGAGAGGCAACGCATTCTCTTTTTATCCGCCAATTATTTTTTGCAGCGGGAAGTCGTAAATTGTTTAATAGAATCGGGGCACGAAGTGGCCGTATTACCCGTTGCGAAGGACCCGAAAACGATGCTGGATCAGTTACTGAAACTGAGTGTACAATTTAAACCCGATGCCATCTGGAGTATGAATCATCTGGGTTTTGATCCGGACGGGCAAATTGCCCATATCTTATCCGAACTTAACCTGCCGGTTATTATCTGGTATCTGGATGATTATCGGTTTATTATTCCCGGGGGCAGTGCTTTGGTCCAGCCTAATGTTTTTCTGTTTACCTTTGAGAAAGAGGATATAGCGAACCTTAAGGCGCTCGGTTTTGCTCATGTAGCGTACATGCCCACGGCCTCCGTGTTGGACCTTCATAAAACTTATGGGGATGGACAATATGCTTATTTGCGAAAGGCGGTCAGTTTTGTCGGCAGTACTTTCCAGGATACGATTCAACGCTGGGAGCGGGATTCTTACTCCGAAATGTATACCCGTCTCAAGCTGCATTTAGGAAAGGGCTTTTTTCTCGAGGAGCTCAGCAGGCAACAGCGCCCGCTGTTCGATAGTGAAGAAACATTCAACCATTATGCAGGATATGCCGCAGCCAGAGCCACCCAGGAATATCGGCAAAGGGTACTGAATTCCCTGGGCGAATTTGAATTGCATGTATTCGGAGATCACCTTTGGCATCATTTTCTCCGCTCTTTTTCCTGGCATAAACCGGTTCATAATATTACGGAAGCCCCCTATGTGTATGCGAATTCGGCAATCAATTTAAATATTTCCAGCTTACAGTTACGAACAGCGGTGAATCTACGTCTCTTTGATGTGCCGATGAGCGGTGGATTTCTATTAACCGATTGGCGTGAAAGCCTGAGCGAGTTATTTGCCGAAGATGAGCTGGCGATTTACCATTCCGGTGAAGAGTTGAAGGATCTGGTTCAATACTATTTACATCATGAAGAAGAAAGAGCGGCCATCCGCCGAAAAGCGCGGCAACGAGTTATAAGCCAGCATTTATTAAAACATCGCCTGACCGGTATGCTCAGGCAAGCCCAAAACGTATTTGCCTGAAAATGCAGCCTGATCACTCTCCCATTAACTGGGGTATCGTGTTTAAGTCATAGGGTTTGGATTCCATGCCCAGAGCCTTCAGTTGTTCGTTGCCCTTTTCAAATTGTTTTATCAAATAACGCACATTGCGGGAAAAATAGTCGCTTTGAGCGGGTGAGGTGACGGTGATTTGACTCTGATTGGCCAGGCGACGTGTGAAGGCAATAATCTGTTTTAAATATTTCTGTTGCCCGAGTAACAATTTAATCTGTTGATCCCTTAAATGAATTTCTTTTTTAAGCGTATCCTGCACATTGCCCATCGCTTTGTCTTTTTGGGCCAATCGGGTTTTTAGCTGACTAATTTCCTGCCGGGCCTGCTCCCGTTCCGATGAAAATTGAAGTTGGCCGTAGCCGTAAAGTAAAATCCCTCCGATAATTATACCGAGAAAGAGGGTAAGGACGGGAAAAATAATATGGGCATGTTCCTTGTACCAAATACGTCTCTGGGCGGAACGATTCGGTTTGTTCTCCCGGTGATTATCGTAAACCGCCTGATAGTAATTTATATCGATCACCTTTTTACAATAGGGGCAAACTTTGTAAGGTTTGTTTAAAGGTTCGGCACAAAACGGGCAATAATACACAATTTTACTCCTTTAAAATTTCCTGTGAAAATCTATAAGATTTAGAGCAAAAAATCCAGTTTTGCTAAAAATTAGCCCGTGGCGCACAGCAAATCGTATTCGAAAGCTTTCGCCGCGGGAAAGACGAATATAAATTTTTTATGAATAAAAAGCGATTTGTTCCCGAAACAAACCGTATAGACCTTCGTACTTAAAATGTGAAATGAGGATGTTAGGTAGCAATAGGAGATTGATATATGAGAAGATTTTTTTTCTTGTTACTGGTTCTTACGGTTTCTTTTTCCCTGGCCGGTACAAAAAAATATAAACGTCGTACGGCTATTGCGTATCGTTTACATTCGGCTCCTATTAAAATCGATGGTCATCTCTCCGATGCCGCCTGGCAGGCCATTCCCTTCCAGGGGAAGTTCACTCAGCTTAATCCGGTGGAGGGGGCCGCCCCTTCGCAACGAACGGTTTTTAAAATATTATACGATGAACATAGTCTTTACTTAGGTTTCCAATGTTACGATCGCAATCCGCAGCTTATTGCCTCACGCCTTTCGCGGCGCGATGATGTTCAAAACAGTGATTTTATTGCCATCGGTCTCGATAGTTATTTCGACCGCCGTACCGCTTTTATCTTCGGTGTAAATCCGGCCGGTGTGAAATTTGATATGGTCATTTCCAATGACGGTGACCGTCAGGATGACAGCTGGGATCCCGTCTGGGATGAAAAGACTTCGATAAGCGATTCGGGCTGGACGGCAGAAATGAAAATTCCTTACAGCCAGATACGATTTGCCGATAAACAAAACCAATTATGGGGCTTTCAGGTTCTGCGCAAAATTTATCGCACTCAGGAAGAAGATATCTGGCAGTTTATTCCCAAAGATGCCGGAGGATTTGTTTCCTATTTCGGAGATTTGAAAGGTATAAAAAATATCCGGATGCCGAAACGGGTCGAACTCCTTCCCTACGGAGTTTCCAGCAATCGGCGTTACGAACCGGAGACGGGAAATCCATTTGCAGACGGTAATGATTTCAAAATTAATCTGGGTCTGGACGGTAAAATCGGTTTAAGCAGTGATTTGACTATGGATTTTACGATTAACCCCGATTTCGGGCAGGTGGAGGCCGATCCCTCGGAAGTGAATTTAAGCGCCTTCGAAACTTATTTTGCAGAAAAACGGCCCTTCTTTGTCGAAGGAAAAAATATTTTTATGTTTCCTCTGGCAATGGGTGACGGAGACTTTTCCCGGGAAACCCTGTTTTATTCACGACGTATCGGCCGGGAGCCACACTATTATCCCGATGAGGAAGACGGGTTCCACTACGATTATGTAGATATGCCCGAGCAGACCCATATATTGGGTGCGGCCAAGATCAGCGGCAAAACACAACGCGGCTGGTCTGTAGGGATATTGGATGCCGTAACCAATCTGGAAAAAGCTACCCTCGATTATAACGGACAACAGCGGAAGATTACCGTCGAACCGTTAACCAATTATTTCGTCAACCGCGTGCAGAAAGATTTTAATAAGGGAAATACCTCTTTCGGGGGCATGTTCACGGCAACCCATCGCCGTATTAATGAGAAGCAACTTAATTTTTTGAATAAATCAGCCTATACGGGCGGTATCGATATTCGTCATCAGTGGGATCATAAGACCTATTTTATGTCCTTAAAGATGGCCGGGAGTTACCTGAAAGGGGATCCGGAAGCGATTGTCAGAGTTCAGAGATCCTCGGCACGCTATTTCCAGCGGCCGGATGCCCATTATCTTAAACTGGATTCTTCCCGTACCACTTTATCGGGTCACGGCGGATCGCTGGATATCGGACGGGTAGGAAACAGCCCCTGGCGGATTGGCGGCGGAATTACCTGGCGCTCGCCCGGTTTGGAACTTAATGATATCGGTTATTTGCGCCAGGCCGATGATATCCTGAACTATGTCTGGGGCGGATATCGGTTATTTAATCCGCTTGGAATTTTACGCAATGCCCGGATTAATGTAAATTTCTGGCAGGGCTGGAATTTCGGCGGGCAACGCCTCTTCCTGGGCGGCAATATCAACGGCGGCATGAGTTTCACCAATTATTGGGGCCTTTTTATGGGACTTAACCGCCAACAGCCCGGTTTATCCTCTACCATGTTGCGCGGCGGACCCATGGCCCGCACCGAAGGACAATGGAACAGTTGGTTTAATATTTCCAGTGACAAACGGAAATCCCTCGCTTTTAAGTTAAACGGATTTTGGTCATCCAATGATGACCGGATTTCCGGAAGCCGCGAGCTAAATCTGGATATGCGTTGGCGCATTAGCGATCGGTTTAATATGAAAGCCGAACCCTTTTTTAACGATCAAACGGATAATCTGCAATATATTAATACGCTCGTTTTTCAGGGAAAGGATCGTTATATCTCCGGCCGTTTGCAACAAAAAACCTTCGGCATCACGTTGCGTTTAAACTATAGTCTGACTCCAAACCTGTCCATCCAGTATTATGGTCAGCCTTTCATCTCTGCCGGAAGTTACAGTTATTTTAAAAGAATTACTCACCCCAGGGCCAGCCAAAGGTATCAGGTATTCACCGGCCGGGTCATCCGTCTTGAGGAGGATCAATACCTGATTGATGAAAACGGAGATGGTCAAAATGACTATTCCTTCGATAATCCCGATTTTAATTTCAGGCAGTTTCGTTCCAATCTAGTTATGCGCTGGGAATACCGGCCGGGTTCCACCCTGTTCTTTGTCTGGTCCCAAAGTCGCACCGGCTATGATGCTTCAGGCTGGTTTAACCTGAAAAACGACATGAATGATCTGTTCAGTGTCTGGCCCGATAATGTCCTGCTGATTAAAGCCAATTACTGGTTTTCTTTATAATACATACGGTTGAAGACAGGTCGGTTTAAGAAAGGGATTGAGAATTGGTTCGCGCCAAAGAATTATATAGCGGACCGGTTTTCGCGAGAGATAACCGTTTCGTTTTAGTCGTTGGGTGTTTTTTAGAGAAAGTTCGAAGAACCTATATTGAATACTTCACGAAGGCAGAATAAGTCATTTATTAAGAGTTATAGATTGTGAATAAAAAAAGGCCCACGGCTAAAGAGAGCCGTGGGCTTTTCTAACTCAGGTTACCTGATACACGGCATGGGTTTGTTAAAGGCTCCGGAATACAGACCCCGCCCCTGTAAACCGGAATGCCCCGGATTTACCGTATTAACATCATTTTTCGCGAACAGGAATAACCGTTGTTTGTGGTAAGGCGGTAAATATACACGCCGCTGGCCAGACCGCTGCCGTCAAAAATCACTTCGTAGGTTCCGGCCGGCTTTTGTCCGGACAATAATTCCCTCACCTTTTGGCCCCTTATATTAAAGACCGAAAGTTTAATCTTACTATCCCGGGGCAAATCCACCGTAATATGTGTGGTGGGATTAAAGGGATTGGGATAGTTCTCAT
>Ga0256841_1002553_pt1 | contig 14390 bp, 7 predicted proteins | sample 356308metaG_FD_185971 | JGI IMG/M metagenome (GOLD analysis project Ga0256841, IMG submission 185971) | Hydrothermal vent microbial communities from Mid Atlantic Ridge, Atlantic Ocean - 356-308 | ecosystem: Environmental > Aquatic > Marine > Hydrothermal vents | place: Atlantic Ocean: Mid...
ATGTTGAATCATTTTCATTACTTCTTTCTCCTCTTCCTTATCGTTTCTGCCGCCACATTTGTATCTGGTATTGGGCTGCTAAAAAGAAAAAACTGGGCAAGGCTATTTTTTGTAGGCTTTATGAGCTTAGGTATTGTATGGAACATTGGTGGCCTGGTGTTACAGTACTCAATGTTCCAAAATATGCAGGATGTGGTGAGTACGGCAACACCCCCTGAATTTGCCAGGATAATGCTGGTTATGAAGATCGGCAGCATTGTTATCGTCTTGGGGGTTTCGATTCTCTTTGGATGGATAATAAAAAAGCTGCTTTCAGCTCCGATAAAAGCGGAGTTTTCTTGAAGGTGAATATTCGCCAAAGTCGATATTCCCCTTAGAATCAAAAAGGACCGATGGATAAAAAACCATCAGTCCTTTTGCTCTTGATGGGCCGTCAGGGCCTCGAACCCCGAACCTACTGATTAAGAGTCAGTTGCTCTGCCAATTGAGCTAACGGCCCAAAACTATATTAACTGGCACGCCCGGCAGGATTCGAACCTGCGACCTGCGGATTCGAAGTCCGACGCTCTATCCGGGCTGAGCTACGGGCGCATGTCGATCTGCGAACACCTTCCTTATATTAAATAAGTCAGCAGATGTCAAGATGCCGTTCCTTTAATTTTAAAATTTGCTGCTAAATTTCTCAATGCTACGAATACTTTCTCAACTGTATCTGTCCATGCAAAGAAAAAAATTTCCCATGGTTACGCCCATACCACAACCTCCGGTCAGGTGCTATACGTCCTTTCGAGCCAACAATGGATAGCAAGCTTTAGCCCTATGAACTCTCCCAGTTCCTCATTTTCAGGAGAGTCCCACTAACACCTAGGGAACTCCCGTAACACAAATTTAGAAAGTGAGAACCTTGTCCGCCTCCATACTCAGTTCATACAGGTCATCCATCCATGCAACAGGGCAACTAGCCGATCCCACAAGACCGTGGGCCTTCAAACAAACACCTCACACGTAAAAATCACCTTCATCGGTGAACTGTTCAACTTGTCCCACAACGTCGAAATCCCCTGTCCCGATAGACTCATAAGTCACCGCTTTTCCTAGCATAAACACGCTGACCTCATCGCCTTTCTTAACTCCAACATTGGCCATGCGTAACGCATTATACATCGTTTCGGCGTCATCCGTTGTAATGATGAAAAGCACTTTCATAATATCGATCCCCCTTCTTCCTATTTATGGAAATTACCTGAAAACTTGCTAGGTTAAAAAACCTACATTTTTGTAGTATTCCCTTTCAACTTTGCATGGTGCAAAACCAAGGCTTCAGCTTCGAAACACCTTCCGCGGGGAGAACTAGCCGTGAGACAATACTTAACAAGTTATCTAGATGTTTTGTTACCGCAACTGCAAGAAGGTGCCCGTAGACATGTTTTACCACATTTAAAATGGAGGTGGCACAGGTATTGCGTAATAAGTATGGCAGTTAACTTTATCCAAATAATACCAGAGATATATAATGAAAGATAGCAGAAAACGTCCGATTGAGATTCTGAAATCTAAAAGGGAAGAACTGATCAAGGAGTTCGTTTCGGGCGAGGATGGATCGTTTTTGGTGAAACATTCTCAAATCCTCGATAATTACTTCCAGGAATCTTTTGCCATAAGTAGCGTCGGACCAAGAATAAGAATTGACAAGAACCCTTATGCCATCCTTGCACTTGGAGGCTACGGAAGAAAAGAACAATGTATTCATTCTGATATCGATGTTGTCTTGCTTTTTAAGAAGAATCTTCCGAGAGAAGCAGATGCACTTGTCCAGGAAATTTTTTATCCACTCTGGGATTCCGGCTTTGAAATCGGATATGCCACTAGATCACTGAAAGAATGTATATCCCTTGCAAGGAACGACTTTGAAATTCTCACATCTCTTATAGATGCTAGGTTCTTATGCGGTATTTCTTCTCTTTACGCCACCCTTGTCAAACAATTGCGTACCAAAGTTCTTAACAAAAAAGGGCACAAGTACGTCGAGTGGCTACTCGAAAATACCCGAAAACGCCACGCCATTTACGGAGATTCTACTTACCTTCTCGAACCGAACCTGAAGGAGGGGCTAGGGGGGTTGAGAGATTACCACACAATGCTATGGATAGCTCGTACCAGTTCCCAGCTTGAGAAGCCGAGAGACCTGGAATTTTTCGGTTTTTTGTCCCATGATGAATATCAGCGCGTGTCCCATGCAACTAACTTTGTCTGCAAGGTACGGAATTGGCTTCACTACTTTACAAACAGAAAGTGTGATCAGCTTTACTTCGAGTACCAGGAAAAGATGGCAGAAGCCCTCAACTTCAGAAAAAAGGACAACCAGCAACCGGTAGAAATATTCCTGGGTAAACTTCACAGGGAGATGGAATGTATCAAGCAAAATTTCCACCTTTTCTTAAATAACGTGAAAACAGGAAAGAGGGGGAGAAAAAAACAGAAGTACTACGAATTGAAGGTAAAAAGCATTTTTGAAGTCAAAGAAGGCTTTCTCCATTTTAGCGAACCTGAGAAAATTCCGAGAAATCCCCGGTGGCTGCTTCAAATATATTCTGAGAGTGCCAGGACAGGGATTCCACTTGCCAACGAAGCAAAGCGACTGGTTAGGGATTTCCTTTATCTTTTAAATATTGAAATCCTTGGAAAGTCCTTTGTTATAGAAACCCTCGAATACATCCTTAAAACCCCTGAAGTTGCGAGGGTTCTCGAAGACATGTTTAGCACGGCATTATTGACTGAAATCATTCCTCAGCTGGGCAAAATACAGGATAGAATCCAGTACGACGAATACCATATTTACCCCGTTGATAAGCATTCAATAAAGACCGTCGAGATTCTTCAGCGTTTTCTTTTTCCAAGTCAGCATGGTACATCGCGGGATTTTTACCACGATGTTGCTTCTGAAATAACAAGGCACGAAATCCTGCTTTGGGCAGGCCTTTTTCACGACATAGGAAAAGGAGATACAGGCGGACAACATGCCGCGCGTGGCGCTGAAATTGTGCGGAGAATTTTCAGGCATTTCGGCATCGAAAAGGAGAAGGGCAAACAGGTTTCGTTTCTGGTAAGAGAACACCTTCTCCTAATAAAAACTGCAACTCGAAGAGATCTCGACGATGAAAACACTGCCCTGCAGTGTGCTAGAAAAATCAGAAACCTAGAGCTCTTGAAAATGCTTTTTCTCCTCACCGTCGCAGATTCAATGGCAACCGGGCCAAGCGCATGGAACGACTGGATTGAGATGCTTCTGAAGGAACTCTTCTTCAAAGTCCATCGCCTTCTTGCAAAAGGTGAACTAGCTGCCCCAGACGCAGTAAAAACAGTGGAAAAGAAAAAGAGCGAGATCCTAAGTAGGTGCGATCCTTCAAAAAAAGATTATCTGCTAAAACTCTTCGACCAGATGTCACCAAGGTACCTTCTCTACACTTCAACCGAAAGTATCCTTGAACACATCAGGCTTCACGAATCCCTTGGAACCAAGGCCTTCGTTATGAAAGTCCAGAAGGAAAAAGATTCAAAGGTCAGAACCCTAACCATCTGCGCTAGAGACTTCCCCGGGCTTTTTTCCAAGATAGCCGGGTCACTCACTTTAAACAGCCTATATATCTTGAATGCGCAGATATTTACCTGGCGCAACCAGGTGGCATTGGATATTTTTAAAGTAAGTCCTCCTGCGGATGAACTTTTCGAAAGCCAAGTCTGGGAAAAAACAGAGAAAACGATCTCATCAGTACTCAACAAAACCCTCGACCTCAAAGCCGCCTTGGAAGCAAAACTTCAGTCTCATCCGCAAAAGGCTGGCAAGATCTCTGTTCGCCCAGACAGAATCGTAATTGATAATGAGACTTCTGACTTTTTCACTATTATTGAAGTATACACTCACGATTCTCCGGGCCTTTTATACCGCATAACCGACGCCCTTTTCAGGAACAGGCTGGATATATGGGTGGCCAAGATAGGAACGAAGGTAGACCAAGTTGTTGACATTTTTTATGTGAGAGACTTCGAAGGCCAGAAAGTAGATGAACCCGAAAGGGTAAAGGAGATTGAAAGTGCGATCTTGGAAGTACTGTAAAACCTTGGATAAGAGCCGAACATTACAATCTAACCAGGATAGCTGAACCACCCTGGGCACGCCACAACAAGCGGGTGAAAGTATCTAAGGCAGCGAAGCCGCAATCAAAACTCAGGACAAAGATTGATGGTTTCGTAAAAACTCCAAAAGCCGGTCATTGCGATCCCGCACCTACTTCAAATACGACTATTTGCCATTGCTCCTACAATTCGCAGGAAGTGGGTGCGGGATTGCAATGACAAAACAGGAGATTTTTTGCGATACTGTAAGGATTAAGAGACGCTAAGGCGTTACATGTTTATAGGGAAGTATTCTAAAAACGACCATCTATTACTGAAAGTAAAATAGATCTTCAGCTAAATCCGTGACGAACTTTATGGGTAATTTGCATAACATGTCTAAATTACTGCTTATTAGCCACAGAACCACAGAGGATTATTCTTCATAGTCAAGCAATCTTTTCCCGCCCTGCGGGTTTTCTACCTGCCCCGCATCTTAGGCGTCATCATCCGCCGGACTCTTCCTCGTATCTGCGGCGCAGGTGGACCATTTCGAATTCAGGTTTCATACAAAAAAGATTCCAGATGCTTGCTCACCTGTCAATCACACCAAGCAGATAGGTCATGTATGCTTCTCTTACCCTCTTTAAACATTTTTCAACCCTGTCCATGAAAATTGTGGCACTACTTTCGGGGCCGAGTACCCGCCTGGCAAGCGCCGTAAGCTGGTCGTGGTCACTGGGGAGAGCATGTATCTGGCGATCTTCCAGAATTTGTAGATAGTGCTCTATTTTTCTTAAGAAAAAATAATCTTCCATCAGGGTATCAACTATTCTATCAGGGAGGATACTTAAATCTTTCAGTAGATTAAGAGCATTTACGGTATTTCCTTCAAGAAGCTCCGGGTAATCCGGCCCGTAGATTAGTTGGAGCCCTTGAACAAGGAACTCGATATCGCGCAACCCACCTTCGCCACTTTTAACGTCGAGGGTGGGAGTAAGAGACCTGCTAGTCTTCCTTATCCCCGCTTCCCGCATCTTTTCTATGGAATGGACAATTGCTTCCCTGGGTCGCCTTTCTAAAATAATTGGTCGAAGCTTTTCCATTAGTGCAAAACCAACTTTAAGGTTCCCTGCAACGGGCCTCATTTTTAGTGCCGCTTGTATTTCCCATAAGAGGGCTCGCTTGGCATAGTAACTAACCACCCCCGGGACTGTTGATACGAGCTCCCCAGATTCGCCGTAGGGCCTAAGCCTCAAGTCCACTCGAAACAGGTAACCCTGCTCTGTATGCAACGACAAATCAGACCGAAGCTGTTCCACGACACTAGCCAGATCGTGAGCTATCTCAAATCCGCGTTCACCCGGGTCACACACTGCGATAAGATCTATGTCGGAACTATAATTGAGTTCTCTCCCTCCAAGTTTCCCAAGTGCCATAATGCAAAACTTATCTTCAAGTCCCTCAAACTCCTTCTTTTTCCTGATTAATCTCTGCCACACTCCATGGAGACATGCCTGGACAATTGCCTCAGCCAGTTGAGACAGCTCGAGCGTCACTGTGTTTACCGGAACCTTCAAGTACAGATCCCTTGTTCCAATTCTCAGCACCTCACGCCTTCTTATACGCCGCACCCTGTTTAACCAGACCCTATGGTTGGGAGAGTTCTCAAGAACCATTCGAAGCTCTTCTTCCAGATCTTTCCGAGACCTGCGGCCATGCAGAATTTCCGGGGCAGTAAGCCAGTCGAGAAAGCCAGGATTCCGAATCAGAGTATCCGCCATAAACTGGCTTCCAGAAAAGATACAAAGAAGAATTTCAAGTCTCATCGGTTGTGAAAGGTAAAGCTTGTAGTGAAATTCTGGACTCGGTAATCCGTGGGTAAAACGCTCCCAGTTGTTTAACGCCATGTCCGGGTCAGGAGTTCTAGACAGGATGTCAAAAGCTAGGGCCACAAGCTGAATGAACGTATCCCCGGTAGGGTCATGCTTGGCAAGATTTCGCAAGTTCTTGTAAGCACGAGATGTATTTCTGAACCCGTAAGACGAAAGAATTTTATGGCGAATGTCCTCTGGAACGACGTCAGAGACAACCAGGTCAACCACTGTCCCAGTACCAGGGTCTGGGAGCGAATCACGGCCAAAGTGCCTTTCGACAAAGGCCCGCACAATGGCCATATTGGTTTCAATATCAATCCTAAGCCTTTGGGCAGGCCCGAGCCCCCCTTCCATTTTGTACCCGATTCGTCTTGCAAGGTGTTCAAACTCATCGGAATCAAAGTCAGGAAGATCAAGGTCTTTGGCAGAACCTCTCAGCATACGCATACCATTTATGAGTTTACGCAAGAAATTGTAAGCACCGAGAAGTTGAGCACTTTCATTGGGAGCCAACACCCCAGCTTGTGCCAACGCCTTTAAAGCCTCCCTCATTTTAGGTGTGCGCAGCTCAGGAACATCCTTTCCATACATTACCTGTAATATCTGGACATCATACTCAATATCAACAAGTCCGCCCGGACTGAACTTTGCGTTTATCCGATTACCTGATGCCTTCTCCTTGAATTGTTTTTCACGGAGATCCCGAAGTTCCTTGAGATCAATGGTCCTTGACATATAAATTATTTCATCCCTTACTCTTTCAACACGGGACCCAAGATTCTCATCGCCAGCAATGGCACGCAACCGCACCAAGGCCAGGCGTTCATAAGAATGAGCCGCACCTCCGGGACCGTAATACTTGTAAAACCTTTCCAGGCTACAGGCAAGAGGCCCGGCATTCCCGTGAGGTCTCAACCGCAGATCTACTTGGAATATTCCCTCTCTTTTCGCTTCAATAGCATGGGCAGTTTCTCTAACGAGCATCTCAAAGAATTCAGTGTTCGTAATCGCTTTCTCTCCGTCGGTATACCCCTTGTCACTGTAAATAAAAAGAAGTTCTATATCTGACGCATAACCAAGGTCTGCTCCACCCAGTTTTCCAAGGCCGAAAACCGAGTATCGAGCTTCCAGACCAGCGACGCTCATCGGTCTCCCGAAACGTTCCACCAGGTGATCATAGACCATTTCCGAGGCGGCTTTCACCACAGTCTCAGCAAGGCACGTTAACCGTTCCGAGAGTTCATCGAAATCAACATCGGGATTCAAAATATGATCAAGATCAATGAGAAAAATTTCCCTGTCCTTGAATTCGTTAAGACGTTTTTTTTTCTCCTCGAAAGTGCTTGCTTTACCAAGTACTTCAAAAAGCCTCCTTGGTAACGTTTCCATGGGGCCACTGAATCTTTTCTGCTGAATGTGCGGTTTTAGCAGGGGAAGAAGAGCCTCGTACTGTACGCGGATAAAATCTTCCCATAAAAAATCACTGGTGCCTAAAAGCCTTGCAAGGCTCTGGAGGGTGTATGGGTTAGATAAAAGATCGATCCACCTTCCAGTTGTAGGTGCTTTTACTATCTCACCAACGATGAACTCAAACCGATTGAGTGCGGTGTACGGATCAGGAGCATTTCCGAGGAAATAAGTAAACTGCTTGGTAAGAAGCACGGATAGCTTTATCTGGTCCAGCAAGTCTGTGTCTTCTATTTTACGTCCCTTAGAATCCGCAATATCTATTTCGTCTTCTACCCTGTTGTTTATCGTCCTTATTTTTACGTGTTTTATGATAATTCCCTGAAGAGAGAGAGCATTACTCAAGGTGTAAAGAAAGGCCGGCGTATCCTCCGATATTACCTTTAATCTCGTGTAAGGGCTTATCATGTTGTCTATCTTTATCTCCATCGGAGACAAAAATGCGTGGGGAGATAAGGGAAGACGAGAGAGCCTTTTTACCACCATTTCGTTTACGTCATGCTTGGCCTTGTTCAGAGAGTCTTCGTCACCTTGCTCCAGAAGCCTGATCACGTTCTCTAACCTTTTTGTAAATTCGGGGACCCACGTCTCGAGGGAAAAAGGGCTATCTATCCAACCGGAAAAATGATCAATGATTTTACGCCTCCTTCCGGCATCAGATCTGGAAACATATCCCCTTAACCTCTTTGAAGGACGGGATACCTCATCGTTCGCTTCCTCGTAGGTGAAAATATCTCCCGTAATGATGTGAAACCCCATCCCTGCCATGACACCGGTGATCAGGGAAAATTCAAACGGGTAATCGAAAGCCAGCACAGTACACTCCACCTGTCCCTTCCCAGGAGAACTGATAATGACTTCCGCGGGATGCTCAGAGGAAATTCGAGCAAGCTTCCTTACGTGTTCAGCAATTTCCTCGTTTGAAAATCTTTCAAAGTAAGGGGCACCTAAGCGGGATAGGTGTTCCTTGATAAACTCATCGGCGATTTCCGGGCAAAAACTTTTAATTTCGTCTATACTAGGTCTCGTCATCCCGTACTTATCCCTGCTTGTATACACAACTTAATGTTTGGAAACTGCCCGTGGTTCCAGTTATCGCTAGAACTCAATACATTCTACAACCAAATATGAAGAGTGGCAAAAGCTAAATGGAACCACAATGAAAAACAGCCATACGGAGCGTTGAAACCTTGGGCTTGCCCGGAGATAGCAACCATGGGGAATGGAAAAACTAGCCAACGAATTTACCCATCGCCGCAAGCATGGGGTAGTAAGAAACGTTTTGATGCCTTGACAGTAGGCGTAAGCTTTCATTATGGGAAATAAAAAAGGCATGCCAGAAAAACCGGCATGCCTTTTTGTTCTAGAAACGGGTAAACCTCTTAGATATCGTAGTACAGGGCAAATTCCCACGGATGCGGTCTAAGATCAATTGCCTGGACCTCATTTTCCATCTTGTAAGAAATCCAGGTCTCAATTACGTCCTCGGTAAACACATCACCCTTTAGCAGATAATCATGATCAGCTTCAAGTGCCATCAGAGCTTCTCTCAGAGACCCAGGTGTGTGAGGAACCTTTGCCAATTCTTCCGGGGGAAGATCGTAAATATCCTTGTCAAGAGGCTCACCAGGGTCAATTTTGTTCTGGATACCGTCAAGAGCAGCCATTACCATGGCTGAGAATGCCAGGTAAGGGTTGCAACTCGGATCAGGACAACGGAACTCTATACGCTTGGATTTTGGAGAAGTGTGATAAACAGGGATACGTACCGCCGCACTTCTGTTTCTCCTGGAATAAGCCAGGTTCACCGGTGCTTCGAATCCGGGAACCAGTCGCTTGTAGCTGTTTGTGGTCGGACTCGTGAAAGCAAGTAAAGACGGGGCATGTTTTAAAATTCCACCAATGGCATACATTCCAGTCTCGGAAAGCCCTGCGTAACCGTCACCGGCAAACAAGTTGGTGTCTCCCTTCCATAGCGAAAGGTGAACGTGCATTCCGGTACCGTTGTCATTAAAAAGTGGCTTCGGCATAAAAGTTACGGTTTTGCCATGCTTCTTTGCAACGTTCTTGATGACGTACTTGTACTTGAGCAGATTATCCGCCATCTGGACCAGAGGCGCAAAGCGCATGTCTATTTCGGCCTGTCCACCAGTAGCCACTTCATGGTGCTGACATTCGATGATAACACCGATTTTTTCCAGGGTCAGTACCATCTCACTACGGATATCCTGCTGGCTATCCGTTGGTGGTACAGGGAAATATCCTTCCTTGTACCTCGGCTTGTACCCAAGATTGGGATTTTCTTCTCGACCGCTGTTCCATCGACCTTCTACAGAGTCTATGAAGTAATAACCTTCATGCTCATTTTGATCAAAACGGATATCATCAAAGATAAAAAATTCGGCTTCCGGGCCAAAGTATGCCACATCAGCAATGCCCGTTCCTTGTAGGTACTTTTCGGCTTTCCTAGCTATGTTCCTTGGGTCCCTGGTGTAGTCTTCTCCAGTAACGGGGTCACAAATGTTACAGATCATCACGAGAGTTTTGGCAGCAAAAAAAGGATCAATAAAAGCGGTAGATGCTACGGGCTTTACGATCATGTCAGATTCATTAATGGCTTTCCAGCCACGAATACTTGACCCGTCAAAACCTATACCGTTTTCAAAGACATCTTCATCTATCTCCCGGGGCGGTACAGAAAAATGCTGCCACAGCCCAGGAAAATCCATGAATCTAAGATCAACCATCTCAACATTTTCTTTTTTGATAAATTCTACAACGTCTTTTGGTGTTTCCAGTTTACACATCAGCTTTTTACCCTCCTTCTTCTTAGATTTTATTTTTTACTTTAAACAAGCGATTAGTGGCAATAAGTATGCCACGTATCAACAGCCTCCCACGCCGCCCTTTTGAACAGGTGAGAAGTCCTCCCCGGAATCTATCTAAAATCTATCCTACACAAATGTAGGAAAAAAATTATTTTTCCTACATTCATGTATCATCGAACGAAAATTCTCCCGCCCCTGGGCAAGGGGTTAGGGAGGTACAAGACGTTTTTTGTAGCAGCGGACTTTGGGCTGCTTTAGAAGGTAATTACAGCCTATTTTGCCCGGTTTTAAATGGCCTCTTTACCCCTCTCCCCTGTTCTTATTCTTATTACTTCATCAATAGTAGTTACAAAAATCTTCCCGTCTCCGATCTTTCCGGTCTTCGCTGAATTTATAATCGTATCGATGACCTTTGGGAGTATTTCATCATCGAGTACAAGCTCGATCTTTACCTTGGGAATGAAATCCACCACGTATTCGGCACCTCGGTATATCTCCTTGTGCCCCTTCTGCCGACCGAACCCCTTTACGTCACTCACGGTCATACCTTTAACCCCTAGCTCGCTCAAGGCTTCTTTAACCTCGTCCAACTTAAACGGTTTTATAATAGCCTCAATCTTTTTCATATCAACTCCTTTTCTTCATCATATTCTAACCTACCCTAGAAAGAGTAACCCATTTCACTATGCTGGGTGACGTCCAATCCTTGAATTTCTTCTTCCCTCGTTAACCTAAGACCCATGGTAGAATCGAGGAGCTTAAGAATCAAACTTGTGACCACCATTGAAAACACTATAGCAACTATTATTCCTAATAGCTGAATGAGAAATTGGTGAACATTACCAAAGAAAAGTCCGTTTGCCCCGTCCGGATTTGCGGCAACCGAAGCAAACAGGCCCGTGGCAATGGCACCCCACGTTCCTCCTACTCCATGTACCCCCACCACGTCAAGGGAATCATCGTAACCTATTCTTGCTTTCAATATCACAGCTCCGTAGCAAAGTATACCCGCAATTATTCCAATCGCCACAGAACTTACCGGTCCCACGAATCCTGCGGCAGGAGTAATGGCAACAAGCCCCGCCAGCGCACCCGAAACCACTCCCAAGGTGGTAGGCTTCCCCTGATAAAGCCATTCCGCAAAGACCCACGACAGGGCAGCAGCACCCGTGGCAACCTGAGTATTAAAAAATGCCAGGCAAGCAATGTTTCCGGCAGAAAGAGCGCTTCCGGCATTAAAGCCAAACCAACCAAACCACAGAAGTCCGCCACCCAAAACGGTCATTGGAAGATTATGAGGATGGAAGGCTTCTCTCCCCCATCCCTTTCTTTCACCAACAATAAGCGCTGCACATAGGGCAGCAGCTCCGGAATTTATATGTATCACGGTTCCCCCGGCAAAATCTAATGCCCCAAGCTTCTGCAACCATCCCCCGCCCCAAACCCAGTGGCAGAGGGGAAGGTAAACAAAGGTTGTCCAGAGTGCCGTAAATACGAGAAAGGCCGAAAATTTCATCCTCTCTGCAAAGGCTCCCGTTATTAACGCCGGGGTGATAATGGCAAACATCAACTGGAAAGCACAAAACAGAAGGTGGGGAATCGTTGAGGCATAAGGTCCCGGGGTAAGCCCGACACCTCTCAAAAAAGCATACTTTAAGTTTCCTATCACACCTCCAACATCCGGTCCAAACGCCAGGGAATACCCGTACACTACCCATATGATAGATACCAGGCCAAGGCATATGAAACTCTGCATGATAGTCCCTAGAACGTTTTTAGTCCTTACAAGCCCCCCGTAAAAAAGTGCAAGGCCGGGGGTCATTAGCATAACAAGAGCAGTTGCAACTAGCATAAAAGCAGTGTCACCAGTGTTTAACATCGTTTTTACCTCCATGTTTATCAACGGTTCTATTTTTGCCTTCTAAACTACCATAAACCTACAAAATGGAACTACCGAATGGCGGGTAGTTAGAGCAAGGGTAGTGCCAAGAATGAATACATCAGATAACATGTTGAAATATCATAATAAGTATCCTTAGTACAGCCACCCTCAAATTTGTGAGAAATACGCCTAAGTAGGAAGAAAATATCTAAACATACAAAAATGTAGGATTAAGAGGTGATGGAAAAACCGGACATTGCCCGCTAAGTTAGACACCCGAACTCGGGACGAAACTTTAAGGCTGATTAGCCTAACATGTCTAACTTGCTGACTATTAGTCACACAGTAACGGTGGGTTATTCTTCACTTTGTCAAGCAATCTTATTCCGCTCTCCGGGTCGTCCACCCGCACTTCATCTGTGGCGTCATTGCTTGCAGGACATAGCGAGTTATAGTTCACCTAGCTCTTCCCTGCATCTGCGGATGAGGTAAACGATCACGGATTTAGGTCACTTTTCGGAAAAGTAGGAAACTGGCTCGGGAAATCACTTCATGAGTTCCAGGAACCCCCGGTATATTTTCTCCGCATTACCATCCAGATCACTTTTGAGTTCATCGTACTTTAACAGTATCTCATCTTTTTTTTCTGAATCTTCAAACCATTCTTTGAGCATGTTCCTCGTAACTTCAACGTGAAACTGGAGCCCGTATGCTTGCTTGTATCTGAAGGCCTGGTTCCTACAAACAGGCGACGTTGCAAGCAAAACCCCGCCCTCTGGGATATCAAAGGTATCTCCGTGCCATTGAAACACGGTGAGGGAGCCCGGAAGATTCTTGAATAAAATGTCATCACCGGCGCTCTCGGTAAGGGTGATCTCGCACCATCCGATTTCTTCGGCCGGAGCCCTGTAAACTTTCTTCCCACAGGCTTTAGCGATCATCTGGGCACCGAGACATACTCCCATCACCGGAACGCCCGCTTCCACAACTTCTTTTAAAAATGTGGTTTCATCTCTCAGGAACGGGTACTTCTCCTCTTCATAGACATTCATCGGCCCCCCCATGGAAATAACGGCATTAAATTCCCCATTTCCTCGTGGCAGAGGATCCCCTTCGTAGAGTTTCACTACCTCTATTTCCACACCGTTTTTCTCAAGAAAGGTCCCAAGGGTACCAGGACCTTCCGATTCTACGTGCAAAAGTACAATCGCCTTCATTCAAATTCTCCTTCCATAAAAACTTTCATGGTGCTTGCCAGAAACGATGAAGCATTAAAATCGATCACCTATTTCCGTAAAAGAACGGAAAGCTTTTTTCACCGTCTCCGGTAAGTATAAAGATCCTCTCATTCCCTTTAAAACGGGTTCAATTTAAACACGGGTAAGCGAAAAAGACTTACAATACCAGCTAAAGCAAGCGTCGTGCCACTACTTACGCTAGCCATAAACCTTGAACTGCCTGCAATCTATGCCATGCTTCTGAACCCTCAGTCCCATGATGCGCTCCGTAATACCAAGCGCCCTTGCCGCCTTCGCTTTATTGCCCCTTGTCGCCTTAAGCGCCTCAATAATCAGTTCACGCTCCAGGTTATCCAGGGCATCCTGAAGGGTGGTAGAGTGAGTGGTTCTACTAGCTTCGGCAGTTTGCAGGGTCGGAGGCAGGTGGTAGCTGCGAATAACACCGTCCACGCTCAACAGAACTGCTCTTTCAATACAGTTCTCCAGCTCACGAACATTCCCAGGCCAGTGATAACTCATCAGCATATCAATCGCAGGGGTAGAGATACGCCTGATGTCCTTGTGATTTTCCTTGCTGTACTTTTCTACAAAAAAGTCTGCAAGTAGCGGAATATCAGTCTTACGTTCTCTCAAGGGAGGTATATGAATCGGAAAAACGTTTAATCGGTAGTAGAGGTCGTGTCTGAACTTACCTTCATCGAGGAGTTTTTCAAGGTTTCTGTTGGTAGCTGCAATTACCCGTACATCTGCCTTGATAGTGGTAGTTCCGCCAACCCGTTCAAACTCCTTTTCCTGTAACACCCTTAGTAACTTTATCTGGGTAGCAGGTGACAGATCCCCCACCTCGTCCAGAAAAATCGTTCCTCCGTTCGCAAGTTCAAAACGTCCCTTCCTTCTATTGAGAGCACCTGTGAACGCACCCTTTTCATGTCCAAATAGCTCACTTTCAATTACCGTTTCGGGAAGGGCAGCGCAGTTAACCTTG
>Ga0256841_1002554_pt1 | contig 14382 bp, 17 predicted proteins | sample 356308metaG_FD_185971 | JGI IMG/M metagenome (GOLD analysis project Ga0256841, IMG submission 185971) | Hydrothermal vent microbial communities from Mid Atlantic Ridge, Atlantic Ocean - 356-308 | ecosystem: Environmental > Aquatic > Marine > Hydrothermal vents | place: Atlantic Ocean: Mid...
GAAAACAATAATTCTTGGAGGATTAGGATTTGTGCCGTTTTCCCCGTTAAAATTATTTGCCGGTCCCCAAATTATTTCCATTTTACCGTCATTATCCCAATCGCCGTATGTTATAGGTGCCCAGCTGTTTTGTTGAGGAATATCTCGCAGGTGCTCGCTCCAAACTTGTTCCCAAACATTTCCGTTCTTTTCGAATTTGTAAATTCGTGGTGTAAGTTCGGCTCCCCCTTGGTCCAACATATTATTTACCGCATAAATTTCAATATTACCGTCACCGTCAAAATCCATACCCGAAACAAATTCGCCGAATCCCGTATTTTCAATATCCGGAACAGGTATTTCGTTGAACCGGGTAAAGATATCATTTTGAGCAAAAAGAAAATTTGAGATAAAAATCAGTAAAAAGATGTATTTGATATTTTTCATGCAACCTCCAAAGTATGGTTATTTTAATGGCAATTGGGAAGGAAGATTTTCCGGACAATATACTGAAAATTAATTTGCACAATAATTTTGAAAAAATCAAAATAAATTTTCTAATTATGGAGGGAATAAAATTAATTTTGAAAAGCATTAAGAAAAGGGAACGCGAAAATATTTTCCCGTTCCCCCAGAGTTTATTTCTTAATCACTTTCAGCAGATTAATATCAAAAATGAGTGTTGTGTTTGGTGCGATTCGACCTTTTCCGCTTTTACCATAAGCTAATTCCGATGGGATGTATACTTCCCATTCATCGCCTTCTTTCATTTTCTGTAGAATTTCCGTCCAACCTTTTATAACACCAGTAACTTTAGTTGTCAAAGGTTTTCCTCTTTTATACGAATTGTCAAATTCAGTCCCATTTATAAATTTTCCGCGATAGTTTACTTCAACTTTATCATTGATTGTAGGACTTTTTCCGTTTCCCGATTTAATAACTTTATATTGAATACCGTTGGGTAATGTAATTACTCCGGGTTTTTTCTTATTTTCGGCAAGGAATTTTTCACCCTCGGCTTTATTTTTTTCGGCCAATTCTTTTTGAGCCTTTATTTGTTTATCTCTCATCACTTTTTGAAAACGTCTTAAAACTCCTCTTATTTCTTGCTTGGTTAACAGGGATAAAGAATCGTTTTTAGAATCGATCATACCCTGCAAAAACACGGTGGGTACTATGTCAATTTTTTGAGCGGACAGTCTTCTGCCAATATCTAATCCTATGCTATAACTCACGGAATCGTTAAAAGTTTTTAGATCGGATTTACCTATTTTTTTAAGCGGGGTTTGTTTTTGGCACGACATTAAGGCGGCAATAATTAGAACAGCTAAAATAATTTTTGTTTTCATTTATTCTCCGGTTTTAATTCAATTAAATAACTAATTTGATTAAATGTAAATTTACAAATGAATTAATTAGTTACAAAGGTAAATTTAGATAATAAAAATGGATGCGGGCAAACTAAAATCAGAAATAATATCGACTGCTAAATTAGCCTGGCCTGTTAGTTTGGGACAGTTGGGTCATATTATGCTTGGTGTTGTAGACAGCATGATGGTTGGCAGAGTAGGCGTGGATGCTTTGGCGGCTGCTTCCCTTGTAAACGGGTTATTCTTTTTAATAATAGTAATTGGTTTTGGGATGAGTATGGCAACTACTCCTCTTGTCTCATTTCATTTAGGGCGGAAAAATTATAAAAAATGTGCCGGGGTGCTAAACCAATCACTAATATTAAATTCCGTATTTGCTATTTTATTAACGGTTATTGTCTATTCCGCTTCTTATTTAATCCGCTACTTCAATCAACCGGAAATGGTTGTGAAATATGCACAATCATATATGCAAATTCTCAGTTATTCAATTTTTCCGTTTCTTATTTTTCAAGTTTACAAACAATTTGCGGAAGGTATTAAACAAACTAAATTACCAATGTATATTGCAATAGTTGCTAATATTGTAAACTTCTTTGGTAATTGGATATTGATTTACGGAAAGCTGGGCTTACCCGCTTTAGGTTTGGACGGAGCCGGTTATTCAACTTTGTTAACAAGAGTTTTTATGGGAATTGCAATGATTATTTTGGTTTACAGATCAAAATCGACGGAAATATTTAATCTTAATTTTAATCTCGGTAGAATCGATTTTTCTATTATTCGCAAACTTTTAAGAATAGGGTTCCCGAGCGGTTTTATTTATACTCTGGAAATTGGGGTTTTTACTTTTGCAGCCGTAATGGTTGGATGGATTGGAAGCAACGAATTGGCGGCGCATCAAATAGCAATAAATTTAGCATCCATTTCTTACATGATTATTCTCGGAGTTTCTGCTGCGGGTACAATTAGGGTTGGTTATGCATTAGGAAAGAACGATAAGGCGGGTATTAAATCGGCAGGTTATTCTGCGGTTTTATTGGGAATGATTTTTATGTTAATCTCAGCTACTGTTTTTGTCATATTTAACACATTATTACCAAGCCTTTATATTTCCGATAAAGAAGTAATTGATATTTCATCGTATTTATTAATTATTGCCGCTTTGTTTCAAATATCCGACGGAATTCAAGCAATAAGCATTGGAATTTTGCGCGGTATTATGGATGTAAAAATTCCCATGTATTTTACGATAATTGCTTATTGGTTAATTGCGGCTCCAACATCTTACGTTTTAGGGTTTAAATTTCATTTTGGAATTTATGGGATATGGGCCGGGTTATTAATAGGACTTTCAATAGCGGCTGTTCTTTTAATAAGAAGATTCGAGAACAAAACAAAAGTAAATACTTCACAAATATAAATTTATTTTTATAAATTACAGTGTCTTAAATTAGGGATTACCAATGGAGAAAAACGAACTGAGAATACGGCTTGGGGATAAAGTAAAAATAAGTTATACGGCTAAACTTGAAGACGGAACTTTATTTGATAAAGCTACGGTTGCAGAACCGTTAGAATTAATTGTGGGCGAGGAAAATACATTAATTGGTTTAGAAGAAACTTTAATTGGTTTGAAGAAAGGGGATAAGAAAAAAATTACCATAACTGCCGATAAAGCTTACGGTCCAAAACTTAAGGATTTAGTCGTTGAAATTGAAAAGGATAAATTGCCTGTAGACATCGAATTGAAAGAAGGGCAAGAAATTAATATTTCCCAAGACGAAACCGGAATAATTAAAGTAAAAATATCAAAAATAACCGATGAAAAAGTTATTTTTGACGCAAACCATCCTTTGGCAGGCAAAAATTTAGTATTCGATATACAAGTTTTGGAAGTTGTCAGATAAAATTATTCGGTAGCTTCCGGCTTTTTCTCGTGTTCTTCCACAAACTTTTTAATATCGTCTAAATATTCTAAAATTGCTTTTGCTTTAGATACGCCGAATGTAAAAGAATACCGTTCGCTATTTCCGATTGGTAATGTTATTACGGCGTTTCCCTTAAATTCACCTATTTTTGCGGGAATTTTTTCTGCATTTTCTGACATTTAGCCTCCGGTAAATAAATAATTCATTTAGTTTTTTAATAGCACAAAATTGATTCAATTAAATATTTTTTTGATAAGTATTTATTTAAAGCAAAAAATAACGATTTTTTTTTCAATGTGCGAATAAAAAATGGAAAAAAATAAATTATTTAGTAAAAAATGTTTTTAGTTATTACGGACGGTTTGGCACTTGAATATTAGTTTCTGCTCTCGATCCGATTCAATTATAGAAAGAATTACTCACTCAATCGAAAGTTTTTAAATTGAAAAAATCCCAATTTTTGAATTTTGATTGTATACACAGAATATTGTTAAAGCATAAACCAAGATTTTATGGTTTCTTGAGGATTTTCTTCTTTTATATGATGAAACTCGTTTGTTTTAACCGAATAACTATAATTTTTGCTTAGACTCTCGGCATTTTCTATAATTTCGATTATTGCCTCAAGTACAAGGTTCAACTCTTCGTCTGTCATTGTTGGATGAAGGGATAATCTTACCCAACCGGGTTTATCGGTCAAATCCCCATGATTTATTTTGTCGAATATTTTATGGGACCTTGTGGGATCGATGTGCAAAAGATAATGTCCGTAAGTACCGGCGCATGAACAGCCGCCTCTAACCTGTATGCCGAATAAATCATCCAAAAGTTTTACAATCAAGTTGTAATGTACGTTTTCATTGTAAAATGAAATAACTCCCAATCTCTCTCTTTGTTCGTTTGCCAAAACATGGATATGATCAATTTTGTCGAAAAAATTATAAACCGAATTCAATTGTTCCTTTTCGCGCAATAAAATATTCTCAACTCCCATTTTATCTTTTAATTGAATTGCCAGAGCGGCTTTAAAGCTTTGTAAAAAACCCGGAGTACCGCCGTCCTCGCGCAATTCAATATCATCAATATATTTATGCTCGCCCCATGGGTTAGTCCAATCCACAGTGCCTCCGCCGGGATGATCCGGTACTTTTCGCTTGTAAAGGTTCGAATCAAAAATCAGTACGCCAGAAGAGCCGGGACCGCCTAAAAATTTATGAGGCGAAAAGAAAATTGCATCTAACTTTTTTAAGGGGTCTTCCGGATGCATATCAATTTTAACGTAAGGCGCAGCCATGGCAAAATCCACAAAACATAATCCGGAATGTTGATGTATCATTTTAGCCATTTCATAATAATCCGGTTGAACGCCGGTAACGTTGGATGCTGCCGTGAAAGAACCGATTTTTAATTTTCTGTTTTTATATTTTTTTAACAACGATTCAAAATAATTTAAATCGGGTAAACCGTTCTCGTCGGGTTCAATTATTTCGCAATCTACAATTGTTTCAAGCCAACTTGTTTGATTTGAATGATGTTCCATGTGAGTAATAAAAACTACCGGTCTTTCATCGTCGGGAATGTGAACATATTTATCTAGTTGTTCAGGGTATCTTAATCCCAAAAGTCGTTGGAATTTATTTATGGCAGTCGTCATACCAAAACCCGCCGTAATAATTACGTCATTTCCGTCGGCATTTACATGGTCTTTAATAATTTGGTGCGCCATGTGATAAGCTTCGGTCATAAAAGTTCCGGTAATACTGGTCTCCGAATGTGTGTTGCCAACAAACGGTCCGAATTTGTTGATTAGTTTATCTTCAATCGGTTTATACAATCTGCCGCTTGCAACCCAATCCGCATAAATAATTTTTTTTTCTCCGAAAGGGGAATTAAAAGTTTGGTCGCTGCCAATAGTGTTTTTCCGGTAAAACTCAAAATAAGAACTTAGTTGAGACATAATAAACCCGTTTTTGATTTTTCTAATTTACAAAAAATTGCGCACAAAATTAGCCGTGAAATTAAGGAAGGAAAATATGAAATTTTACGTTTAGTCTTTAAAAAAAAAGATTGAAGTTAAAATACGAAACTGGTAAGTTTGTAAAGTTATTTTTTGCCTACAAGAGGAAAGTATTTTATGGTAAGAAATTTCAATCCTATAATTAATTAGTACTTTATTTCTATCAAATAAATTTTTTAACTATGGCATTGCACAAAATTAAGAAGGGACTTGATATACCAATAACCGGCGAACCCAACCAACAAACAATTTCCAATAATAAAGAAGTTACTAAAGTTGCACTGTTGGGCGAAGATTATGTTGGGATGAAACCTACAATGCATGTACAAGTAGGCGATACGGTTAAATTAGGTCAAGTTGTATTTAGCGATAAAAAGATACCGGGTATTAAATACACAGCACCTGCAGCCGGAAAGGTAATTGAAATAAACAGAGGTGAAAAAAGAAAATTTTTATCCTTGGTAATTGCGCTCGAAGGAAATGAAGAAGTCACATTCAATTCCTATACCGGAGCTCAAATAAACAACTTGGAAAAAGAAAAAGTTATCAGCCAATTAGTCGAATCGGGATTGTGGACATCAATCCGGGTTCGTCCGTTCGGAAAAATTGCGAACCCAGAAATAGTTCCCCATTCTCTATTTATAACTGCAATGGATACCGAGCCATTGGCTCCTTCCGTAGAAAAAATTTTGGAAGGTAAAATAGAATTTTTTAAAAGCGGTTTATTTGTTCTGAGCAAATTGACGGATGGTAAAATTTATATATGTAAAAAACCGGATGAAAAAATTCCTACCGTTGAATTAAACAATCTTAGCGTTGAGGAGTTTTCGGGACCTCATCCTGCAGGGTTACCCGGAACGCATATCCATTTTTTAGATCCGGTCGATACTCATAAAAAAGTTTGGTACGTTAATGCGCAAGATGTTGCAACTATAGGTGAATTATTTACTACCGGTAAACTTAATGTTGAACGTGTAATAGCTTTAGCCGGACCCAAAATAAAAAATCCCAGATTAATTAAAACAAGGTTAGGCGCCTCGGTTGAGGAATTAATTAAAGGCGAATTAAAAGACCAAAACAGCAGGGTTATCTCCGGATCGGTTTTATCGGGACGGAAAGCTGTTGGAGTTGAGGCGTATTTAGGAAAATTCCATAATCAAATTTCGGCTGTGCAAGAAGGAGAAGAAAAGAAATTTCTCGGGTGGTTAACAGCGGGAGCAAACTTGTTCTCGGTAAAAAAAGTTATGCTATCGGGATTTATACCGGGTAAGAAATTCGAATTTAATACGGCGCTGCACGGAGGAAGAAGACCGGTTGTACCCATTGGCAGTTACGAAAAAGTAATGCCGTTAGATATTTTACCAACGTATTTACTCAGGTCTTTATTAGTTAAGGATATTGAAGAAGCCGAAAAACTCGGCATGCTGGAATTGGTTGAAGAAGATTTGGCGCTATGTACATTTGTTTGTCCCTCAAAAATAGATTACGGACCAATATTAAGAGAAAACTTAAACATTATTGAGAAGGAAGGATAGTGAAATTTCTTAGAAACATTTTCGATAAAAATGCCAAACTGTTTGAGAAAGGCGGTAAGTACGAAAAACTTTATCCACTTTTTGAAGCAACGGAATCTTTCCTGTTTACCACCGGAGAGGTTACCGAGCGCGCATCTCACATACGTGATGGATTAGATTTAAAAAGAATGATGATTACGGTAGTTGTTGCATTAATTCCAGCCGTTTTCATGGCGTTTTATAATACCGGTCTCCAAGCAAATTTAGCTATTGTTAAAATGGGACTGTCCGATCCTGGAACATGGCAAGGGAATATTTTCAAATCCCTCGGTTTTTCATTTGATCCTGATAATTTCTTTGCTAACGTAGTTCTCGGCGCAATTTACTTTTTCCCCATTTATCTTGTTACATTAGCTGCGGGCGGTTTTTGGGAAGTACTTTTTGCTACCGTAAGAAAACATCCTATAAGCGAAGGGTTTTTGGTTACCAGTTTGCTGTTTCCATTAATTTTGCCGGCTTCAATTCCGTTATGGCAAGTAGTTATTGGAATTTCATTTGGCGTTGTAATAGGTAAAGAAGTCTTCGGTGGTGTAGGAATGAATATTCTAAATCCCGCATTAACCGGAAGGGCATTTTTATTTTTCGCATATCCGGCACAAATATCCGGTGATAAGGTTTGGGTAGCCGTAGATGGAATTAGTAAAGCTACGCCATTAGCCCAATTAGCAGATCCGGTTGCACATCTTCACTTAAACTTTTCGTGGATGAGTGCTTTTATTGGAACAATTCCCGGATCGATGGGAGAAACTTCAACTCTTGCATGCTTAATAGGCGCCGTTATTTTGATTGCTACGGGTGTCGGATCGTGGAGAACCATGTTAAGTGTTTTGGTGGGTATGGTTGTGATGGCTTTAACTTTTAACTTAATAGGAAGCTCAACCAATCCGATGTTTCAGGTTACGCCGGTTTGGCATTTGGTCCTTGGCGGTTTTGCATTCGGTACTGTGTTTATGGCAACCGACCCGGTTAGTTCGGCAATGACGGAAACCGGTAAATACTATTACGGATTATTAATTGGAATTCTGGTTGTTCTGATACGTGTGGTAAATCCCGCTTATCCCGAAGGTATGATGCTTTCCATTCTGTTTGGAAATGTTTTTGCTCCAATAATTGACAAAATTGTAATTAATAGCAATATTAAGAGGAGGTTGGCTAGAAATGTCGTCTGAAAGCGCAAAAAAGACTATTAGCGTTGCTTTAGGTGTGTGTTTGGTTTGCTCTGTGCTTGTTTCATCGGCAACAGTGGCATTAAGCAAAAAACAAGCGCAAAATAAACTTGAAGATAAAATAGAGAATATTTTAATTGCAGCGGATTTATATTCCGATGGGATTGATATAGAAAAAGTTTACGAAGAAAACATCAAACCGGAAATTATCGATCTGAAAACAGGCGAACCTATTTCGGAAAAAGAATATACAAGTGAATTAAATCCTCACGATTTTGACATTAAAAAAATTAAAGACGATCCCCGTTATTCCGAGAAAATTCCCGAAGATAAAGATATTGCAAGAATAAAAACCAAACCAAAGTATATGATTGTTTACCGCGTTATGAAAAACGATTCGGTATCGAAATATATTTTGCCTATCTATGGCAAAGGGCTTTGGTCAACGTTATATGGGTTTATAGCTTTAGATAAAGATTTACGTACGGTAACGGGAATTACATTTTACGAACACGGCGAAACACCCGGACTTGGCGGAGAGGTGGATAACCCGCGATGGAAAAGAATTTGGAAAGGCAAAAAAGCTTTTGACGAAAATTGGAATTTGAAAATTGCTGTTATTAAAGGAAAAGTTGACAAATCCAGCCCTCTGGCAAAATATGAAATAGACGGACTTTCAGGTGCTACAATGACGACAAGAGGCGTAGATAAATTAGTGAAATTTTGGTTAGGAAAAGACGGATACGGTACATTTTTCAAAAAATTAAGGGAAAGGGGGAAGAACAATGGGCAAGTATAAAAAAGTTCTTCTAGACCCAATCTTTGATAATAACCCGATTACATATCAAATATTGGGTATTTGTTCTGCATTAGCTGTTACTTCCAAACTGGAGACTTCGGTGGTTATGGCCCTTGCGGTTACATTCGTAACGGCAATCTCCAACTTTTCTGTTAGTCTTATACGTAAACAAGTTCCAAGCAGTATTAGAATAATTGTTGAAATGACCATTATTGCTTCACTTGTGATTATTGCAGACCAAATTATTAGAGCATTTGCTTATGATATAAGCAAGCAACTTTCTGTATATGTAGGTTTGATTATAACAAATTGTATTTTAATGGGTAGAGCCGAAGCATTCGCTCTCAAAAATCCACCTGTTCTAAGTTTTATGGACGGAATAGGAAACGGAATGGGGTATGCTTTTATATTATTGTTCGTAGGATTTTTTAGGGAGTTATTCGGTTCCGGTAAATTAATGGGATATACAATATTTCCTCTGGTTAATGACGGTGGATGGTATACAGGTAACGGTCTCGCTCATCTATCTCCCAGTGCATTCTTTATAATCGGTTTATTGATTTGGGGTATAAGATCTTGGAAACCCGAACAGGTTGAGGAGGATTAAAAATGCTTGAACATTATATAAGCTTATTCGTAAAATCAATTTTCGTTGAAAATATGGCACTTGCTTTCTTTCTTGGCATGTGTACTTTTTTGGCGTTATCTAAAAAAGTTGAAACGGCAGTTGGCTTGGGTATAGCCGTTATTGTTGTGCAAGCAATTACAATTCCCGTTAATAACTTAATTTATCATGGGGTTTTAGTTAAAGGGGCGCTTAGTTGGGCTGGATTATCTAATGTTGACTTAACCTTTTTAGGACTTATTACCTATATTGGTGTGATTGCTGCAATGGTGCAAATTTTGGAAATGACGTTAGATAAATTTGTTCCCTCACTTTATAATGCATTAGGAATTTTTCTCCCTCTAATTACAGTTAACTGTGCAATTTTAGGCGGCTCTCTCTTCATGGTTGAAAGGGATTATACTTTTGGTGAAAGTGTGGTATTCGGTTTGGGCAGCGGTATTGGATGGGCTCTGGCTATAATTGCACTTGCGGGAGTTAGATATAAAATGAAATATAGTAATGTGCCGGCGGGATTAAGAGGCCTTGGAATCACATTTATTACAGCCGGACTTATGGCAATGGCATTTATGTTGTTTTCTGGAATTCAATTGTAAGGATTAATTTATGAGTGGAATTGGACTCATTTTATTGGGTGTGTTGATGTTCACCATTATTGTTTTAGTCTTGGTGGTGGTCATCCTTTTTGCTAAATCGAAATTGGTTCAAACGGGTAATGTTAAAATTAATATTAATGACGACCCTAAATATCAATTAACAGCTCCAATAGGAGGGAAACTTTTATTTACTCTTGCCGATAAAGAAATCTATATACCTTCTGCGTGTGGCGGACAAGGAACGTGCGGAGAATGTAAAATAAAAGTTTTAGAAGGCGGCGGAGATGTTTTACCGACAGAATTAGGCAAATTAACAAGAAAGGAAGTTCACGAACATTACCGCCTTTCGTGCCAAGTTGCCGTTAAAAGAGATCTTAAATTAGAAATCCCCAGAGAAATTTTTGATATACGAAAATGGGAATGCACCGTTAAATCCAATAGAAACGTAGCAACATTCATTAAAGAATTAGTACTAACTCTTCCCGAAGGAGAAAATGTTGAGTTTAGAGCCGGTGGTTATATACAAATTGAAGCTCCGCCGCACGTCGTAAAATATTCCGATTTTGATATCGATGAAGAGTATAAAGCCGATTGGGATAAATATAATTTATGGCGTTATGTCTCCAAAGTTGACGAACCCATTGTAAGAGCATATTCAATGGCAAATTATCCTTTGGAAAAAGGAATTATTATGTTGAATGTTAGAATTGCAACTCCTCCACCGAGAAATCCGAATGTTCCTCCCGGACAAATGTCATCTTATATATTCAGTTTGAAACCGGGGGATAAAGTAACTATTTCCGGTCCTTACGGTCAATTCTTTGCAAAAGATACGGATGCCGAAATGGTATTTATTGGCGGCGGCGCCGGTATGGCTCCCATGCGCTCACATATATTCGACCAACTTAAACGACTCAATTCAAAAAGAAAAATATCATTTTGGTATGGAGCCAGAAGTTTAAGAGAAGCGTTTTACGTGGAAGAATTCAATAAATTACAAGAAGAACATCCCAACTTTACTTGGCATTTGGCTTTATCAGAGCCGCTTCCCGAAGATAACTGGCATGGTTATGTAGGGTTTATTCACCAAGTCCTTTATGATAATTATCTAAAAGATCATCCTGCGCCGGAGGATTGCGAATATTATATCTGCGGTCCGCCCCTTATGAACTCGGCTGTTCTTAAAATGTTAGATGATCTTGGCGTGGAAAAGGAAAACATACTTTATGATGATTTTGGTGGATAGCAAGTAAATCATATTAAAATTAAGTATGGCTTTCTGTTTTTTCGGTTTGATTTTTAATCTTTTCTTTATTATTATGAAATTATCATAATGAGAATTAGATACCACTACGTTTCATCTCAATTATAAAAATTTTAATAATAAAATCGGAGGAACCAATGCTAACAGCCGAAGCCATTTTAGAAAAAAAAGGTCATGATATTGTTTCCGTTTCTCCCGATACAACAATAAGGGATGCACTGAAGTTTATGCTATCGAAAAATATCGGTTCCATTCTTGTTAAGGAAGGTGATAAATTTGTTGGAATTTGGACGGAGCGCGACCTTATGCGGAATACTCTCGACGAAAATTTTGATCCCAATACAGCCAAAATTAAAGATTATATGGTAACCGGGTTGAAATCTGCTCCTCATACGGATTCAATATATCAATTAATGGATAGATTTTTAGGAATGAGACTGCGTCATCTACTGATTGAAAAAAAAGGAAAATATATCGGTCTGCTTTCAATTGGCGACGTAAGTAAGGCAAATTTGATTAAAAAAACTGAAGAAATAGAAAAATTGAATCAAATGGTGAGCTGGAGATATTACGAAGATTGGAAATGGAAAAAGAAAAAATATTGATATTTTATTCTACGGTAATTAAAATATGAAATTTCATTCCACACCCCTTAAATTTTTCTTGTTCTTTTTAATTCTTTTTACAGCCGGATGCCAAAATAAATCGAATAATAATTTGATTGCGTATTCCGGCTTTACTATGGGAACGACTTACCATATCAAGATTATTAACGATAATAATCAAATAACCGCAAGAGAAAATTTTCAGAACAGAATAGACAGTTTGTTAAAACTTGTGAATAACGAAATGTCTACCTATATCGATTCCTCTGAGATTTCGAAATTCAATAAATACGAAAAAAATAAGTGGTTTTCAATTTCCGATGATTTTTACAACGTGCTAAAAGTTGCATTGATGATTTGTGAAGGGACAAAGGGTGCTTACGATATAACCGTGGGTCCGCTGGTTAATTTATGGGGTTTTGGACCTTCGAAGAAAATAAATAAAATACCCGCTCAAACAAAAATCGATTCGTTAAAAAAAATGGTCGGTTATAAAAAATTAGAAATTCGTTCAAATCCTAAAAGTATTAAAAAAAGCATCGACGGGCTTTATTTGGATCTTTCGTCAATTGCAAAAGGGTTTGGGGTTGATAAAGTATCGGAATTTTTATCGGATAATAATATTAAAAATTTTATGGTGGAAATTGGCGGTGAAGTGAGAACTGCCGGTCATAATCAAGACGGCGGCGTTTGGGAAATCGGAATTTCTTCACCCGACGGTTCGAACGGCATTGCAAAAATAATCCCGCTATCCGGAATGGCAATGGCTACTTCCGGCAGTTATAACAATTACTTTGAAGTGAACGGTAAAAAATATTCGCATACAATTGATCCGAGAACCGGTTGGCCGGTTAAACATAATTTAGTCTCGGTTTCGGTGCTTAGTAATTCATGCACTTTAGCCGATGGCTTGGCAACCGCTATTGATGTATTAGGTCCGGTTGAGGGATATAATTTTGCCTTGAAAGAAGAAATACCAATACTTATTTTTATAAACGAAAATGGAAAGTTTGTTGAAAAGGCAACTCCGAGTTTCAAAAAAATAATTAATATTAAATAAAGGTTTGTGTAATTTATGGAACAATTAATAGCAGTAATAGTATTTTTTGCTTTGGCAACCGTAATAATGGGTTTGTCTTTGCATTTTAGTAAATATAAACAAAAAGAAAACAGTTGCTGCGGTGGCGGGCATTGTTCGGTTGACGGACATCACGATCATGACAGTTGCGAAAATTCATATTCTTGTTATGCTTCCAAAGAAGAATTTGTAGATAACTTTGATAAAATTAAAGTTCAAAAAATTGAAGTGGATTTAAACTCTTAAACATTTACCTCGGCTCCAATTTGAAAATTATTCTTAAAATTCCGTTTTCATATTTTGTTGTTTGAATCTTAAACTTTCCTATTTCGCCGGTGTTCTTTACATGCTGTCCGATACAAGGACAAGCATCGTAATGCCCGACTTTTACAATTCTTATTTTTGGTCCGGCACCGGGCGGTAATTTGCTTAAATCGTACTTCTTTTTTGCGGCTTCTAACATTATAAATTCTTCTGTTACATTAAAATTCTTTCTGATTACACTGTTAACTTTTTCTTCGATTTCTCCCGTTTCATCCGGAGTTAAATTTCTATTGAAATGATAATCACATTTGGATTTTTTCTTTTCGATATGTGCCCTGAAAGATCTGCCGCAATTGAATTTCCTTACCATGGTTTGATTGAGAATGTGTTCGGTTGTATGCATTTGAGGATCATATTTTTTAGCCATATTAGACCTTAAGTAAATTAAGATGTATAAAAATTAATGATTTGAATTTGAGAATATTTTTATCTACATTAAATTGAAATAGTTATTAAGAATATACTTAAACTAAAATAAAATTTACGTGATTAAAATGAAGACTAAAATTTTAATATTTTTCCTCCCTTTCCTTTTTATACTGCAAAGTTGTGCATCCGTTGAACAAAATTACAACGATTATATCAGAGAAGTAAGATATTTTAAAGGTACAATACAAAACGTTGACAAAAAAACTATTTTTTTGGCAAACGGCTCGGCTTGGACGGCTGATAGATTAATTATTGCAGTTAATATGTCGGAAGTATTTTTTGTGTTAAGTAATGTTTTGGATGACGGATATGTTTACATAGACGGTACAAAATTAAGGGTCAAACACAGCAACGGATACGATTTCCGGTATAATTATGGATATCTAAATTATATCAAAGCGTTGCATAATAAAAACAGGGTAATTGAGTTGGTAGACGGGTCTTTTTGGGTTGTTGCTAAAGGCGGCGAGAAGTTGGTAAAAGATTGGCTGAGTACCTCCGAAGTAGTTTTATCGGAAAATGAAGATGTGATGATAAATCCGTATAAAATGGAAACCGTTCGTGTAGCAAAAATTACTAAGAGTAAAAAAAATAAAAATCCGGAACAAGCAATCAATTAAAATAT
>Ga0256841_1002555_pt1 | contig 14378 bp, 9 predicted proteins | sample 356308metaG_FD_185971 | JGI IMG/M metagenome (GOLD analysis project Ga0256841, IMG submission 185971) | Hydrothermal vent microbial communities from Mid Atlantic Ridge, Atlantic Ocean - 356-308 | ecosystem: Environmental > Aquatic > Marine > Hydrothermal vents | place: Atlantic Ocean: Mid...
GAATTCAAGAACCTTGTCGTCCTTGTCCCCGTTTTCGTTCTTTCCGATCCCGAAAGAACCCACCACCTGTTCATTCAAGGGTTTTCCACTCAGATCGAAGACCGAGAACGAAATGGAGTTGAAGTTCACGGTATCCAAATCCACAGCATTTGTGAACGTAAGAGCCAGATTCTGATTCAGGAAGATGCGCCCGTTATTCGCTGGCTGGGTCTTCAAGAGAAGAAAGGCACCACCACCCGGTTGGTTACCACTTCCTCCTCCTGAGCAAGCGGCAAAAAGGATCCCAGCCATCCCCGCTAGGAGGTAGGAGGCCAGCTTCTTAGGATGGGGAAGCGATGGGGCCAATTTCTTCATTTCTGGCTTCATTTCCGGTTCTCTCAGAAAGTTTCTCATTCAAATTCGTTCCATTGGTTTCCGATCACCTCGGGTCTCCCGGTCTCTTGATGTCCCGTCTCAAGAATGAAAATCCAAAAAGGAACATCCAAGAAGGGACATCACAGCAACCGGGATCAACGATCGATCAGTCGATAAATCAGGGCAAAAGCATCCATGTCGGGAGTCACTGGAGGGTTCGTCTCAACGTTGTTCTCAAAAATGAACCGGAAATTCAACCGGCGAAGATCCTTAGGGGTCATGTAGAAATCCTTCAGGAAATCCTTATCCACGAGCTTATTCGGATTACTCGTATATTTCGTCAAACGACCCGTGTACTCATAATCCCACTTATTGGGGGAAGACCGATTCAAGTAGCGGATATGTGCATCTCCCGCTGCCAAGGGGTCATAGGGTTCAAGAGTTGTCGAACGCCCTTGAGCACCATCAGCCCCCCTAAATTCGGGAATGATCTTCGTTCCATTCGGAAGTTCCGAAAGAGGAGGCTCGACCACAGTGTCAAACTGAGGAATCGTCTTAGGTCCGATGCTGTATGGACCGAGCCTGGGGTCTTTGTTTGGATTGTTTTTCGCTGCGATGTGAGGATCTCCGAGATCGAAGAATCCAGAGGTCGCAACTGAAATCCGCTTCTGGAAGTCCACCCGGATCCAATAAAAACTGTTGTCGCCCCAAGGAGTTTGGGATCTCGTTACCGGATTCCAGCCCCCCTTTGCAAATTCCTCAGCAGCCGGATTCACCTTCTTGATGTTGTTCTGGCCAAGAAAGCCCCCCGCGCTATAGGCACGCCAGTTCGGGAGGATGGAAGAGGTGATGGTCACGGAAATCTGCCAACCGTTGGCTCCTGTGGCTTTCCAAGGATTATCCTTGGGAAGATCCGGATCATCCACAAAGGACCAAAAATCACCAAGAAGGGGAAGCGCAATGGTCCCCACTCGGCCGTCTTCGGCATTCCATGCACGCAAAAGCGGGCGATTTGCATCCCACCCCCCCCTGCGGAAGGGGCTGATGACTTTCGTATTCCCATCGCCTCCACCCCGGAGATCCGAACGCTCATCCCTCCAGGTGAGATAAGGCTTTTGGAAAGTCGGAAGAGGCAGATAACGGCGCACATGGTTGGGTTCAAACTTGGAATCTGAATGCCTGAAGATCATCTGCTTGTTTTGATAAGCAATATGAGGAGCAGGACGTTGTTCGATTCTGGCTTTGTCATTGAAGCTGGTCGCTTCGGGTTTCAAATCCCTTGCATAGTTGTGGAAGAACTCTCGGAAGAGCCCGGAGGACGGGAAGGAGGGAAGGGAGGAGAATTCCCGAGTGCAGGGATTGGGCCGACGCTCACTGTGCCCGATGAACAGGCTTACCCGATCGAAAATATCAAAGCTCGTCTTGGGAGCAGCCGCAGATGCCTGGAAAGGAGCCCACCACATCTGCTCCACATCCAAGTTAAAATCAAAGGGGTCTGTTCGGGAAAGGGAAAGATCAATCTCTCTCCAAACCGTTTGAAGGCGACACCCGTAAGGCGACAGAGGATTCTGGATGGGTTGCTGGAATGCCGTTGATGCGGTCAAAGGAGCATTATTACCCGGAGGGCAAAAACCCAACTCTCCACCAGGATCAGGAGATTGATTCACATCGTCTGCGTAGGAAGTGTGCCGCGAGGTAGGACGGCCCTGCATCTTTCCATTGATCAAGGTAAAGGCTCCGAAAAAGTCCGGCGCCCCAGCTTTACTCTCATCCTCGTCCCTGGCCATAAACCGACGCACAATATTCACAACTCGGTTATTGGGATAAATCGGGTCACCCTTTTTGTTCAGACGAGTATCCAACATGAAAGCCATGGAGACCGTCTCTTGCGGAGGCTGACCGGGTTTCCGTTTAAACTGCAAATCTATCGGATTATTCGAGAAATCCCGGATCCCCTTCGCTCCCCCAATCAGATGGAGATAGTAAGGCCGGTTTTGCTTCCGAAGAGCATCATCTAAATAAAACCCAAGAGGCGGGGTCAGGCGCACGGTTGTGGCAGAACCATCCTCATCAAAGGTTTGCGCATAGATGAGACCGGGGGTGCCTTTTTTCGGATCCAAGGCTTCATCCGCGTTCGGGTTCACCGAGGGAATCATCGAATCCGAGGAAGTCACCGTTTGCAAATTGATCGGCTTGCTGAATCTCAGGATGAGGGATGCAAAGGGTGAAACATTTTTATTGGGGACGAAGGGCTTTCCTGGTTCCTGGGGTGGGCGGGGCGTGAAGGAAAGAAAATACTCCGGGCGATCCCGTTCTCCGTTGAACTCCGTCGAGACCACGATAATCGGAGCGTTCTGGAAGAGCCAGGTTTCCAACTTCTTTGGATCCGTCGGAAAGTCCGGACGGGTGGAAGGATCGTGAGGCTCAAATAAAGTCACATCTCGAATCTGGACAGTCACATGCTGGACGGAAGGCTTATTCCGATCCTCCTCCGGATCCGCAATAATCTGGGCTTGGGCAACAGGTTTGCCGCCGGAACCGGGTAAAAACAGCTTGACCACATCCCCACGGTCCAACTCATGATTAATCCCTGCTTTGAAGATCCTCAGTCTCTGCGTACTCGCTGAGAGACGTTCCACCCTTTCAAGCCTCATAGGGAGATCTCCGATCAGCCTGGGGGGAATCACATCCCGCACAAAACCATTCGAAATCCCAAGACTCGAATCATTTCGGTTCGCCGAACGGAAATCCCTAACAATCGCCTTGCGACCGGAAAGGTTTTTTCCGATGAAGGCGCCTTGGTTGGCTTCTCTCAACCCTCTCAGACGAAGAGGACCTTCGATCGTCATCGCGATCCGGATATTGGCACCATTGGGGTTTGTGCTTTCGGGGAGACCATTGGCATTATTGGGAACATTCAAAAGGGTCCCCTCGGCTCCCAAAAGCACGGGATCCAAAACGACCTCAGAACCCTTGTAAGAAATCCGGGTGGGGATCAAGCGGAAGTCGCCCCTGGGATTAGAGTCTGTTGGGTCTCCCAAGATTTCCAAGAGTTGGATTGCCTCGGGGTTTTTGATCCCAATCACCCGCCCTGCATTGTCCTTAGCCAAAAAGAAGTCTTCGCTCAGGCCAAGGTCTTTGTTAAAGCGAAGCCTGATCCCCCCGTTTCGAGGCGCAACAGCAAAGGGCTGCCTTCGAATGTCCTGTCCGTACACTCCAGGAGTCAAACGAATCACATTTTTATCCAGAGCCTCGAAAGCAGCCTGAAACTGCGGGCTCCCGATGAAACGGGTAATCACGAGCTTGGGCTGGAGGGTATCGGGATCAAATCCATCAAAATCATAAGTGATATCCCGATCAAGGACATCGCTGTTCGCATCCCGTTGGTCCTGGATATCAGGCCCCACAAGAACATCCTTTTGGTATAGCTGCAAGACTCGCTTGCCGTTGGAGAGCTCGACAAGCCCATACACATCCGCCAAGCGACCGGAGGCGACCTCAATCAGCTCAATGCCCCCAGCAGAAGCTTTGGACCCGCTCGCACCCCCTCCCCCACCACCGCAGGAAGGTAAGACCAGTGCGGCCAAAGCAAGAGCCCCTCCCATGAGCCCCTTGAAGGAACCCATCGGAAGAAGACCTAACGGTTTGATTGACTTCATTGTCATTCGTTTCATCCCAATCCGACTACTCAAAGCCAGGACTCAAAGCCATAACCCAAGGTCATGACCCCATAACCGACAAAGCACTCATTGATTTCAAACTTTGCCTGCCCTTAAGGATTCCCATAAGAACAGGGTTGCAAACGACCCGTAATCATTTTCCCGCCAAGGATTTGACCTCGATAGCATCATCCATCGAGACCAGGGGACCCAAGCCTACTTGTTCAACGAAAAAAGTACGAGCAGAAAAGCATACATCAGAACCAGCCCGGGGCGAACGGAACTGACAAGGAAACCCTCAAGTTCCTGAGGATTTCTTCCCCCAGAAGCCCATTGAAGGCTCCAGAGAACCTTTTTCCTTTTATCAAAAGGGATGCCGCTCCAACACCCAAATAACAATAAAGTATAAAGCTATTTATTACAAACACTTAGAAGACCACCACCCAAGCATCCCAGAAAAAAACGCTCTCTCTCGTGCGAAAACGCACTAGAGGAGGAGCCAGTTGGCGCAGATTCCCTACGAAAAACCTGCTTCAAACCAATTGGACAAGAATAAAAAGCTCATGACTCTCTTTCGGTCCGTGGAGAGTAAAACTTGGCTACCCCTTCCAATCTTCGCCTTGGCAAGGGAAAAAGCGTTCATCCATCCCCAAAACCGGCATCCTTTGCTTCCTTCATGGAGGAAAAATAGACCCGGTTCTTCAAATGAATGCGTGCAGCTTCTGCACCATTGGCTGGGTGGAGCTTCCTTGAATCCAAATGCCCGAGGATGGTCGGGGATTTTTCCCATCCACAGAAGGTGCATCGTAAAAGAGGCGGACGTTCTTCCACCAAAAAGAATTCTGGGAGAAGGTAGCGCAGACCTTCTTTATTGCTGACACATGCAGGGTTTGCACATCGGATCCCCAGGGAAGATCGATAAATTTCGGGAGAGGGAGGGGGAGGAGATGCAGGGCCAAGATCGATTTTTCCCAGATAAAACGCAATCAAAGCCATGCGTATCGGGACGCCCAGGGCCGCTTGCCTGAAATATTTCGCTCGAGGATCCTGGTCCAACTCATAGCTAAGTTCGTTCACCCGAGGGAGAGGGTGCATCACGCTGGTATCTTTATATTTGGCTTTTTTGAGGTGTTCGGGCGTCAAGGTCGGCAGCTCTCCATCCTCTCCAAATCCTGCCCCGTGGCGCTCCCTCTGTGAGCGAGTCATGTAGATGGCGTCTATTTTTTGCGGCCCGCCTTGAGGATCCTTCTCCAAATCCGCCTCAACCCCGAAAAAGGAGGCATCGGTAAAAAGGCTCTGCTGGTGGGGTTTAGCGGGGGTCACATAAACGACATCTCGGCCTGGAGCCAAATCTCGAAAGTCTTCCAAAGATCCCTTATCCACTCGGACCTTCCATTTACGCTGGAGTCGCTCAAGGACATGCTTCGGGATTTCCATCCCAGGGAAGGGAACGAAGACTAGTTTCGCCCCAAAACGGGCCAGAGCAAAGGCGAAGGAATGGATGGTCCTTGAATATTTAAGGTCCCCGCAGAGGACCACCTCTAAATCATGAAGGCGCCCTTTTTCCTTCCATAAAGTATAGAGATCGCACAGGGTCTGGGTTGGATGCTCATGAGCTCCATCCCCGGCATTGATCACAGGCACCTCGGCAAATTGAGCAACCACACGTGCTGCGCCCTCATCCGAATGCCTTAGAACAATTAAATCTGCATAGCGCCCCCCCACAACTCGAGCTGTATCCGCAAGGCTCTCGCCCTTGGAGGCTGAAGTCTCTTTTCCTTGAGTGGCGGAGATCACTCCCCCCCCGAGTCTGAGCATGGCGGATTCAAAAGAAAGCCGTGTCCGAGTGGAGGGTTCAAAAAAAAGGGTGGCCAGAATCGAACCTTTGCATTGGTCGGCCCAAATCTTGAGGTTGCCGTCAAATTTGTCCGCGTGCTCGAAAAGAGCCAAAATCTCCTCGTTGGAGAGGTCGTCGATCGACACTAGGTCTCGCTTGGTCATTTCATCTCCATGTTCCCCCAATCCTCAGGAAATTCCACGCTTCAATTGCGTCAAACAGCTCTGCCTCAAATCTTCGCTCTGAGCGGACAAAATTTGTTTCACAAGTTCCTTCTGACGGGATGTCAAGAGACACGATCGGCCTTCGATGGGGGGAAAAGGCTCCCTCCCCAATACATCACAAATCTTCCTAAAAAAAGCTCCCCGAACCCGATCCGGATCGTCTTTCAAAAGATCGAAACGGAGTTGCTGCCCCTTTTCGGGAGTTTGCCCTTCTCCCTTCCCAGCTTCCGCGTGGGTAAAAAAAACAATGGGCCGCAACCCTCTTCTTGGTTTCTTACAGATCTTCTCCGGATCCCGCCATGAATCCAAGGGATTCAGGGACTTTGAAGGGAATGTTTCTTTGCAAGCTTGTGAATGCACCTCCACCGGCAATGCAAAAGATTCCAGAGACTGCCCGAGAAGCATCGCTTCCCTTTCCACACCATCTTCCACTTCTCTCTCACCGGCAGTATCCACCAGCAAGAAGGGCCAGCCAAGCCCTTCAATGGACTCACTCACTGGATCTAAAGTCAGCCCGGCTTCCGGACCGGTCCGAACTCTTTCCACGCCCAACAATAAGTTGAAGAGAGTGGACTTCCCTGCATTGGTCGGCCCTCTCAGTAATATGCGAGTGGGCTCAAAAAGCCCCGCTAACCTTTCGCCCTGCTCCAAAGCAATGCGCAGCTCTTCCCTCAGGCTGGGATTCTCAGAATCCAAAGGATCCATTTGATCCACAAGGGAAACCCATCCTCCTTCAGCCAATTGCCCCAAGGCCAAGGCAGCGCCCCGGCTCGTGGGAGCTCTCTGAGCTACCCGAAGACACTCTTCCTCCAAGGGAGAGCGGGCCCCGGTAAAGGTCCTCCCACCTTTCCACTCTTTTTCGCAGAGGGTCCCGACCAGGATCGGATTACCGGGAAGATGAACCTCTATCCACTTCCCATCGAGAGTCCCCACAAGGAGAGCTTCGATCTCTACGGGCGAAGCATTTGTTAAGCCCTGTTCAGGGGGACGCAATCGAGCAAGCCGAATTTCTCCTGGAGCCGGGACACGTTCTGTTCCACAGGAGGCCAACCAGACCTGTGCTTCCTTGCGAGCCGCAACCAGCACAGAGACTCCTCCCTCTCCCTTGGGTGTCAGGCGATACGATCCAGGAATCCCCCTCAACTGCCTTCTCCTGCCAGGAGCAAGAGACCCCGGTGGACCAAAAGTTGATCCAAGAGACCCTCCCCGAGTGCCTCCACCAAGAGCGATCCATCGCTCCCAGTGACACGAAGGATGCCGGGCGGGATCCCCATCTCTGCCAGGCGGCCCCGACCAAAGGCAAGGAGTTTCTCCGCCGCACCCAGGAAAGCGGCCCAAATCCCAGCTTCAAGGTTTTGCCGGGTGCTCCGCATTGCACTGGGAAACTTGCGGGGAAGCTCTGCGAAGTCTCGATCCAAATCAGGGGCAAAGGCAGGAAAGCTCCCGGCCAAAGCCGCGAGTCCGGGAGCAATCCCAAATCCTCGGCAGGTCCCCCTCGGGTCCACATGAGTCAGAGTGAGGCAGGTTCCAGCATCCAGGATCAACCCCCCTTCCTTTTCTTCATGGGACAAGGCAAGGGCCGCTACCCGACGATCCCAACCCATCTCCTCCGGGTTGCAATAATCCACAGCTAAAGGTGGTCTCAGATCAGCCCCAACCCATTCCCCCGCCTGGAGCCCCGGAATCCCATGCTCCCTGGGCAAGCCCCGGGAAGCCACTCCCAAGACGCGGGAAATAGCGTCCGGACGGCAGGGAAGGCCCTTTCCCCTGGGAACCTTGCCCAGAGAGGGATCTCCCGAGGAATGGATCCAGCGAAAGGTTCCGATGACCTCTGCCCCCTCCCAGAGAACTCCCTTAAGGCTGGTATTCCCCAAATCCAATGTCAGGATGGTCGGCATGCCCCCATCCTAGCCCTCACTTCTTTTTGTCCGGGACCTGGTAGGTGCGGACGACCTTTCTTCCCTGGCTTAAAAAAGTCAACTCAAAGGTCCGCACGCCCCTGCGATACTGCTCCTTACCCAAGCGAATCGCAGAAGCCCGCCCCTTAACCGGAGTCCCATTGACAGCAATCAAAACATCTCCACGCCGCACCCCAAAGCGTTTAGCCTCAGCGGGCACCCGGCGAATCGACACCCCAGTCACCTTCCGCCTTTTCCCCGGCTTCTTCGGGTCCGCGAGATAGCCGACATAGTCCTCGACGGACATTTTCTTCATGAACTTATCATAGCCCTTGGCCAACTCCTCATTATCCTTCTGCGAGACCATCCAAAGCCTTTCCCCCATTTTCTTGGTGAGTGCCCCGGGATCTCGCCATTTTCGTTTCTTGTTTTGGGTTTTGGATCCGCCAACCTGCTTCCCTTTCCCCTCGATATCCCCAAAGGAATCCCCCGACATTTCAAATTCATCCAGTCGGATTTCCTCGAGAATCCTTTTCCCGTCCCCAGCAGCCGATGTTCGGGAAAAGATCGCCCCTCTCCCATCCGGCGTCAAACCTACAAGTTGGATATCCTCGTAATTGGGATATAGATGATCTCCCATTCGAAGATCTTGGAAAACCGCGAGACTTCCGCCAGGCCCTTCTCCCCCACCCCCCATTGGATCGGCGACGGCCGCAAACTCTGATTTTGGAGCTTGGACATTGGGATCCACATAGAGGACGGTGACAAAAGCGCTTTCCTTGGGGCGCCCAAAGACCAGCTTGAGCTTAATGATCTCGCTCAGAGGCTTCAGGCTCACCTGGGGTTTGGGCTTCTCTTCGACCTTTGCAGGCTCTTCCGTTTTGGTGACAGGGACCTTTCCCACCCAATTCGTGGTCTCGATGAGCCTCCACCAATCCTGAATCTCCTTGCCACCATAACGCCAACTCCGCTGGTCAGGTTGCTTGGCGTTGCCAATTTTTTCCAGCTTCTTCGAGAGGGCTTGATACTCTCCGGCTCGAGGGACATGGACCCATTTTGCGCCCCCCCAGGCCTTTTTCACTTCCAAGCCGATCAATCCAACCACCCCGGCGGAAAGAAGATATAACGCAATCCCGATTGTTTCCGTCCGCATATATTTTTGTGGCTCCTTGGCGAACACCGGGGGAAAGAGAATCCCCCTCTCTCATTCATCCAAATCAAGATAGACGAGATCTCACCAAGTTTCTTCCAAAACTTCGAGGGTGTCGGCAACAGAATGCAAAAGAGCTAACCCGCGATTCCCACGCCTCCCTTGGTAATTCCCCGCATCTGGAGCTTTAGTTCATCGGGGTTGTCGGAGGCTGACAGTGCGTCTTCAAGCTCAATGTTTCCGGATTCATAGAGGCGAATCAGGGACTGATTAAAGGTCATTGTCCCATAATATTGTCCCTCAGCCAAAGCTTTGGGGAGTTCCTTGGTCCTTCCTTCCAGTAGAATTTCCCGAACGGTCGGAGTGTTGGTCAGGATCTCCACAGCAGGCATTTGCCCTTCCCCGTTTTTTAATCGGAGCAAACGGAGACTCACAACCCCAGCAAGATTCAGGGCCAACTCCATTCGGAGGAGTTCGTGTTGGTGCGGGGGGAAGAGGGAGATAATCCGCTCCACCGTCTGGACGGCGTTCACGGTATGGAGCGTTGAAAACACAAGGTGACCCGTTTCCGCCGCCTGGAGGGCAGCCTCCATCGTGTCCTTGTCCCGCATTTCTCCAATCATGATGACATCAGGAGCCTGGCGAAGGCTCTGCTTGAGCGCTGCAGCAAACGAGGGGGAATCGGTACCAATCTCACGCTGGCTCACCATGCTCATCCGATCTTCAAAGAGATACTCCACAGGATCTTCAATGGTGATGATGTGCTTGGCAAAATTCCGATTGAGGTATTCGACCATAGCAGCGAGGGTGGTGGATTTACCGCTCCCTGCGACCCCGGTCGCCAAGACTAATCCCCGCCTCAGGGAGGCAAGGTTTTTCATGGGCTCTACAGGAAGATGCAAGTCTTTGAAGGAAGGGATATTGCACTTCACGTACCGAAAGACCAAGGCCAAGCGTCCCGCTTGTCGAAAGATGTTGCAGCGGAACCGCCCCACGCCTTCAATCGCAACGGCTCGATCCACCGCGCCCGTCTCTCGAAAGCACTTGATCTCGGTGGGGCCAATCAAGTTTTCGACAAAACTCTTTACAAGGTCCCCCGGAACCACCTCGTCCCCCACAAAGCGGACCTGCCCATTGACCCTCATCGCCGGGCAGCCCCCGGTCTTAATAATGAGGTCTGAAGCATTTTCCTTTGCCATCAGCTTCAGAAGCTCTTCGATTTTTATCATTCCCCGTTCCTCCATGGGTTAGCCCCTCGTGGGCAGGTGGAGCCCAACCCTTCTTCTATCGACGGGAGGAAAGGCCTGGATAAACAGGGAAGTCACCCTCATTCCAAGCTCCCATCTTAAGGACGAAAGGAGCTCAGCCGTTCAACTCTCACCCATCGAGGGAAGAGAGCTCCGAGAGAATCCGGCGTATCAGCGAAGGGAGCCCTTTCTTTTGGATCGAGGAAATCCCGAGGATGGGTTGTTCCAACCGGGCTTCGAGTTCCGCTCGCAGAGCTTCGCTGGCCTCATTCTCCACTTTGGTTCCGACATATATTTTGGGACGGGTTGACAAAAGCTCCGAGTAGTTCGCCAATTCGCGTTCCAAGACCTCAAAGGCCTCTTCGGGGGCCTGGAGGGCTTCTGCACTCAGGTCCACCATGATCAATAGGAGACGGGTTCGCTCAATATGCCGAAGGAATTGATGTCCCAGCCCCTTCCCAGCGCTTGCTCCCTCGATCAGACCGGGAATATCCGCCATGACAAATCGACGAAATCCCGGAACATGAACAATCCCCAGGTTGGGAACAAGGGTCGTAAAGGGATAGCCTGCAACCTTAGGGCGGGCTTCGGAGAGAACAGAGATCAGGGTGGATTTGCCCGCATTGGGAAAACCCACGAGACCGACATCGGCAATCATTTTAAGAACCAAGTGTACCCTGCGTTCCTCGCCGGGCATGCCCTTCTCAAACTGACGGGGAACTCGGTTGATGGAAGAGGCGAAGCTTTTGTTGCCCCGCCCTCGTTTTCCCCCCGAAGCAACCACGACCTCCATTCCTTCTTCCTTGAGGTCCGCAAGGAGATTGCCCCTTTCGGCGTCTTTCACCACCGTTCCCACGGGCACCTTGAGGATGAGATCTTCTCCCCGTTTTCCCGTTCGATTGTTGGGGCCGCCGGCTCCCCCATTCTTAGCCTGAAAGACTCCAAAGCCTTTCAGGTGGTGGAGACTACTCAGGCCGGAATCCGCCCGGAGGATGACCGCCCCCCCATCTCCGCCCTCTCCCCCATCGGGTCCGCCTTTGGGGACGTATTTTTCCCTGCGGAAAGAGAGGCAACCTTGGCCCCCTTTGCCCCCAAGCACATGAATGTCGATTTCATCCAAAAACATTGATGGGGGGAGACCCTTTCAGCCAAGCGCTTCCCGGCGAACTCGTAAAGAATCCGCGCGATCAGCTAGTTCTCGACATGAACCTTTCGGTTGGACTGGAACCGAACGATCCCGTCAGTGAGAGCGAAAAGGGTGTAATCCTTACCCAATTTCACGTTGCGACCTGGATGGAACTTAGTACCCAATTGACGGACAATGATCGACCCGGCAGTAACCCGTTGGCCGCTATAAACCTTAACTCCACGGTATTGGGGGTTGGAATCGCGCCCGTTCTTTGAGGTGCCCTGCCCTTTCTTATGTGCCATTGCTCTTTACCTTGGTCTCCGAACCTATGTTTCCAAACCTTCGCTTCTGAGACCTTCAGGCCTCAATCGCCTTCACCCTTGCCCTCACAAACTTGGGCCGAAAACCGATTTTCCGCCGGTAGTTCTTTCTCCGGCGAAACTTACCAACGACAATCTTACGCCCATCTTCCTCGCCGAGGATCTCCAGGACAACCCGAGCCCCCTCAACGAGAGGAGTTCCGATCCGGGGCTCTTCTCCCCCGACTACCGCCACTTGATCAAGAACGACCTCTTGGCCCTTCTCCCAGGCTTCATTGAAGTCGAGGAGAACGGAGTCTCCCTCAGAGACACGATGCTGACGATTTCGGTCAATAACTACGGCATACATAAGGCTCGTCCTCTTGCGGGGCCGATGGTGAGAATGAAAAGGGGATAGGATTCTAGGGAAGGACGATCCAAGTGCAAGCACTTGCTGAGATTCCTCAGCTCGAACTCCCTCTTTCGTATCCGTCTTTCGAAACCCGTCCCATTCAGCGTGAGTCAGGCATGAACGCCAAGGCCGGCAGGAATGTTGACCTTCACCTCTTGGCCGCGCTGGTCCAAAAAGCGGTAATGAACGACATCCACGGGATAACTCGGCTCTGCCCTGGTCAGGATGGCCCGTTGGCAATGATCTTCTGTCTCGACGAGAGACCGCCGCTTACGGTTTTCCAAAAAGGCACAGACTTCGGGGTGGAGATAGGCCTCCAAGCGATAGAAACCCGGAAGCTGGGCCAAGGCCCTGATCTCACGGAGAACTGCCAGGGCCTTACTCTGCACCGTCCTGATCAGGGATGTCCCTTTGCAGGTTGGACAGACCTTGAAAACCGTCCTTTTGAGACCTGGGCCTACCCGCTGCCGTGTCAATTCCAACATACCGAAGATCGAAATCCGCCCCACATTGATGCGGGCCCGATCACCCTTGAGTGCATCTCGGAACTTTCGCTCCACCTCACGGCGATGCCTTTCGTTCACCATATCGATAAAATCAATAATAATGACTCCTCCGAGATCTCGCAGCCGAAGCTGGCGAACGATCTCCGAGATGGCATCCAGATTGGTCCGATAGGCGGTTTCCTCGAGATTGGAGCCGGGTTTGAATTTTCCGGAGTTTACATCAATCGCGACCAAGGCCTCCGTTTGCTCAATCACAATGGTTGCGCCATTGGGTAGGTCGACTTGAGGTTTGTATAGATCCTCCACCGATTGCTCAATGCCATAGGTCAAGAATAGCGGCGAGTTCCCCGGGTGGTGCTTCACCCGATCCACAAACTTGGGCATCAGCTTCCCAACAAAGTCCTTCACCCGTTCAAAGACATCTTCGTTATCCACGATCACTTCGTCGATATCGGGACTGAAAAAGTCCCGAATCGTCCGAAGAACCAGGTCGGACTCGATGTAGAGGGGTGTGGGAGCCGTTGTGACCTTGGCACGTTCAACAATCACGGCCCAAAGACGCTTCAAATACTCAAGATCTCGTTCCAAATCCGCACCGGACTTATTGATTCCGGCAGTTCGGACGATGAACCCGATTCCACCGGAACCAACATGATCCAAATTATGGACAATTCTTTTGAGCCTTCGGCGCTCCCTGGGATCCAAGATCTTGCGGCTCACCCCGCACTTTGGAAGAGAAGGCATGAGAACCAAGCAACGACCGGGGAGAGAGAGATAGGTCGTGAGGGTCGGCCCCTTGGCCCCAATCCCTTCCTTGGTAATCTGAACGATGACTTCCTGGCCCTTTTTTAGGAGATCCTGGATAGGCTTTCGGGGGCGGCCTCCCCCGCGGCCGCCTCTGTCTTCCCCACCCCCTCTTTTCGAACCGCGACCTCCGCCACGGGCTCCGCGAGATTGAGAACGGGGACTCCTACGGCTCCGGCGCTTGCTCTTTTTGCGAGACCGAACAACTCCCAGGTCGGAGACTTCCGCTTGCTCCTTTTCTTCTCCCTGTGCCTCAGGAGAGCCTTTTTCCTCGGCGGAAACGCCTTCAACAAGACCCTCCTCTGGAGAATCGAAATCCCCCTTCTTTTCAGGGAGAACCATGGGAAGCCCCGAATCCTCTTCGTGGATCAAAACCAGGTCCCTTCCCTCGGAATCGGCTTTCTCTGCCTCGGAATCTGTTTTTTCCGCTTGGGAACTGCTCTTGGTTCTTCCTCGGCTTTTTTTTGCACTGCGCTTGCGACCCGTTTTTTTCAATGAAGAAGTCTTCGATTCTTCTTGGACAGGATGGTCGCCCTCCTCCGAATCGAAATCTTCCTCATCCGAATCATCAAGAGCCGAACGAACCGAATCAGGACCTTCATCAATCTCCGACCGGACCTTCCCCGTCAGAATATCAACTTGGGTCACACTGGGATCCCCATAGGCAGGGATGACATCTGAAGCATGAAGGAATCCATTGCGATTCCCTCCGAAGTTCACAAAGGCAGCCCCAATACTCGGCTCAATATTGACAACTTTGCCCTTATAGATGTTCCCTAAATACGTCTCCCTATTCGAGAGTTCCACATAGAGTTCTTGCAGAACTCCATCCTCTACGATGGCGATCCGACACTCTTCC
>Ga0256841_1002556_pt1 | contig 14373 bp, 9 predicted proteins | sample 356308metaG_FD_185971 | JGI IMG/M metagenome (GOLD analysis project Ga0256841, IMG submission 185971) | Hydrothermal vent microbial communities from Mid Atlantic Ridge, Atlantic Ocean - 356-308 | ecosystem: Environmental > Aquatic > Marine > Hydrothermal vents | place: Atlantic Ocean: Mid...
AGCGCGCCCAGCAACACCCCATCACGGCCACCGGCGAGTTCCCTCCGCCCCGCGAGGACGAGCCTTTCGGCAAGCTGCTGGCGCAAATGCACGCCTACAAACAGCAGATGGCCTATCGCGGTCAACGCGGCGAGGAGTGGCGCGCCTGGCGCGCCGCCTTGCGCCAGAAGATCGCCGAGTTGCTCGACTTGCGCTTTCCGGATGGCGCGCCCGTGCCCGCCCAAGAGATGGAAACCGAGCGACTAGAAGGCGTCACGCGCCAAAAGCTGCTGCTGGAGGCTGCCGACGGGTTGCAACTGCCCGCCTATCTTTGCCGCCCCGCCGAAGCCGAAGGGCCGCTGCCCGCGCTGCTGGTTTACGCCGGACACGGCACAATTCGCCAAACCGCCGGCCTGCTAGAAAGTCCACACCGCGCCAACGCGCTCAACCTTGCCCGTGCGGGCTTCCTCACGCTGACCGTCGAGATACGCGGCTTCGGCGAGCTGGGACAGGTAGATCACCGCAAACTGGATAGCGTCGCCCGCCTGATGGGGCGCACGTGGCTTTCGTCCGTGCTGGAAGACGGTCTGCGTGCGCTGGACTATCTGCAAGCGCGGCCCGACGTGTGGCCCGAACACCTCGGCGCGACGGGTTGGCGGCTGGGCGGCGGACTGGCGCTTTACACCGCCGCGCTGGACGAACGGGTGCGCGCCGTCGTGCTGCAACACTACCTCGGCGGCGGCATCGATCCGGTGGCGGTGCGCGGGCACGGCTGCGACTTCGTGCCCAGTCTCTGGCGCTACGCCCAGTTTAGCGACGTGGCGCGCCTGGTCGTGCCCCGCCCCATGCTCTACGTCTACCCGCGCGAGCTGGAAACCACCGCCGCTGCCCGCGCCTGGTTCGACCAAACGCGCCCGATGTACGAAACCTTCCGCTGCCCAGACCGCACCAACTTCATCACGTTTGAGGGCGACGCCGTCTTCCAAAACGAGAGCGCCGCGCGCTGGTTTGCGCGCTGGCTGGTGGAAGAAGAAGACACCGGCGTATTGCTCTGGGCGCCCCAGGAGTAAACGCCCCCACACGCGCACAAGGCGGCGCGCGCGAGGTCGCCGCACCGCCGCAACGTGGCGAGTGCGGCGGGCGACGTGCGCGCCGCCGTCGGCCCACGCCGCGATGTGCTCAAAGGCCCACGCCCCCACTCGCATTCGTCACCCCACGCCCGCGCCCACCTGTGCTATGATCGGCGTGGAGAGGACGCCATATGCACGAACTGGGCATCACGCAAAGCATCTTGCAAATCGTCTTGCACCACGCCGAACAAGCCGGCGCGGTGCGCGTTCAGCGCGTCAACTTGGTGATCGGCCAACTGAGCAGCATTGTTGACGAGTCCGTGCAGTTCTATTGGGACATCGTCAGCGAGGGCACGCCCGCGCACGGGGCCGAGTTGCACTTCACGCGCGTTGCGGCGCGCTTGCGCTGCGACGACTGCGGGCACGATTTTCCGCTCAACGCCGAGGACTACACTTGCCCGCAATGCGGCGGACAACGGGTGCGCGTTATCGGCGGAGACGAGTTCTACATCGAAAGCATCGACGTAGATTTGGCCCAGGATGTGCCACAAACAACCTAAAGAGGGTACAGCATGACGCAAAATATTCCGGTCGTAAAAAAAATCCTCAACGAAAATGACCTGCTCGCCCAACAAATCCGCCAACGCCTAGAAGCCACAGACACTTTCGCGCTGAACTTCATGGCCTCCCCCGGCGGCGGCAAAACCAGCGTCATCACGCGCACCGTGCAGGCGCTGCGCGACGAGGTGCGGCTCGGTGTGATGGACGGCGACATCGTGGAGCTGGACTTGCGCGAGCTGGCCCAAATGGGCATCCCCGTTTCGCTGATCAACACCGGCGGGCAATGTCACCTGGACGCCAACATGGTCTTTAGCGCCCTGCCCTCGCTGGAGCTTGAGGCGCTCGACTTGCTGATCATCGAAAACGTCGGCAATTTGATCTGCCCCGCCGCCTTTGACTTGGGCGTACACGCCAACGTCGTGATCGCCAGCGTGCCGGAAGGCGACGACAAGCCCTACAAATATCCGGCCATGTTCAAGGGCGCGGACGTGCTGCTGTTGAACAAGATGGACTTGGCCGACTACTTCGACTTTCGCGTGGACTACTTCCGTCGCGGCGTGGAAGCGCTCAACCCCGGGCTGGCCTTCTTCCCGATCTCCTGCCGCAGCGGCGAAGGGTTCGACGCCTGGCTGGCCTGGCTGCGCGAAAAACTCGCCACCCACCAAGCCCAACGGAGCGAACCGAACTCGTGAGCAAGCCGTCCGTCGCCGCCCGCCGCGTGAAGGTGCGCGGCATTGTGCAGGGCGTGGGCTTCCGCCCGTTCATCTACGGCCTGGCGCAGCGGCTGGCGCTGTGCGGTTGGGTGCGCAACACGTCGGCGGGCGTAGAGATCGTGGTTGAAGGGGCGACGGAGGCGCTGGACGCCTTCGTGCAAGCGATCAGCGCCGAAGCGCCGCCCCTGGCGCGTGTGGAACACGTGCACGCGGAAGCTGTCCCACCCAACGGCTACACCGATTTCCAAATCCGTCACAGCGCGGCTATCGCGGGCGCATATCAGCTGATCTCGCCGGACGTGGCGACCTGCGACGAGTGCTTGGCCGAAATCTTTGACCCGCACAACCGCCGCTATCGTTACGCCTTCACCAACTGCACGAACTGCGGCCCGCGCTTTACCATTATCCGCGACATCCCCTACGACCGCCCACTGACCACGATGGCGGACTTCCGCATGTGCGCAGACTGCCAACGCGAGTACGACGACCCGCTCGACCGCCGCTTCCACGCGCAGCCGAACGCCTGCCCGACCTGCGGCCCGCAACTTGAACTACGCCCTAGCCCACACGCCCCTTTGCCGGAAGGCGCGCAGCGCGCGCGTTCCGGCGGGGTGCAGGGGACAGCGTCCCCTGCTGGGGGGGCAGGGGGCAAAGCCCCCGCCTCCCCCTCCGACCCCATCACCCAAGCGCGCGATCTGCTACGCACGGGGCACATTGTGGCGGTCAAGGGGCTGGGCGGCTTTCACCTGGCCTGCGACGCCACCGCTCCGCAAGTGGTAGCCGAGTTGCGCGCGCGCAAACGTCGCCCGCACAAGCCCTTCGCCGTGATGATGCCGAATTTGGCGACCGTGCGCCGCTTTTGCCACGTCACCGAAACCGCCGCCGAGTGGCTGCAAAGCAAGGAGCGCCCCATCGTGCTGTTGCCGCTGCGGGCCGAAGCGCCCATCGCGCAGAACGTGGCGCCCGGGCTGCGCGAGCTGGGCGTGATGTTGCCCTATACGCCGCTGCATCATCTGCTGCTCGAACCCACAGGGGACTTTCCGCCCGCGCTGGTGATGACCAGCGGCAACCTCAGCGACGAGCCGATTGTGACGCAAAACGCCGCCGCGCTGGAAAAGCTCGCCCCACTCGCGGACGCCTTTCTGCTGCACGACCGCGCCATCCACGTCCGTTGTGACGACTCGGTTGTGCGCGCGCACGGCGAGCAGATCACCCCGATTCGGCGCTCGCGGGGCTACGTGCCAAACCCGCTCCCCCTACCCTTTGAGTCGCCCCCGCTGCTGGCGGTCGGCGCGGAGCTGAAGAACACCTTTTGCCTGGCGCGCGAACGTCACGCCTTCCCCAGCCAGCACATCGGCGACCTGAGCAACTACGACGCGCTGCAAGCCTACGAGCGCGCGGTAGCGCACATGGAACACATCTTCCGGCTGAGGCCACAGCTCCTCGTCCACGACCTGCATCCGAACTACATGGCGACGCGCTACGCCGAACGACGTGCCGACCGCGAGGACCTGGCGCGCCTGGCTGTGCAGCATCACCACGCGCATTTGGCCGCTTGCATAGCCGAACACGCGCTGCCCGCCGACGCGCACGTGATCGGCGTGATCTTCGACGGGACGGGCCTGGGCACGGACGGCGCGATCTGGGGCGGCGAGGTGTTGCTCGGCGGCTACGCGGGCTTTCGCCGCTTTGCGCATTTGCGCTATATCCCGCTGCCCGGAGGGGACGCGGCCACCTTGCGCCCCTACCGCACCGCGTTGGCGCACCTGTGGGCGGCGGGTCTCCCCTGGGAAACGGACTTGCCGCCCGTGCAAGCCGCCAACGCCCAGGAGCGCGCCGTCATTCGCCAACAGCTCGAAAAACGGCTCAACGCCCCGCTGACTTCCAGCATGGGGCGGCTTTTCGACGCCGCCGCCGCCTTGGTCGGCGTGTTGCAGCGGGTCAGCTACGAGGCGCAGGGAGCGATTTGGCTGGAGGCGCAATGCGATCCGCAGGAGCACGGCAGCTACCCGCTGGAGATCGTCCCGCCCGCCACGCCGAACGCGCCGCACCAACTCGACCCCGCCCCGCTGTGGCGCGCACTGCTGGGCGATTTGCGCGCGGGCGTGGACGTGCCGCGCATGGCCGCGCGCTTCCACAACGGGATCGCCGACGCGGTGGTGCGGCTCTGCCGCCTGGCGCGCGACGCCGACGGAACGGAGGCTGTCGCGCTGAGCGGCGGCGTGTTCCAAAACGCCGTGCTGCTAGAGCGCGTCGTCGCGGGGTTGAGACGCGCGGGCTTCACCGTCTACGCCCATCGTCGCGTGCCGCCCAACGACGGCGGCCTAGCGCTGGGACAAGCGGCCATTGCCGCCTGCCGCGCCCAATCCACCTGACGCCGTGAACGCATTGGAGAGGAAACCGCTATGTGCCTGGGAATTCCTGGCAAGATCATCGAAATTTACGAGCGCGACGGGCTGCGCATGGGCAAAATTGACTTCGGCGGCGTGGTGCGCGAAGCGTGCCTCGCCTACGTGCCGGAGGCGCAAGTCGGCGACTACACCATTATCCACGTGGGCTTTGCGCTCAACGTGATTGACGAGGCCGAAGCCCAACAAACGCTCGCCTTGCTGGACGAGATCGGCGCGCTGGACGAAGAACTCGGAGAAGGGGACGCATGAAACACCTCAGCGAATATCGCGACGCGCGCCGCGTCCAAGAAGTGCTGGGCGAGATTCACGAGACGGTCACGCGCCCCTGGCGGCTGATGGAGGTCTGCGGCGGACAAACGCACTCGATCATCCGGCACGGTATCGACCAACTGCTGCCCGCCGAAGTGACCATGATACACGGCCCGGGCTGTCCGGTATGCGTGACGCCCATCGAGATCATCGACCAAGCCATCGCCATCGCCTCGCTGCCGGAAACGATCTTGGTCTCGTTCGGCGATATGCTGCGCGTCCCGGGGTCGGAAAAAGACCTTTTCCAAGTGCGCGCCGAAGGGGGCGACGTGCGCGTGGTTTACTCGCCGTTGGAGTGTCTCAAGATCGCGCGGGAAAACCCCGAGCGGGAAGTCGTTTTCTTCGGCGTAGGGTTTGAGACGACCGCCCCGGCCAACGCGATGGCCGTCCACCAAGCCAAACAGCTCGGCGTGCGCAACTTCTCGATGCTGGTTTCGCATGTGCGCGTGCCGCCCGTGCTGGACGCATTGCTGCAAGCCGACGACGTGGAGGTGCAAGGCTTTTTGCTGGCCGGGCACGTTTGCGCGGTGATGGGCTATTGGGAATACCCGCCGCTGGCCGAACGCTACCGCGTGCCGATGGTGGTCACCGGCTTTGAGCCGCTGGACTTGGTGCGCGGCATTCATCGCGTGCTGAGGCTGTTGGAAAGCGGGCGCGTGGCCGTAGAAAACGCCTACGAGCGCGCGGTCACGCGCGAGGGCAACAAGCCCGCCCAAGCGATTATCGCCCGAGTCTTTGAGGAGTGCGACCGCAATTGGCGCGGGATTGGCCCGATCCCGCACAGCGGCTGGCGCTTGCGCGCGGAGTACCGCGACTACGACGCGGCGCGGCGCTTTGCAGTGGAAGGCATCCGCGCGCAAGAATCGCCACTTTGCCGCGCCGGTGACGTGCTCAAAGGCGTGCTCAAGCCTACAGAGTGCCCCGCCTTCGGCAAGGAGTGCACCCCGCGCCACCCGCTCGGCGCGCCGATGGTTTCGGCAGAAGGAGCGTGCGCGGCTTACTACAACTTCGGGCGCTTTGAGCGCTCTACACAAGGAGGTTGAGCGATGGCCGACCCGTTCACAGCACTGGACGCCTTGCCGCGCGTGCGGCTGGCGCATCTGCCCACGCCGATTGAACCGATGCCGCGTCTCAGCGCGCACCTGGGCGGCGCGGAGCTGTGGGTGAAGCGCGACGACCAAACCGGCTTGGCAACCGGCGGCAACAAAACGCGCAAGCTCGAATACCTGATCGCCCAGGCACAGCAAGCGGGCGCGGACTGCGTGATCACGGCAGGCGCGGCGCAGTCCAACCACGCGCGCCAAACCGCCGCAGCCGCCGCCAAAGTCGGCTTGGAGGCGCATTTGGTGCTGCGCGCGCTGCCCAGTGAGCCGCCCGCGCCCATCGGAAACCTGCTCATTGACCACCTGGTCGGCGCGGCCATCCACTGGACGGAGGAAAGCGCGCCCTACAGCGCCACCATCGCGCAGGTGGCCGATGAGTTGCGCACGGCGGGCAAACGCCCGTATGTGATCCCCTACGGCGGCTCAAACGCTTGGGGGCTGCTCGGCTACGTGCAGGCCATGCGCGAGTTCACCGCACAAGCGCGCGAGTGCGGCCACTTCGACGCGCACATCTTCGCCACCAGCTCCGGCGGCACGCAAGCGGGGCTGGTGCTCGGCGCGCATTTGGCCGCGCTGCCCGCCGAGTGCCAAGTGCTGGGGATCAGTGTGAGCGACACGGCGGACGAACTCGTGCCGCGCGTGGTGGAGCTGACAAACGCGGGCGCTGAGCTGCTCGGCAGCACATGGCGCGCCTCAGCGGAAGACGTGCAGGTCAACGATCGCTACCTGGGTGAAGGGTACGCGGTGGTCAACGCGGCGGATCGGGAAGCAGTGCGCTTGGCCGCGCACATGGAAGGGCTGTTGGTGGACCCCGTTTACACCGGTCGGGCGCTGGCGGGCTTGATTGACTTGGTGCGGCAAGGCGTGTTCGGGCACGGAACGCGCGTGCTCTTTTGGCACACGGGCGGCTACGCGGCGCTCGGCGCGTTTGCGGACGCGCTGGTGTAGCGCGGGGGCGCTGCCCCCGCCCCCCCGCAAGGGGCGCAATCGCCCCTTGACCCCGCCGCGCGAACGCTGCGCGTTCGGCGCGGCACGGGGAGCGTGGGGCTTGGGTGGGAAAGGACCTCCCGCCGCCGTTGAGCGTCCACCGGATCGGCGCGCCGCCGAGCCGCGCTGCGCGCGGCTGACGCGCGGCAGAGCCGCGCGTAGTGCGCCGCAGGCGCACCGGCGGCGCGCCCCGGCGGACGTTTGCCACCCCCCAAGTGCCTCCCCTATAATCAAGCACAACAACTTGACCGTACCGGACACACAACGCAGAAGGAAACACCACCCATGACCGAAGAACACACGCAAGAAGCCCAACCGATCGCGCTCCACGACGAGCGCCCCACCCCGCCGCCCTCATCCTCCAATGCCACCGCCTGGAAGACCGCCGCCATCGTGCTCGGCGTGGCCTTTCTGGTTGCGCTGGTGCTACTGGCAACGTCCGGCGGCGGTGACGCGCTCAGCCAGGAGCAGGTGCGCGAGATCGCCCGTACCGAGATCGCGGCGGCGCAGCTTGCCCCAGGCAACAACGCCGATCTTCCCGATGCAGACGTGCAGCAACTGATCGATCAGGCGGTCGGCACACAGGTTGCCGCGCTCCAACCCACCAACACGCCCATCCCGCCCACTCCTACCATCATCCCCGCTGCCGACGTGGAGGATGACGACGCTTTCAAGGGGCCGGAAGACGCACCGGTGGTGATCGTGGAGTTTTCGGATTTCCAATGCCCGTACTGCGCACGTTGGGCCACCCAAACCTTGCCGCAAATCCTGGAAGCCTATCCGGACGAGGTGAAAGTCGTCTACCGCGACTTCCCGATCTTCGGTGAAGAGTCCGTGCTGGCGAGCATGGCGACCGAGTGTGCCGAAGAACAAGACGCAAACGCCTTCTGGGAAATGCACGACCGGCTTTTTGAGCGCACCGCCAACCAAGAGCAAACACCGATCAACGCCGAGACCCTGACCGGCTACGCCGAAGAAATGGGGTTGGATGGTGAACGGTTCAACACTTGCCTGACCAGTGACAAATATCGTGACGAAGTGATGGCCGATCTGGGGGCCGCCAGCAGCTACGGTTTGCGCGGCACGCCCGGGTTTGTGATCAACGGCGTGGTCTACACCATCGGCGCGCAGCCGTTCGACGTTTTCAACGGCATCATCCAAAGCCTGCTCCAAAGCTAGACAAACACAAGGGGGCGTCTTATGTTTACCAAACGTCTATCGGCTCTGTGGCTGGGCGTGCTGCTGGCGCTAACCGTGCTTGCGCCGAGCCGTTCGGCGGCCTTTGGCGCCCCCACCTATGACAAATTCGCGCTCTGGACGGAAGGAACACAACTGCGCGGCGCAAATATTTGGCAACGCATCGTCATTCCGGAAGTGGACGGGCCGGAGTTCCTGGGTTCGGACTACGTCGGCCCGCCCTACACACAAGACGACTTCGACCGCCTGGCCGCGCTCGGCGCGAATTACGTCAACATCTCCGGCCCGGGCATCTACACCGAAAAACCGCCCTACGTGCTCGACGAGCAGGTGCTGACCCATTGGGACCGCGTGCTGACGATGGCCGAAAAAGCCGACCTCTTCGCCGTGATCACCTTCCGCACCGGCCCGGGGCGCAGCGACTTTACCTTCTACGACGAGGATATCGACGAATGGGGCGACCGCTCGCTGGTGATCGAAAACGTCTGGACCGGCCAAGAGGCACAAGATGCTTGGGCGGAAATGTGGCGCACCGCCGCCGAGCACTTCCGAGGTCATCCCGTTGTGGTGGGCTATGACCTGATGTGCGAGCCGAACGCCGCCGGTCGGCTGCTGGAAATTTGGGACGGGGCGGATTTCTACCCACGCTACGCGGGCACTACTTACGATTGGAACGCTTTTTACCCACGCATAGTGGCCGCCATCCGCCAAGTGGATACAGAGACGCCGATCCTGGTCAGCGCACAAGGCTGGGGCGCGGTGCTGTGGCTGCCGTATCTGAAGCCGGTAGACGATCCGCGCATCGTCTACACCGTGCACCAATACGAGCCGCAAGTGCAATACACCCATCAAGAACCCGACGGCGACCATACCTACCCGGGCTACTACGATGTGGATTGGGACGGCGAGCCGGAGCATTTCGACCGCGCTTGGCTGGACGCTTTTCTGCGCCCGATTGACAACTTCCAAGCGCGCTACGGCGTGCCGGTGGCGGTCAATGAGTACGGCATGGCGCGCTGGGTGCCGAACGCGGCGGAATTTTTGCGCGACGAGATGACGCTTTTTGAACAACGCGGCCTCAACCACGCCTATTGGGCCTTCTCCTCCTCGTGGATGCCCTATGCCGAGCGCATAGACGCCTTCGACATCTTGCACGGCCCAGACCCCAACGTGCACCACAACGTGATCCCCAACCCGCTTTTTGATGTGGTCCGCGCTGACTGGGCACAAAACACCGTCCGACCTTCGAACGTGCGTTAAAAACGCTCGTGGGGAGGGGCAGAAGCGCGAGCAGATTTGTAGGGAGTGGATAAAGTCAAGGACATACGAAATCTCTCACGTGAGCGGGATAATCAGGGAAGCGGCGCTTATACATCTGCCGACGATTCCAGGCGTAGACAAACAGCTTGAGCGCGTTACGCAACGCTTGTATGCTGCGTGAGAAACAACGCGACGAACGCGCCAAGCGGGCCAAATAATGACGCACTTCGGCGTTATCCCCTTCTACGGAATAGGTTTGACTCTTGTTGGGTAACCCTTGATGGTGGCCTGGGGCGTAAATGAGCGACTCGTAGAGCCTGTAAGCGTCCGAATAGTATTGTTGGGCTTGCGGGCTTCGATCCAGTAGCGCCTGTAGGGCTTCGGGGGTACGTTCCTCGACCACCGCCCAGCCCACAATACAGCGCGTGGCGCGGTCTACTTGTGTGACGAGGTAAACCCTTTTTTTTTCTCCCCAACAAAGGTGAACAACTCATCCAGTTCGTTCACCCCCAACGCTTCCGCCGGAACCGGTGGCCTTTCATCTAAGCGCGCAGCATAGGCGTTCACCCAATTGATGACCGTGCGGTGGCATACCCCCAGTATGCGCGCGATGCGCCGGAAGTTCAGCCCATCCACGTACATTTGAACGGCCTGGCGTCGCATCGCTTCGGGGTATCCCTGCGGTTTGGGTTCGGGCGTATAGCGTCGGTTACAAGCTTTGCACAAGTAGCGTTGTGACCCCGACCGGTTGCGCCCTGCTTTGACCTGATCTTCTGTACTGTGACAGTGTGGACATTCGCTCATGACGCTAGGTTACCTCATAACCGCAAATTTATCCACTCCCGATTTGTAAAATTTTTTTGAGATGGCGCGCTTTTGTGGTACAATACCTTTTTGACTGTCGCGGTGTCGTAATGTGGGATGTGTGGCGTTATCAACGTGCATTAACGAGTCAGTGAACTTCCAACCGAGCGCAGAAACGGCTAGGTCGTTTCGTGCGCTGTTTTTGCTTGTTTGCAAGGTTGTGGGGCCGCCTTAAGTTCTTACCCCTTTCGTGTTTTCGCACTATTTTTCTTGCGCGCATTTTCGCTTGCATTTGCTCGCAGGTTCTTTCACGCCAGTTGGATAAGGGATACCTAAGCGCAGAGGAGGGCACGCCTTGGAGGCGAAAGACTTTAGCGCACTGCGTATTAGCCTGGCCTCCCCCGAACAGATTCGCTCCTGGTCGTATGGGGAAGTCACTAAGCCGGAAACGATTAACTACCGGCGTCTGCGCCCGGAAAAAGACGGGCTGTTTTGCGAGGCCATTTTTGGCCCGACCAAAGACTATCAGTGCTACTGCGGAAAATATAAGAACATGCGCTACAAAGGCATCGTCTGTGACAAGTGCGGTGTCGAAGTTACCCGCTCTTCGGTGCGACGCGAACGGCTGGGACACATCGAGCTTGCCGCGCCGGTCGCCCATGTGTGGTACACCCGCCGCGTGCCCAGCTATCTGGGCATCTTGCTAGACGTCAGCCGCCGCAATCTAGACCGTGTGCTCTACTTTGCCCAATACGTCATCACGCACGTAGACGAAGAAGCACGCCAAAAAGCGCTCAAACGGCTGGAAGAAGAGGTCGCGGCCAAAGAAGCTGCCCTGCTCAACGAACTCAACGAGCGCAAAGCACGCATTCGCTCCGAACGCGAAGAAGGCCTCACCGATCTCGATGCGCGCGTCCAGGAGCTGAACACCTACTTCAACGACGAACAAGCGCGCCTTTCTGAGGCCGTGATGGCCGAAGCACAAACACTTCAGGAACGCATCGAAGCACAGATCGGCGAGCCGTTGGCCCAAGATTTGGTCTTCAAAGCGGCGGATGCCGTCATCGCCCAAGCCGGGGACGTCGTCTCCCATGAGATGCTCCAAGCGGTGCAAGAAGTCACCAAAGCCCGCCTGAGCGAAATCCTCGGCGAGATCGAAGAACGTCGCCAGACCGAGCTGGAAGCGCTGGACGCGCGCGCCGACGAAGCAACCAACGTGGCCGAAGACGAGATCCGCGCGCTGGAAGAGCGAGTCGAACAGGCAATGGCCCGTTTGCACCAACAAGCCAGCGAGGCCCGCGACGAGATCACGTCTTTGCAGGTGCTCCAGTTTCTCGGCGAGCCGCGCTACCGCGAGCTTAAGGCGCGTTACGGCCAAATTTTCAAGGCGGGCATGGGCGCGGAAGCCTTCCTGGAAATTCTGAAACACATGAACCTGGAAAAGCTCGCCACCGAGCTTTGGCAAGAGGTGCGCACCACCCGCAGCAAACAACGCCGCAAAAAAGCCACCAAACGGCTGCGCGTGGTGGAAAGCCTTATGAAAAGCAGCAACCGCCCGGAGTGGATGATCCTCACCGTCTTGCCGGTCATCCCGCCCGATCTGCGCCCGATGGTGCAATTGGACGGCGGGCGCTTTGCCACCTCCGACCTCAACGACCTCTACCGCCGCGTGATCAACCGCAACAATCGGCTCAAACGCCTGTTGGAGCTGGGCGCGCCGGACGTGATCGTGCGCAACGAAAAGCGCATGTTGCAAGAAGCGGTGGACAGCCTGATCGACAACAGCCAACGCGGTAAAGCGCTCAGCCGACGCGGACGGCGCGAGCTGAAATCGCTTAGCGACATGCTCAAGGGCAAAAAGGGCCGCTTCCGCCGCAACCTGCTGGGTAAGCGTGTGGACTATTCAGGCCGCAGCGTGATCGTGATCGGCCCCAAGCTGAAGTTGCATCAGTGCGGCTTGCCCAAGATCATGGCGCTGGAGCTGTACCGCCCCTTCGTGATCAGCCGTCTGGTACGCTACAACTACGCCAGCAACGTCAAGGGCGCCAAGCGCGTGATCGAGCGCGAGCGTCCGGAAGTGTGGGAAGTGCTCGAAGAGGTGATCAAAGAGCGCCCGGTGTTGCTCAACCGCGCCCCCACGCTGCACCGCCTGGGCATCCAAGCCTTTGAACCGCAATTGGTGGAAGGCAAAGCGATCCAAATTCACCCGCTGGTTTGCGCGGCCTTCAACGCAGACTTTGACGGCGACCAAATGGCTGTGCATGTGCCGCTGAGCGAAAAGGCCGTAAAAGAAGCGCGCGAGCTGATGCTCAGCACCAGGAATTTGCTCAAGCCTGCGGACGGCTCGCCGGTGGTTGCCCCCTCAAAGGACATGGTTCTGGGCAGCTATTACCTGACAATGGACCCGACGGCGGACATCGTCACGCTGACCGAACGTGCGGACGAGTTCCGCGCCTGGGACAATCTGAAACAGGGCGGCTTCCGCTTGGCCGCGATCTTCAACTCGGCGGGTTCGCGACAGATCGAGGCACACGAGCTGGACTACGTCAACGAGGTAACCCTCCTCCGAGACCAAAAGTTGGAAGACGGCAGCACCTACAGCGCTTTTGAGCAGCTCGTTGACGGGCTGCTGGAAGGGCGCTTTGACGCCGCAGTCCACAACGGCTATGAGATGCAACATCTCTTGCAAAAACACCCCGACTTGCCTCTGACGGTGGCGAACCTCGGCGAGCGGCGTCTGGTCGTGGACATGGACGAAGTGGAGTATCTGTACGGGCTGGGCGCGGTAGACTTGCACACGCCGATCTTGCTGGGCAATTATTACGACGACCCGGGGCGTGAACCCCCACCCCACCCCGAACCCGCCACCGTAGGCCGTGCGCTCTTCAACCGCATTCTGCCCGACGAGATGCGCTTTGTACAGGAAACGCTGGACAAAAAAGGCCTGCAAAAGCTGGTGGCGCGCGTCTATCAACGGTACGGGCCGGAACGCACCACCGACATCGTGGACGCGATTAAGAACATCGGCTTTCACTATGCCACCGTTTCCGGCACAACCATCGCGGTTTCGGACCTCACCGTGCCCGATGAGCGCGAGCAGATTTTGGCAGAAGCCGATAAAACGGTCGAAACCGCTCAACGTGACTTTCGGCGCGGCTTGTTGACCGAAGAAGAACGCTATCAAATCTCCATTGATAGCTGGAATCGCGCCAAGACCGAACTCAAGGACGTGATCAGCCATTCGCTAGACCCCTTTGGCCCGATTGCGGTTATGGCACTTTCCGGCTCGACCAAAGGCGGCTTCGGCCCGATCACCCAGTTGGCAGGGATGCGCGGCTTGATGGCCGACCCGTCCGGGCGCATCATTGATTTGCCGATCAAAAGTCACTTCCGCATGGGACTGACGGCGTTGGAATACTTCATCTCCACGCACGGCACACGCAAGGGACTGGCCGATACCGCCTTGCGCACGGCGGACGCGGGTTACATGACCCGCCGCCTGGTCGATGTGGCACAAGACATTATCGTGAACAGTCAGGATTGCGGCACCACAGCAGGCATCCGCATTCTGAACCCCGCCCATCCGGACAACCAAGACGCGCACGGTACGGTTTTGCCGGAAGCCGACGTAGCCGGTCAATCGTTCTACGAGCGCGTGATCGGGCGCGTAGCGGCGCGCCCCGTCTACGATCCACAAACGGGCGAGCTGTTGGTTGACCGCAACGAGATGATCGACGAAACGGTCGCCGAGCAGATGGAAAAGGCGCTGGTACGCGAGGCATACGTGCGCAGCCCGATGACTTGTGCGCTGGTGCACGGCATCTGCGCCAAATGTTACGGGCGAGACCTGGGGCGCGGGGAGCTGGTGGAGCTTGGCGCAGCGGTCGGCGTGGTTGCGGCGCAATCCATCGGCGAGCCGGGCACGCAGCTTACTTTGCGCACCTTCCACACCGGCGGCGTTGCACAGGCAAGCGGCGGC
>Ga0256841_1002557_pt1 | contig 14370 bp, 6 predicted proteins | sample 356308metaG_FD_185971 | JGI IMG/M metagenome (GOLD analysis project Ga0256841, IMG submission 185971) | Hydrothermal vent microbial communities from Mid Atlantic Ridge, Atlantic Ocean - 356-308 | ecosystem: Environmental > Aquatic > Marine > Hydrothermal vents | place: Atlantic Ocean: Mid...
ATGCTCGAGACGATTCGTCCTCAATATACGCCGCCTCCCGCACTTACGGTCCTCTTCCGGGATAATTTGCGCGCGAACGCCCTCGCATTGGAACGCCCCTCGCGCGACGCCCCCCCTCGCGCGACGAAACCCCGCACGTCGTCGGCGGTATCTTCGTGCGCTTCCTCCCAACCCATCCCTTCCCGCCCCATGCCCCTCCCTCCGAACGCGCCGTGGTGGAAAACCGGCGTCATCTATCAGATCTATCCCCGCAGTTTCAAAGACACCACCGGCAACGGCGTGGGCGACCTCCGGGGCGTCATCGAAAAGCTCGACTACCTCGGCCACACGCTCGGCGTGGATGCCCTCTGGCTCTCCCCCTTCTACCCCTCACCCATGGCCGACTTCGGCTACGACGTCTCCGACTATACCGGCGTCCACCCCCTCTTCGGCGACCTCGCCACGTTCGATGCGCTCGTGGCGAAAGCACACGAACGCGGCCTCAAGGTGATCATCGACGTCGTGCCGAACCACACGTCCGAGGCGCATCCGTGGTTCGTCGAATCGCGCGCCTCCCGGGACAATCCCCGGCGCGACTGGTACGTCTGGCGCTACCCCGCTCCCGACGGAGGCCCGCCGAACAACTGGCTGAGCGTCTTCGGCGGCCCGGCGTGGGAATGGGACGAAACGACCGGACAATATTACCTCCACTCGTTCCTCAAGGAACAGCCCGACCTGAACTGGCGCAACCCCGAGGTCCGCCGCGCCATGTTCGAGGTCTTCCGTTTCTGGCTCGAGCGCGACGTGGACGGCTTCCGCATCGACGTGGCGCACTTCCTCATGAAGGACCCGCTCTTTCGGGACAACCCGCCGAACCCGCGTCCCGGCGAATATCACAAGGACATGGGCGCCTACGACACGCAACTGCACCTGTACGACAAGGGCCACGAGGACGTGCACGGCGTCTTCCGGGACCTGCGCCGCCTCCTCGACGACTACAGCCGCGAGCGCGAGCGCTTCGCCGTCGGAGAGATCCATCTGTACGACTGGGACGCGTGGGCCCGGTATTATGGCGGGAACCTCGACGAGCTGCACATGCCGTTCAACTTCGCGCTCCTGCGGCCGAACTGGGAGGCCCGCGCCGTCCGCGCCGTGGTGGACGGCCTGGAGACGGCCCTGCCCGAGGGCGCGTGGCCCAACTACGTGCTCGGCAACCACGACGAGACGCGCATCGCGGGCCGGTACGGACGGGCGCAGAGCCGCGTCGCCGCCGTGCTCCTGCTCACGCTGCGCGGCACGCCCACCCTTTATTACGGCGACGAACTCGGCCTGGAGGAGGTCGACGTCCCGCCCGACAAACGGCAGGATCCTTGGGGGCTGCGCGTGCCCGGCCTCGGCCGCGACGGATGCCGCACCCCCATGCCCTGGGACGCCTCTCACGCCGCAGGCTTCACCACCGGCGAACCCTGGCTCCCCCTCAACGACGACTACGAAACGGTCAACGTGGACGCCGAGCTGAAGGACCCGCGCTCGATGCTCACCCTCTACCGACGGCTGCTCACGCTTCGAAAAAACACCCGCGCCCTCCACGCGGGCGACTACCAACCCCTCGACGACGTCCCCCCGAGCGTTTTCGCCTATCTCCGACAGGCCGACGGCGAGACCGTCATGATCGCGCTCAACTTCGCGGCGGAACCCGCGCGCGTGCCCTTCCCGGGCCAGGGCCGCCTCCTCCTCTCCTCCCACCTCGACCGCGACGACGAGCCGCTCCGCGAACACGTGTCCCTGCGCCCCCACGAGGCCGTAATTCTTGCCCGATGACGCCGGGCAGCCCGGCGTAAGCCCGGCGCTTCCGAGCCGTTTTCGCACGCCTTGCTTGCAATGCGCCGTTCCGATTTCTAGATTTGTGGGTCGATTCCCCCGGCGCGGGCCCCGTGCTCCATCTACATGTTTCGGTCCGCGCCCCTCCGATCTTCTCAGGGTCTTTTCCCCGAAAACGTTTTCTGACCGACGGTCTTCTTCCCGAAAGGTAAACGATTACATCACCTTCCCGAGGGTTTCGCCATTATCCCGGACGCTCTTCACCGGCGCCCCTTCCGTGCCCGGACGAACTCGGGAGGCGACCCACTCGAAATCCCAGAGACCCTTTATGGCAACATTACAAGATGTGGCGCGGGAGGCCGGCGTCTCTTCCGCAACCGTCTCCCGGGTCCTGAACGGCTCGCCCAAGGTTCACGCCAGGACCCGCAAACGGGTCGAGGACGCCATCGAGCGGCTCGGCTACCGGCGCAGCCGGGTAGCGCGGCGGCTGCGCGTGCGGGGCGGGCGCTCACACATCCTCGGCCTGATGATCCCCGACATCCAGAACCCCTTCTTTTCCGACGTGGCGCGCGGCGTCGAAGACTATGCCTATACGCATGAATATGCCGTCATCCTGTGCAGTTCGGACGAGGACCCCAAAAAACAGGCGTTCTATCTGAACACGATGCAGGCCGAATCGGTGGACGGCATCATCCTGCCGCCCATCCCCGGCGAGAACCGCGTCATCGAGGAGCTGCTGGAAAAGGATCGTCTGCCCGTCGTATGCCTGGACCGGCGGCTGCCGGGGAGTTCGCCCGACACCGTCGTCGTCGACAACCGGCGCGGCGCTTTTGAGGCGGTCGAGCGGCTGATCCGCCTGGGCCACCGGCGCATCGGGATCATCATCGGGCTGCCGTCGCTCTCGACGAGCCGGGAGCGCCTGGAGGGGTACATGGAAGCGCTTTCAAAGCATCGCGTCGCGCCGGACTCCGCCCTGGTGCGCGAGGGAGACTCGAAGTATCGGAGCGGCCTCCGGCAGACCGACGCTTTGCTCGATCTGCCCGAGCCGCCCACGGCGTTTTTCGTGTGCAACAACCTGATGACGCTCGGCGCGCTCGAAGCCATCCACCTGCGGGGCCTTCATCCGCCGCACGATTGCTCGATCATCGGCTTCGACGACATGCCGTGGGCGGCCTCGCTCAACCCCCCCCTCACGACCGTCCGGCAGCCCGGCTATGCCATCGGGCGATGCGCGGCGGAGTTGCTCTTGAAACGCATCGCCGACCCGGCGCGCCCGGCTTCACTCGTCATGCTTCAACCCGAACTCGTCGTTCGGCAATCGTGCGGTCCGGCGCCGGCGGCCTAGCCTCGCGCCCTTTCGGCGTTCGCCCATAGGGCGACCCGAATTCCCTTGCCTGACGTAATCGTTTACATTTTCTTTATCCCCTGTTGACATTGGGGTGTATTTTGCGTTGATTTTCCTGTGCCTTCATACGCCTTCGGGCGTCGAACGCAGACGCATGTAAGCGCTTTTACCGCCCCCCTCCTTCGTCTCTGAAAGCTATCGTCCGGCGGCAGACGAAACAGGTACGCGCCTATTTTGCCCGACTTTCATCTTCCGAATACCCATTGGATCGCGCGGTCCGCTTCGTTCGGGGCTGCTCGATTTGGTATGCTTCACCCGTAAATCCCGCCAACTTAACGCTTAATCGACATGGTCAAACGCATACTGCTCTTCAGTATCCTGATGCTTTCCTGCGCGAGCCTTGCTCTGGCGCAGAAGACCGTCAGCGGTACGGTAACGGACGCCGAAAGCGGTCTTCCCCTGCCGGGCGTCAACATTGCCATCAAAGGGACCCTGACCGGCACTACCACCGGCATCGACGGAGAATACAGCATCCAGGCCAACGAAGGGGATGTGCTCGTATTTTCCTTCGTCGGATATCAAACCCAGGAGATCCCCGTCGGCCCATCCAACGTCATCAACGTGGCGCTGAAAGTGGACCAGGTCCTGCTCGACGAGGTTGTCGTGGTGGGATATGGGACGCAGCGCCGGGCCAACATCACCGGTTCGGCCGAGCGTGTGATCGCCGAGGAGGCGAACGTGGGGCTCATTAACTCTCCGGAGCAACTCTTCCAGGGGCGCGTGGCCGGGGTGAACGTGATCCAGAACGGCGGGGAGCCGGGCGCTCCGGTGACCGTCCGCATCCGCGGCGGCACCTCGATCAGCGCCTCGAACGAGCCGCTCTACGTCATCGACGGCGTGCCGATCGACAACAGCAACAGCTCGCCGCAGCTGATCGGCGAGGGCGGCAACACCCCGTCGTCCGGGCGCAAGAACCCGCTCGTCTTCCTGAACCCGAACGACATCGAGTCCGTGGACATCCTCAAGGACGCCTCGGCGGCGGCCATCTACGGAAGCCGCGGCGCCAACGGGGTCATCCTCATCACCACGAAGAAAGGACGCGCCGGGCAGGTCCAGGTCGATTACGACGGCTACATTTCTACGTCGACCTTCGCCAAAAAGCTGGACCTGCTGACCGCCGACGAGTACCGCGCGGCCGTCCGCCGGTTCGGGCTTCCGGAGAACAACCTCGGCAACGCCAACACCGACTGGCAGGACGCCGTGACCCGGGACGCCGTCTCGCAGCAGCACAACCTGTCCTTCGGCGGCGGCACCACGGCCACGCAGTACCGGGCCTCGGTCAGCTACCTCAACAACGAAGGCATCATCATCGACTCCGGGCTCGAGCGCGTCTCGGGCCGCATCAACGTCAACCACAAGGCCTTCGACGACCGGCTCCGCATCGACACGCGCCTGACCGGGTCGTTCTTCAACGACAACCGCGCGCCCTTCAACCAGACGGGCGGCTTCGAGGGCGGCCTGCTGACCAACGTCATGAAGTACAACCCGACGCTGCCGGTCCATGCCGACCGCAACGGCGACGGCGTCGTCGGCAGCGACGAGTTCTTCGAGATTCCCGGCCAGACGTCCGTCCGCAACCCGGTGGCGATGGCCCGCCAGATCGCGGACATCACCAAGACGACGCGCATCCTGGGCAGCTTCAAGGCGGACTATGACTTCACCTTCCTCACGCAGGGCCTGACCGGCACGGTGAACCTCGGCCTCGACCGGCAGCAGGCCAGCCGGCGGTACTTCATCCCGGGCGCCAACCCGCTCCGCTCGTCGGTCAACGGGGAAGCCATTCAGTCCAACGCCGAGTTCAGTTCGGAGCTCGTCGAGGTCTACGGCACCTATGCCCGCGTCTTCGAAGAGAAGCACAACGTGAGCCTGGTGGGCGGCTACTCGTTCCAGGAGTTCACGCAGGAGGGCTTCCGCGCCGCCGCCCAGGGTTTCGTCACGGACCTGTTCGAGTACAACAACCTCGCCGCCGGCAGCTCGAACACGTTCCGACAGGAATCCTTCAAGCAGAAGAGCCGCCTGATCTCGTTCTTCAGCCGCCTGAACTACGACTACAAGGGCCGGTACATCCTCTCCGCCTCCCTTCGCCGCGACGGTTCCTCGCGCTTCGGGAAGGACGAGAAGTGGGGCATCTTCCCGGCGGTCACGGTGGGCTGGCGGCTCTCGGACGAGAGCTTCCTCAAGGGGATCAAGGCCATCAACGACCTCAAGCTCCGTTTCGGATGGGGCGTCACGGGCAACCAGGAGATCGGCAACCTGCGTTCGCTGCCCATCTTCGGCTCCGCCGGAAACGCGGTCATCGGCGAGAGTGAAGTCTCCGGCGTGGCTCCGACGAACTTCCCCAACCCGAACCTGAAGTGGGAGGAAACGACTCAGTTCAACGTCGGCCTCGACTACGACCTGTGGGGAAGCCGCGTCTACGGCTCGGTGGAGTGGTACAGCAAAACCACCGACGACCTGTTGCTCGAGTTCGAAGTGCCGCAGCCGGCCGCCGTGCCGACGCGTCTGGCCAATGCCGGCAAGATGAAAAACACCGGCGTCGACTTCTCGCTCAACGGCGTCGTGCTCGACCGGGGCGACCTCTTCCTCGAACTCGGCGCTACCTTCAACGCCAACAGCAACGAGATCCAGAACCTCGGCGGGCGGACGCAGATCTTCACCGGACGCGCCAGCGGCGCGGGTCTGTCGCAGATCAACACGCAGATTCTCACGCCCGGCGAACCGTTCGGAACGTTCTTCGGACCGAAGTTCCTCGGGTTCTGCGGCGTGGATGTGGATCAGAACTCTGCCGAGTGCGCCGGCCTCGAGCAGGGCTCCCAGGCCTTCGAACTCGACGCGCAGGGCAACCGCAAGCTCCAGATCATCGGCAACGCCCAGCCGGACTTCACCTACGGACTGACGGCCAACCTGACGTACAAGAGCTGGGACTTCAGCTTCTTCCTGCGGGGTGAGCAGGGGCGCGACGTGTTCAACAACACCGCGCTCGAATATTCTTCGAAGAACCTGCTCAACACGAACGTCAACTTCCTCCGGTCCGCGCTCAACGATCCGACGCCGCTCGCCGAAGCGCCGGTATGGTCGTCGCGCTGGGTGCAGGACGCCTCGTTCCTGCGCATGGAGAATATCACGCTCGGCTACACGTTCAAGAACGTCAAAGCGCTCAGCTCCGCCGTGGGCATGATCCGCCGGGCGCGCATCTACGTGGCGGCGAACAACCTGTTCGTCCTGACGCCTTACGACGGCTTCGACCCGGAAGCGAACACGGAGGCTTCGGCCAGCGTGGGCAACATCCCGATCACCAGCCTCGGCATCGACTACACGAACTACCCGCGTCCGCGCACCTTCACGGCGGGCATCAGTCTCGGGTTCTAGTGGTCATCCCCTGACTGCCGGGTGCTTTACATACGCCCTGTCCCGTATTTCAACGTTTACACCAGACCCTTAATCCCATGAATGCCTTCCTAACGCGCAAGACCTGGACGGTCGTCCTGCTGGCGGCGGCTTTCCTCGCTCCGGCGGCCGTGACGCTCCAGGGCTGCACCAATCTGGACGAGGAGACCTTCGGCGTCATCACGCCCGACCAGTTCTTCAAGACCGACGCCGAGATCGTCGCGGCCCTCGCGCCGGTCTATGCCCAGCTTCGGGCCATGATGTGGAATTACCACAACATCAGCGAACTCACCTCCGACGAAGCCATCGTCCCCGTGCGCGGCACGGACTGGGACGACGGCGGCCACTGGCGGCAGTTGCACCAGCACAACTGGGACGCCCTGACGGTGGACTGGAACGGCGCCTGGGTCGATGCCTACACGGGCGTCGCCCGCGCCAACGTGGTGCTCGAAAACCTGGCCAACGCCGACGTGGACCAGAGCACGAAGGACGCCGTCAGCGCCGAGCTGCGCTACCTGCGCGCGTTCTACTATTACCAGTTGATGGACCTTTTCGGGGGCGTGCCCATCGTCGAAGAGGCCGCCGTCGATCCGGACAACCCGCCCTCGCGCGCCAGCCGCGCCGAAGTGTTCTCCTTCGTCGAGAGCGAGCTCAACGCGATCCGCGGCGCCTTGCCCGACAGATGGGATGACGCCAACCTGGGCCGCGCCACGAAGTGGGCCGCCGACGCCCTCCTGGCGAAAATCTACCTCAACGCCCGCGAGTTCACCGGCACGATCTCCACGTCCGGCATCCAGCGCGGATCCGATCGCTGGCAGGACGCCATCACCGCCGCCGACCGGGTGATCAACTCCGGGCAGTTCAGCCTCGCCGGCGACTACTTCGACAACTTCCGCGTCGACAACCACAACTCGCCGGAGATCATCTTCCAGGTCGGGCACCTCGGCAAGCCGGGCCTCGGGCTGAACTTCATCATGCGGACGCTCCACTACAACCAGATCCCGCAGACCCCCTGGAACGGCTTCTCGACACTCGCCGAGCGCTTCGAGTCCTTCGAGGACACCGACCGCCGGAAGAACATGTTCCTCGTCGGACAGATGTTCTCCAGCCCCAACGAGGGCTGCATCGGCGCGGAGTGCTTCTCCTCGGGGGATCCGCTCCAGGACCGCGTCGGCAACCCGCTCGCGTTCACCGAGGAGTTCCTCGACCCCAACGGCAACCCCGTCACCGGCTCCCCCATCGGCGTCAACGAGACCTCGGGCGTGCGCATCCTCAAGTGGGAGATTGACCCGGCTCGTACGGGCGGCGACAACGGCAACAACTACGCCTTCTTCCGCCTGGCCGAGATGTACCTGATCAAGGCCGAAGCGCTCATCCGCCAGGGCAACGTGCAGGGCGGCATGGACCTGATCAACCTCGTCCGCGCCCGTGACTTCGACCCGGACGAGCCGCTCACGGCGAGCAGCCAAGAGGAAGCGCTTGACATGGTGCTGGCCGAACGCGGGCGCGAGCTCTTCTGGGAGGCCACCCGCCGCCAGGACCTCATCCGCTTCGACCAGTTCAACCGCGCCTGGGAGTTCAAACCCCAGAGCGAAGGCTTCCGCGTCGTCGGGCCGGTCCCGCAGGTGCAGATCGACGCCAACCCGAACCTGACGCAAAACCCCGGTTACTAAACCGGACCGAACGTTGCCCTTCGGGTAACGGCTACCTCGAAACGACCCCGCTCGCCCCACGAGGACGGGCGGGGTTCGTTTTTTTGAGCCACGCAACCTATCCCCCGATGTCCGTCTCGACCCTCCGATGCATCCGCGCCTACGCGTGCCTGCTCCTCTTCGGCCTTGCCGGGGCGGGGTGCGGCGTCTCCGGCTCCTCGCGCGCCGCCGAAGAACCCGGCGTCCTCACGGCGGAGGACATCGCGCGCGACACCCCCGCAGCAACGCGTCTCTCCGACCTCATCAACGGGCGCATCCCGGGCGTCTCCTTCAGCCGGGCCGCCGGTGGACGCGTGGTGATCCGCATGCGGGGCGTGAGCAGCTTCTCCGGGAACGATCAGCCCCTCGTCGTGCTCGACGACGTGCCCGTCGCGCTCGAAAACGACGGCAGTGTGCCGGGCGTCGTGGTGAGCGAGATCGCCTCCATCAAGGTGCTCAGAGATCTGACCGACACCTCCCGGTACGGCATGCGCGGAGCCTTCGGCGTCATCGTCATCACCACCGGAAGCGGCTTCAACCGGTGATGCCGGCAGGCTCCCGGAGACACCGGGAACCGGGCGCATCCTCAACCATAGTGACCTCTTCCCCAACCCCTGACCCGCCCGATACGCCTGATGCCACGCCGCGCCTTTTCGCTTCTCCTCCCCCTGATCGGCCTTCTCTTCCCGGCCGGATGCGCAAAGGAAAAGCCGCCCCGCGAAGCAATCCACGTCGAGCGCGACCGGCTCTTTACCCTGCTCCCGGCGACGTACACCGGCATCGACTTCGAGAACCGCCTCACCGACACCGACGCGTTCAACGTCTTCACCTATCGCAACTATTACGACGGCGGCGGCGTCGGGCTCGCCGACTTCAACGGCGACGGCCTCCTCGACGTCTTCTTCACCGCCAACCAGCTCAAAAACCGCCTCTACCTCAACCGGGGCGACTTCGTCTTCGAAGACGTGACGGACCGCGCCGGCGTCGGCGGCGCGCACCGCTGGTCCACCGGCGTGAGCATCGCCGACGTGGACGGGGACGGCGACCTCGACCTTTACGTGTGCAATTCGGGCGACGTCCCCGGCGACGACCGCGCCAACGAGCTCTTCATCAACCGGGGCGTGGACGACGACGGCGTGCCCCGCTTCGACGAACGCGCCGCCGCCTTCGGCCTCGACGACCGGGGCTACGGCGCCCACGCCGCTTTCTTCGACTATGACCGCGACGGCGACCTCGACCTCTACCTCATGAACAACTCGTCGCGTCCGATCTCGAGCTTCAAGGTGCGGAACGTACGCCACGTACGCCACGCGCTCGGCGGCGACCGCCTCTTCCGCAACGACGACGGCCATTTCACCGACGTAAGCGAGGCCGCCGGCATCTACGGCAGCGAGATCGGCTTCGGCCTGGGCGTCACCGCCGGCGACGTGAACCGCGACGGATGGCCCGACCTCTACCTCTCGAACGACTTCTTCGAACGCGATTATCTCTACCTCAACAATCACGACGGCACCTTCCGCGAAGCCGTCAAAGAGGCCATGCCCCACATCAGCCAGTCGTCGATGGGCGCGGACATGGCCGACCTCAACAACGACGGCTACCCCGAGATCTACGTCACCGACATGCTGCCCGAGAGCGACCGGCGGCTGAAAACCACCTCGACGTTCGACTCGTGGGAAGCCTACGAGGGCGGGCTGCGCAATGATTTTTACCATCAGATCATGCGCAACATGCTCCACCGAAACAACGGCGACGGCGCCTTCAGCGAGATCGGCCTGATCGCCGGCGTCGCCGCGACGGACTGGAGCTGGAGCGCCCTCCTGGCCGACTTCGACCTCGACGGATACAAGGACATCTTCGTCGCCAACGGCGTCTATAAGGACCTCACCGACCAGGACTTCATCCAATCCTTCGGAAGCGACGCGAGCATCCGCGAGTTCGTGGCCGAGGAAGGGCTGAACTATCCGAAGCTCCTCTCGCGCATCCCCTCGACGCGCCTGCCGAACTACCTCTTCGCCAACGACGGCGACCTCACGTTCACCAACCGCGCCGCCGAATGGGGCCTCGACGCGCCGAGCTGGTCGAACGGCGCGGCCTACGGCGACCTCGACAACGACGGCGACCTCGACCTCGTGGTCAACAACCTCAACCACGAGGCGTTCGTCTACCGGAACGAGACGGACACGCTCCGTTCGAACCACTTCCTTCAGGTGGCGCTCGAGGGCGAGGGGGCCAACACACGGGGCGTCGGCGCGAAGGTGATGCTCTTCCGGGCGGGGCAGACGCTGTACCTCGAACAGATGCCCACGCGCGGCTTTCAATCGACCGTGGACGCGGTGCTCACCTTCGGCCTCGGCGCGAACGCCCGCGTCGATTCGCTCGTCGTCGTGTGGCCGGACGACCGCTTCGAGGTGCGCACGGACGTGGCCCCCGACCGCCGCCTGACGCTCCGGCAGGCCGACGCGCGCGGGGCGTACGACTATCGCCCACCGCCGCCGGCCGATCTCCACTTCGAAGACGTGACGGACGCCGCCGGCCCCGCCTTCGTCCACCGCGAAAACGCCTTCGTCGACTTCTCCCGGGAGCCGCTCCTGCCGAAGATGCTCTCGACCGAAGGCCCGGCCCTCGCCGCCGCCGACGTGAACGGCGACGGGCGCACGGACCTCTTCTTCGGCGGGGCGAAAGAATCGCCGGGCGCGCTTTTCCTTCAGACGACGGACGGCGCCTTCACCCGGGCCGAGACCGGCGCGTTCGACGACGACGCCATCGCCGAGGACGTGAGCGCGGCCTTCTTCGACGCCGACGGCGACGGGGACGAAGACCTCTACGTGGTCAGCGGCGGGAGCGAATACGGACAGATGGCCCCCGGCCTCGTGGACCGTCTCTACCTCAACGACGGACGCGGACGCTTCGAGAAGGCGGTGCGCCGCCTGCCGGGGATGTACGAGAGCGGCTCGGTGGTCGCGCCCGCCGACTTCGACGGCGACGGCGACACGGACCTCTTCGTCGGCGCGCGTTCCGTGCCGTGGCGATACGGCGAGACGCCCGAGAGCGTCCTCCTCGAAAACGACGGGCGCGGCTTCTTCACGAAGGTCGCCGAGGAACGCGCCCCCGGCCTCGCGCGCGTGGGCCTCGTCACCGACGCCGTATGGACCGACCTCGACGGCGACGGGCGCGTGGACCTCGTGACGGCGGGCGAGTGGATGCCGCTCACCGCCTTCCACAACGCGGGCGGCGGCAGGCTCGAACGCCGCACCGGCGACGGCCTCGACCGGAGCCACGGCCTGTGGAACCGCCTCCTCCCCGCCGACCTCGACGGCGACGGCGACACCGACCTCGTGGCGGGCAACCTCGGGCTGAACTCGAAGCTCCGCGCCACCCCCTCGCAGCCGCTCACGATGATCGTCCACGACTTCGACCGGAACGGGTGGGTGGAGCAGATCCTCTCCGTGTACAAAGACGGCAAGAGCCTCCCGATGGCGCTCCGGAAGGACCTCGTCGGGCAGCTTCGCTTTCTCGGCGAACGCTTCCCCACCCACGCGGCGTACGCCGAAAAGTCGGTCGAGGAGCTCTTCACCCCCTCGGAGCTCGAAGGGGCGCTCGTGAAGGAGGCGTACGAACTGCGCACGGGCGTCTTCGAGAACCTCGGCGACGGAACGTTCGCCTTCCACGCGCTGCCCTTCGAGGCGCAGCTCTCGCCCATGTACGGCCTCCTCGCCGACGACTTCGACGGCGACGGGCGCACGGACCTCCTCCTCGCCGGCAATTTCTTCGGCTTCAAGCCCGAGCTCGGGCGCATGGATGCGAGCTACGGCGTCTTCCTTCGCGGCGACGGGGCGCTCGGCTTCACGACCGTCATGCCGAAAGACAGCGGCTTCTTCGTTCCCGGTCAGACGCGCCGCATGGCCCTCGTCGCCACGCCGGAGCGCCGCCTCGTCGTCGTGGCGCGGAACGATGCGGCCGCGCGCACCTTCGCCGTGCGATGATGCCGGAGTATGCGCATGCCCCCCTTTTCAACGTATCGCCGACCCCCCATGGCCCGCCAACCTTTCCTCCCCGTCTTCGTCCTCGTGTGGCTCGCCGTGAGCCTCGCCCTTTCCGGCTGCGCCGGGCGTTCGGCCCCGACCGCGCCGCCGCTCTTCACCTCCGTGCCGCCCGAGGTCTCGAACGTCGCCTTCTCCAATGACCTGCCGGTGGACTCGACGTTCAACCTCATCGACTACCTGTACTTCTACGACGGCGGAGGCGTGGCGGCGGGCGACGTCAACGGGGACGGCCTCGTCGATCTCTTCTTCACCGCCAACCGCCTCCCGAACCGCCTCTATCTCAACCGGGGCGGCCTCGTCTTCGAGGACGTGACCGAGCGGGCGGGCGTCGGCGGAGAGGCCGACTGGACCAAGGGCGCGACCATGGCCGACGTCAACGGCGACGGGCGGCTCGACATCTACGTCTCGAACGTCTCCCACGGCCCCATGAAGGGCAGGAATGCGCTGTACGTCAACAACGGCGACGGCACGTTCACCGACCGCGCCGCCGACTTCGGGCTCGACCGAGAAGGCCTCTCCACGCAGGCCGTCTTCTTCGATTACGACGGCGACGGCGACCTCGACGTGTACCTCGTCCGCCACTCCGTCCACGACATCGGCAAGATCGGCGGCGTCGAGTTTCGGGAGAACCGGAACGCCGAGGCGGGCGACCTCCTCCTCCGCAACGAGAACGGCCGTTTCTTCGACGTCAGCGCGGCGGCGGGCATCTACGGAAGCTTCCTCGGCTACGGCCTCGCCGCCGTCGCCTCCGACCTCAACCTCGACGGCTGCCCCGACCTCTACGTCTCGAACGACTTCCACGAGAACGACTACCTCTACCTCAACAATTGCGACGGGACCTTCACCGAGTCGGTCTATTCGGCCATGGGCCACACGAGCCTCTCCTCGATGGGCAACGACGCGGCGGACGTCAACAACGACGGGCGGCCCGACGTGGTGGTGACGGACATGCTCCCGGCGCGCGAGGACATCCTCCAGACCGCCGTCGGGCCGGAGGGCTACGACGTCTATCGCATCAAGCGCAACCGGGGCTATCACCACCAGTTCACCCGCAACACGCTTCAGGTCAACGTGGGGCGCGGGCGCTTCATCGACCTCGGCTTCTATGCCGGCATCGCCGCGACGGACTGGAGCTGGGCCGCCCTCCTCGCCGACCTCGACAACGACGGCTGGAAGGACCTCTTCATCACGAACGGCATCTTCCACCGCCCGAACGACCGCGACTACCTCCGCTTCGTCGTCCAGCCCCGCGTGCAGGCCGTCCTCCGCGACACGCTCACGCGCCCCGTCCTCGAAGCCCTCCTCGAACACATGCCCTCCGTCCCGCTCCCGAACTATGCGTTCCGGAACAACGGCGACCTCACGTTCACGAACCGCGCCGCCGCATGGGGCCTCGGCGAGCCCGGCTTCTCGAACGGCGCGGCCTACGCCGACCTCGACAACGACGGCGACCTCGACCTCGTGGTCAACAACGTGAACGCGCCGGCGTCGATCTATGAGAATCACGCGAACGAGCTTCCGGACCGGCATTACCTCACGGTGGCGCTCGAAGGCGAGGGGGCGAACACGATGGGCATCGGCGCGAAGGTGATCGTCCGGCACGGCGGTCTGCGGCAGATGCTCGAACAGTCGCCCACGCGCGGGTGGGTCTCCTCGGTCGATCCGCGCCTCCACTTCGGCCTCGGCGCGAGCGCCGTGGTGGATACGCTGACGGTGATCTGGCCCGACCGCCGCTTTCAGACGCTCACGGACGTAGCCGCGGACCGCGTGCTCACGCTCCGGCAGGCCGAGGCGGGCGGCGTCTACGTCTATCCCCCGCCGACCCCCGCCCACCCGCTCTTCGAGGACGTGACCGACGCCGTGGACCTCCCCTATCGGCACCGCGAGAACCAGTTCATCGACTTCACGCGCGAGCCGCTCATGCCGCACCTCCTCTCGACGGAAGGCCCGGCTCTCGCCGTGGGCGACGTGAACGGCGACGGCCTCGACGACGTCTTCGCCGGCGGCGCGAAATGGCAGGCCGCACGCCTGCTCAAGCAGA
>Ga0256841_1002558_pt1 | contig 14369 bp, 9 predicted proteins | sample 356308metaG_FD_185971 | JGI IMG/M metagenome (GOLD analysis project Ga0256841, IMG submission 185971) | Hydrothermal vent microbial communities from Mid Atlantic Ridge, Atlantic Ocean - 356-308 | ecosystem: Environmental > Aquatic > Marine > Hydrothermal vents | place: Atlantic Ocean: Mid...
CGGGACGATCTCCAATGCCTCCCACCTGAGCCAGTCCATCGTACTCAACGGTATGCAAAAGGGTACTTTTGCAGCCGAGAAACACGAAAAATTCGACATCCTGGAGGCGCGCGCCAGACGGGTCAGAGAGGTTCTGCAGGACCCCAAATACCGGGATGCCTGGGAGATCTACCCGTTTAATTCCGGCTACTTCATGTGCCTGCGCCTGAAACGCGTCAATGCCGAGGCGTTGCGGCTGCACCTGCTCGAAGAGCGGGGTATCGGCCTGATTGCAATTGATGGCCAGAACCTGCGCATTGCCTTTTCCTGCCTGGAAGAAGACCAGATCCGACCCCTATTCGACAGCATCCTGGAAGGCGTGCGCGCGCTGGATGCGCCCGCTGCCTAGCCGATGGAGGCGATGAAGACAAAAGCACCAGCGGCTGCCGACCCCGAAAAGGTCAAAAAAAAGGAGCGCTTCGATATCGCCTATGCCGGCCGCTGGGCGTTCTATTTTCTGATAATCGGCCTTATCGCCGGTGCCGGTTCCGTTGTTTTTCACTACCTGTGCCGGCTGGGAATGCACTATTTCATGGACCAGCTGGCAGGCTACCGGCCACCGCAGCCGACCGGGGAGCAGGAAGTCCTGTTCCTTGCCGGAACGCGCCCCCTCAACCGCCTGATGCTGCTGCTGCTGCCGGCCTTGGGCGGCATTTTGTCCGGCTGGCTGGTTTACACTTTTGCTCCCGAAGCCGAGGGGCACGGCACGGATGCGGCCATCGACGCCTACCACAACAAGGGCGGGTTTATCCGCGGCCGGGTGCCGATCATCAAGACCATTGCCTCGGCGCTGACCCTGACCACCGGCGGCTCCGGCGGCCGGGAGGGCCCCATTGCACAGATTGGCGCCGGCTTCGGCTCTTTCCTGGCCACGCGCATGAAACTTTCGGACCACGAAAGGCGCATCATGATGGCCGCAGGGGTAGGCGCCGGCATTGGCAGCATTTTCAGGGCGCCCCTGGCCGGGGCGCTTTTTGCTGCCGAAGTGCTCTACCGCGACCCGGAGTTTGAGTCCGAGGTCATCATTCCCTCGGGCATTTCGTCGGTGGTGGCCTACTGCCTGTTCTGCCTGGTATTCGGCTGGGGCAGTCTGTTCCAGGCACCGGACTTCGTCTTTGAGAACCCGCTGGAACTGGGGCCCTATGCGGTGCTGGCCGTGGTCCTGGTGGCTACGGCGGCGCTGTATGTCAAATCCTTCTACGGCGTCACGGCGCTGTTTAAGAAGTTCAAGATCCCCAACCACATAAAGCCGGCCATCGGCGGACTGTGCACCGGTGTGGTCGGCTATTTCCTGCCCCAGACCCTGGCTTTCGGCTACGGCTATGTCCAGCAGGCGCTCGACATGCGGGGCCAGGTGACGGTTGCTTTTCTGCTGGCGCTGGCCCTGGGGAAAATCGCCACCACTTCCTTTTCCATTGGTTCCGGAGGCTCCGGTGGGGTGTTCGGCCCCTCGGTGGTGATCGGCGGGGCCATGGGCGGGGTGGTGGGCATTCTGTTTCACCGCTTCATGCCGGCGGTGATTACCGAACCGGGCGCTTTCGTGGTCGTGGGCATGGCCGGTTTTTTTACGGCCGCTTCCAACACCCCCATTTCCACCATTATCTTTATCAGCGAGATGACCAATTCCTACCACCTGCTGTTGCCCAGCATGATGGTCTGCTCCATCACCTTCATGGCATCACGGCGCTGGACCATATACATCAAGCAGGTTAAAAACAAAGTGGCCTCGAATGCGCATGTCGGCGAATTTTTTGTTGATATCCTGCAGACGATCCGGGTGCGCGACCTGGCGCCCTATATTCACAAGGTGGAGCTGATTCCTCAGGACATGCCTTTTTCGGAGTTCAAGAAGTACTTCCCTAAAACCAAGCAGCATTACTTCCCGGTGATGGACGCGGAAGGGCACCTGATCGGCATTTTTTCGAGCACGGATATTCGCGGCGTGCTGTTTTCCAAAGACATCGAGCACCTGGTGGTGATGCGCGATATCGCCACCACGGATATCATCGTGACCACGTTGAACGATGATTTGAACACGGTGCTGCGCAAGTTTACCCAAAAGAATATCGAATCTTTGCCGGTGGTCAAAGAGGATGACTATGCGGCCCTGATCGGCATGCTCAACCGCCGTGAAGTGATCGCTTTTTACAACCAGAAACTGGAAGAGATCAAGCGGCGTTCCGGCGTATAGCACCTTCGCCGAGGCCGCCTAAGCCGGCGCCTCAATACTCCTAAGGGCCACAGAAAGAAATAAGCCTATTTGGGGATCTTATTTTTTCCGGGGCTCTAAAATGCTTCGCGAGCGCTTCTTGAAGGCAAGCTGCGGTTTTGCGATGGTACCCGCCAATTTGTTTTGCGGAGCGCCCTCAGGATGGCAGCACCCACTTTTTAATGATGCCCAGCACCTTTTCACGCTGGATGGGTTTGGTGATGTAGTCGTCCATGCCGGCTTCCAGACAGCGTTCGCGGTCTCCTTTCATGGCGTGGGCGGTCATGGCCACGATCGGGATGCGTGCCGGCGCAAAATGGCTGCGCGCATCTTCCGCGGCCGCCGTATGCCCATGCTGCAGGCGGCGGATGGCTTCTGTGGCCTGCAGGCCGTCCATGTCCGGCATCTGTATGTCCATGAAAATCAGGTCAAAGGCGCCGGGGTCCGCGCTGTACTTGTCGATGGCCTCGCGCCCGGAGGCCGCCACTTCGACGCCGTAGCCGGCTTTGGTAAGCATCAGCTGGGCCAGTTTCTGGTTCACGGGGTTGTCTTCGACCAAAAGGATGCGGACGGCGCGTTTGATGTCCTCGCGTACGCTGTATTGCGTCAGGATTGTCTGCGGCGGGTCCTGCGCTTCTTCACCGGTCCGGCGTGGAGACAGAACCCTTTCGATTATTTGATACAGTTTTTCCCTGCGGACGGGCTTGGTCAGAAAAGCATCGAATCCGGCGGCCTGGCATTTGCCGGCGTCGCGTTCCGTTGTCGCGGAAAGTGCGATCAGCGGCAGCTGGTGAAAGGGGTGTTTCGAAGAGCGGATCTGCGCCGCCAGTTCGTATCCGCTGGTTCCGGGCATCTCAACGTCGCACAGGCAGCAGCCGAAAGGATCTCCGGCGTCTGCGGCTGCCTGGAGGGTGTCCATGACCGAGCCGGTTTCGGCCAGTGCGACGGGGCGCATGCCGGTGGCCGACAGGATATGGTTCAGGATCTGCCGGCTGGCGCGGCTGTCATCGACCACCAGCACCCTGCAGCCGGCCGCCAGCGTGCGCCGCGGCCTCGCGGGCGCATCGGCGCCGGCTTTTTTCAGCCAGCCGGTGAAGTGGAATATGCTCCCCGGTTGATTGCCGGCGGCAGAGTCATCAGCGGTGTTTTCCGCCGCTTCACCGGTAGGCCTTTCCACCGGACTTTCCGCCCAGACGTCGCCTTCCATCAGATTGGCGATCTTGCGGCAGATGGAAAGGCCCAGCCCGGTACCGCCGTATTTGCGGGTCGTCGATCCGTCCGCCTGCTGAAACGGGAAAAAGATCTCTTCCAGCTTGTCCGCGGCAATGCCGATCCCGGTATCGCGGACGGTCGCATGGAACTTGATGCGCGCCTCGCTTTGGCTTTCAATATCCAGCTGAAGTTCAATTTCGCCGCGTTTGGTGAATTTCGATGCATTTCCCATCAGGTTGGTCAGCACCTGGCGGAAGCGCAGCGGATCCCCTTTGACACGCGGCGGCACATCGTCCCCGATGCGGCACAGGATTTCGACGGCCCGGCTGTCGATGCGCGGACGGATCAGGTCGCAGATGTCGTAGGCCAGCAGTTCGGGATCGAAGGCGATTTCTTCGAAGTCCAGCTCTCCGGCTTCGATCTTCGAGAAATCGAGAATGTCGTTGATCAGGGAAAGCAGCGCCTCCCCGCTGCGCTTAATGGTCAGCGTGTAATCGCGCTGGTTTTCATCCAGGTCGGTGTCCAGCAGCATGTCGGTAAAACCGATGACACCGTTTAAAGGGGTTCGGATTTCGTGGCTCATATTGGCCAGGAACTGGCTCTTGGCCATGCTCGAAAACTCGGCATCCTGGGCCATCTCGTTGGCCTTGGCGATCGCTGCCTCCAGCTCCCGGTTGACGGCTTCGGTTTCGGCCTGGGCCTTTTGGAGGGCCTCACTGGCACGCTTGCGCTCGGTGATGTCGTCCATGACCGAAACCAGGCCGATGATTTCACCGCGTGCGTCCCGCAGCGGGGCCGCCGAAGCGCTGATGCAGATCAGCGTCCCGTCTTTTCGCTGGCGCGTCAGCTCGAGCTTTTTCACCCCGCCGCCATCAACGAGTTCCGCGATCGTCTGCATGCGCTCGGGCTGTTCCGTTTCCGGGACCGCAGGATAGGGTTTGCCGATCACCTCTTCGCGCTTCCAGCCGAAGATATGCTCAGCGGCGGTGTTCCACAAGGTGACTTTGCGGTCGCGGTCGAGGCAGACGATGGCCGCCGGCGAACACTCGAAAATGTTCTCCAGGATTTCGTGGGCGCTGTGCAGCGCCTCTTCGGCCCGTATGCGTTCGCTGATGTCCTCGCTGACGCCGTCGATCCAGGTGGCCTCGCCGCGGGAATTGTAGCGCAAAGTCGCGGTGGTGGCGATCCACAGCGCGGTGCCGTCCTTTTTCTTGAGCTGCAGGTGCCGGCCGCGCACGCTGCCGTTTGCTTTCAGCTGGGCGATGAGCTCCAGACGGTCTTCCGGATTGAGGTAGAGGTCGGCCACCGGTGTGGCAAGGATCTCTTCAACCGAGTCAAATCCGAAAATCTCGGCCATGGCCGGGTTGGCCTTGAGGAAACGCCCCTGCGGTTCAACGGTATTGCGGTAGACGCCAACGTTCAGGTTTTCGACCAGCGTGCGGTACTCTTCCTCGCTGCGCCGCAGCGAATCTTGCATTTTCTTGCGCGCGCTGATGTCCCTGATGACAGCCAGCAGATATACTTCGCCGGAAATCTCGATGCGCCTCAAAGACACTTCGGCATCGAAAGGGCTGCCGTCGTAGCGGACGTGGCGCCATTCGAAAAACTGGGGGCTGCCGGCCAGGGCAGCGGAAATTTTCGCCGCAGCTGCGGCCGCAGAGTCCGTGCCGTCCGGTTGACGCTTTGGGGAAAAGCGCCGGGGGCTTTCGTGCAAGATCTGCTCCCGGCTGCATGCGAACATGTCCAGGGTCATGGGGTTGCAGTCGACAAAACGACCGCCCTGCAGCAGGAAGATCGCAGCGTCGGCGTTTTCAAAGAGACGGTGATATTTTTCCTCGCTTTGGCGGAGCGCTTCAAGTTCCGCCTGCCTGCGGGCCAATCGCTTTTCGAGCTGCTCGATTCTCAAAATGAGTTTGTCGTGCGATGTCGTATCCATTTGTCCTGACTCCGGAAAGCGGTCGATATGGTGAAAACCCTGATGTGTGCTCTACGATACGCTTGGCGCTGCTGTCAAGATCTGCGTTTCCGCGGCCGGTGAAGCGCATGCGTCCGCTTCAGGCGCCGCCCGGGATAAACAGGTGGTCGGCGGCCATCATCTGTTGCACTTTCCGCCATACTTCTTTCACGCTGATGAGGTGCATGCAGCTGTTCCGGGGGCGGATGCAGACTTCCTGACGGCAGGCCCGGCAAGGCACATCTTTCCAGACTACCCGGCCGGCGGGATGCAGCGGCCGCCACATGTGCGGCCAGGTGGGGCCGAAAAGTGTCAGGCCGGGGCAGTCCACTGCGGCGGCGATATGCGCCGGTGCGGAATCATTGCCGATCAAGAGGCGGCAGCGCCGTAATATGGCGGCTGTTTCCAGCAGGTTCAGGCTGCAGGATTGAAGGGCGGGCGCAAAGCCCATGTGCGCCCGTACACGGTCGACGAGTTCGCCTTCGTCCGGTCCGCCGAGCAGCAACAAGGCGGCACCGTAATTTTGCCGCAGGCGGCGGGCGATCCGGGCAAAACGCTCCGGCGGCCAGCGGCGCAGCCGGTTGCGTGCCCCGGGATGGATGGCAACGGGCGGTGCACCGGCGCCGAGCCCGTTTTGCGCCAGCAGGCGGTCGACGCGCTGCGTGACAGCCGGTGGAATCACGATGCGCGGCCTTCTGTCAAAACCGTGCAAGCCGAAAAGCTTCAGCGCCTGCAGCTGATAGTCGACGATGTGCATGTGCCGGGGATCGGCGTCGACGATGCAATTCATGAGGGTGCGCGACAGCCGGCTGGCGTCGCGGTAAGTCACCCGCAGAGGGGCGCCGATGGCAAAGGAGATGAAGGCCGCGCGGTCGCCGTGGGTAAAGTCCAGGATGACATCATAGCGCTGGGGCCGCAGCCGTTTGAAAAAACGCCAATGATAGGCCAGCGCGGCGGCGGCGCTCCGCTTGGCCTGCTTGCGGTCGTAGGCCCACAGCCGGTGGATGTGAGGGTCCGCTAACAGCAGTTGCTCCGTGCCCCGGTTGACCAGTACGTCAACTTCGATGCCGGGCACCTTCCGCGCCAGATTGGCGGCCACCGGCACGATACTCAGCGTGTCGCCGATGTAGCGCAGCTTGAGAATCAGCACTTTTTTGCCGCGCAGATCAATCATGGGGCATCACCGCAGCCGCCGGCCGTCGCCGTCGGCATCCAGGTGATTCAGAAAATCCCTGAACCATGCGGGATTGGCGACCACGACATAGGCCAGAAAGATGGCCGACAGCGGCAGGAAGAAAACCGCCAGATCAAGCAGCAGGATGGCCGCGGCCAGCAGCACGCGCCGGGTCATGGACATCGGTTGGCCTTTCCAAAGTGTAAAGTTGGCATGCCGCCAGACTTCAACAAGTGGATTTTACGGCATTTAGGCTCTTACGGCAAGGCGTTCAGTACTTCACCTGCACCAGGAAGAGCCCGTGAGGCGGGGCCGTGGCGCCGCCCAGGCTGCGGTCCCGGGATGCCAGGATGGCGCGAAAATCATCCACGGTTTTCTTGCCCAGCCCCACATCGACCAGGCTGCCCACGAGGTTACGCACCATGAAGCGCAAAAAGCCGTCAGCTTCAATGTCGAACACCAGCAAATCGGGTCCGGCCTTGCGCCAGCCGGCCTGGATGACGCTGCGGATGGTGTGCGAGCGCGGGCTGCCGGTGCCTTCGAAGGCTTTGAAATCGTGCCGCCCCATAATCTCACATGTCGCCTGTTGCATGCGGTCCACCGCCAGCGGCCGGCGGATGAACCAGGCGTATTGGCGCCCCACCGCCGAAGGGGTTTCGCGGTTGAGAATGCAGTACCGGTAGAGCTTGCTGGCCACGTCGTAGCGGGCGTGAAAAGCTTCATCAACCTCCAGGCAGCCGCGGATAACGATGTCGTCGGGCAGCAGGCTGTTCAAGCCTTTTGCAAAAGCATCCGCGGCGATACGCGTCAGACAGCGGAAACTGGCCGTCTGTCCCAGGGCGTGCACCCCGGCATCGGTGCGGCCCGAACCGATCAGGCTCACCTCCTGGCCGCTCATCTTCTGCAGCGCCTTTTCGATCTCCCCCTGTACGGTGCGCCCTTCCCGCTGCCGTTGCCAGCCGCGGTAAGCGCTGCCGTCGTATTCGACGGTGATTTTAAAGTTGTGTGTTGATGCTTCCATTTTGACTTTTGGGCACAGGTGCGTTAGAGAAAAGACTCATATCCCCGGTTTGGGGAAACGGTTGGCTCCGTGGTGCGGGAGGCGTGTCAAAGCCGGTCACAGGGAACCTCGGCCAGTAGATTCTCCAGGTCAGCGTCCATGGTTCTGCCGATCTGATCGAGGGCGTAACGGGCGTTGCAGACCCTGCAACGCAGGTAAACCCGCTTTCAGGAGCGCTGCAGGAAGAGGCGGGCGCCGCAGGCGTCGCATCTCAGGGTCACAGATTGCACGTCATCTTCCTTTTACAGGTGCGGTTGGTGATGGTGCCGGGGTTTCTTTGTCCGGTTGGGGGGCTTCTACCACAGTCAAGCACCGCTTGTCGAGTCTTTTGGCGCGCTTCCGTGTCCGGGGCGGCCGCCGGTGGAATGATTTCGTCGCACCCGGCTAAGCGGCAGAAAAGGGCGTTTGCATGCAGCATAATGAATGCAGAGGATTTAAGGCCGCAGGCGTGGCCTGTGGCATCAAAAAAAACGGAAAGCGCGATCTGGGATTGATTTTTTCCGAGGTTCCGGCGGCTGCGGCCGGCGTGTTCACCCGCAACCGGGTTCAGGCGGCGCCGGTCAAAGTTTCCCGTCAGCGCATCGGCAGCGGGCGCAGCCAGGCGCTGGTGGTCAACAGCGGCAACGCCAACTGTCTGACCGGTGCGCGCGGCATGGCCGACGCGCAGCGCATGGCCGGCTGCGTGGCCGATGCGCTGGACATCGCTGCCGAAAGCGTGCTGGTGGCCTCCACCGGCGTCATCGGCCAGCCGCTGCCCATTGGACGCATCGCGTCAGCTGCCCCGGCGCTCGCAGGGGCTTTGGCGCCCGACGGCTTCGGCGACCTTGCCAGGGCCATCATGACCACCGATACGGTGCCCAAACTTTCCGCGCGCCGGGGGCGCATCGGGGGCCGAGCGTTTACCGTGCTCGGCGTTGCCAAAGGATCCGGCATGATCTGTCCCGACATGGCCACCATGCTCTGCTTTGTCTGCACCGACTGCGGCTTGCAGCCGCGGGCGCTGCAAAAGGCGCTGCAACTGGCGGTGCAGGGCTCTTTTAATGCCATGACTGTTGACGGCGATACAAGCACCAACGACACCACGCTGATCATGGCCAACGGCCTTTCGGGTGCCTGCGTCGAAAGCGCCGCCCATGAAGACTACTTCCAGCAGATGCTGGACGATCTGCTGCTGGAGCTCGCCAGAAAGTTGATCCGGGACGGCGAGGGGGCCACCAAACTCATCGAGGTGCGCGTGTCGGGGGCCGCCAGCAAGCACGATGCACGCCGCGTGGCGGGCACCATCGCCAATTCGCCGCTGGTGAAAACCGCCTGTTTCGGCGAGGATGCCAACTGGGGGCGCATCCTGGCGGCGGCCGGGCGGGCGGGCGTGCCTTTTGATCCGGAGAAGGCGCGCGTTGCCTTTGACAACGTGGTGCTGTATGACGATGGTGCCTGGAAGGGGCCGGATGCAGAAGCTGCGGCGGCCGGGGTGCTGAAACAGCCGGCCTTTCGCCTGGAAGTCGACCTGCGGCAGGGCGGTTTCGAAAGTATCGTGCTGACCTGCGATTTTTCCTTGGATTACGTACGCATCAACGCCGACTACCGCAGCTGAACGCCGCAGGGTTTGCCATGGAGCCGATGCGCCTGCAGAAATACCTCTCCGCCGCCGGCGTGTGTTCGCGCCGCAAAGCCGAGGTGTTGATCGCCGCCGGGCGTGTATCAATCAATGGGGAAACAGTCGCCCGGATGGGCACCCGCGTCGATCCGCGCACGGACAGGGTGCGCGTGGACGGCCGCGTCGTTCGGCTGCGGCGGAAACAGATCTACATCGCCCTGCATAAACCGGCGGGGGTTGTGACCAGCTGCAGCCATCCCGGCGAGCGCACGGTGCTCGATCTGGTGGACGTCGGCCAGCGGGTGTATCCCGTCGGCCGGCTGGACAAGGACAGCACCGGCCTTTTGCTGCTGACCAACGACGGCCGGTTGCACCATGGGTTGCTGCACCCTTCCTTCGACCACGAGAAGGAATACGAGGTGCGCGTGGACCGCGTGATTGCCGACGGCGCGCTGCGGCATCTGGCAAAGGGTGTCGTGCTGAAAGGGCGCAAGACCCAGCCAGCCATGGTGCGGCGTCTGTCGGGGCGTGTTTTCCGTATCATTCTGACCGAAGGGCGCAACCGCCAGGTGCGCCGCATGGTGCGCAAGGTGGGCTGCCGCGTAACGTCCTTGAAGCGCGTGCGTGTGGCCTGTATTCAGATAGGAGACCTGCCCGAAGGAAGCTGGCGCTACCTGACGGCAGAAGAGCAAAACCGCCTCCTGAAGGGCATCGTGTCTTGAACATGCATTACGAAGGCCCCATCTACCGCCCCCCCAGCGAGGCGCATTCGCTGCTGATCCAGGCCACCGTGGGCTGTCCGCACAACCGCTGCACCTTTTGCATGGTGTACAAAAACGGTCCGCGCTACCGCGAGCGATCGGTGGCGGAAATCAAAGCCGACCTTTTGGAGGCGCACCGCCTTCACGGCGATGCCGTGCGCAGCCTGTTTTTCCCGGCCGGCAACACCATCGCCATGCGCACCCGGCACCTGTGCGATATCTGCCGCTATGCACGGCAGGTGTTTCCGGCGCTGGAACGGATCACCGTGTACGGTTCGTCGCAGTATATCCACCACAAGGGACCGGACGACCTGAAAAGGCTGGCGGCCGCCGGCCTGTCGCGTATCCACGTGGGGCTCGAATCCGGTGATGACGTGATTCTGGAGCGCATCCGCAAAGGGACCCACAGCCGGGAGCAGATCGAAGCCGGCCGCTGGGTGCGCCAGGCCGGCATCGAACTCAGCCTCTACGTCATTTTGGGCATCGGCGGCCGGGAGCGCACCGCCACGCATGCCGCCAAAACCGCTGCCGTGCTCAATGCCATCGCCCCGGAGTTCACGCGCCTGCGCACCTTTGTACCCAAGATCAACACGCCGCTTTTGGCAGACGTGCAAAGCGGCCGTTTTGAGATGCTCGGCCCGCTGGAAGTGCTCGCGGAAACCCGGCGGCTGATCGAGGGCCTTACGGCCGACACCTGCCTGACCAGCGACCATTACACCAACTACCTCAACCTGGAGGGGCGTCTGCCCGCCGATAAGCCCCGGCTGATCACCGCCATTGATGAAGCCCTTACGTGGAATGAGAGCCGTTTCCGGCCTTTTTTCGTCGGCGATGTCTGAAAGATACCGGCAGACGCCGTCGATTTCAAGGTCGGCCGGCTTCCAGGCGGTGTCCAGAAGATCCATGAGATGCGCTATGACCTGCGCTGGAAGCTTGCCGAAAACCAACGGCGATCGCCAGGCTCCATTTAAGGTCGAGAAAATGCCAGTCTAAATAATTACGATGCGTTACAGGGAAATGGCCCAAAAATGGGGTGCAACTGTCAAACTTCAGCTACGCGGTCGATTCCCCGACCTGCCCCAAGTGCCAGGACCGCATGCGCGTAATCGCCTTTATCGAGAACGATGCCGTGACCCGCAAGATCCCGGTCCACCTGGGCTTGTGAGATATCCGCAAGCATGATCCGCCCGCTCCTGCGCCCGATAGTTTCCAGGACTTCATCATCGATGTATCCTGTTCCCAACTGCCCCAAGACGGTCACTGGATGATGTAAAACCTGAATCTTGCACAGGCAATTTTGAAAACTTATAAAATTGTAATGTTATCTCATGGTTGTCTATGGATGAAGCGCGATATTTTTTTAGCGTCATCGGTATGTTCGGAAACCTTCCATTTTGACTTCAAAATTGTCCGCCCTGCGGGAGCGCCGATTTTACCGCATCGACTGTGTCGCAGGGCATTTGCGTCTGTATACTACGGCTGCATGCCCTGCGCCTTGTATAGGCGGCAAACGCGACGCTTGCAAAATTCAGGTAAAAAACGCGTGGATCGATCAGGCGGCGAACCGGTGGATCGTATCTGAAAAAGGCCTTTTTGCCCCTTTTGAGCTCAAAAGTTCCCCTGACCGACCCGTGCCTGTCCGTTACCGGATGCTGTTTATCGATGCCGCTTCAAGATAGCCATGTCCATCGTCAACATGTTGTATTTATATTGTTATTGACACAAAAAATACCATCTGAGATATTTGGTCCCCAGAAAAGCAAGCTCCCATCTGTTTACTGAATAATCAACATTCATGATAAGACAGCGGCCGGGGAAGGGCAACCGCGAGATGGCTACATCCCGGCACAGACCTGGCTGTTTTACAGGATATGTCTCCACACAGAAAAAATTGAACCTTTTTCCATCCGCCTGGTACTCATCTATGAAAGGTTTACTTTGATAATATTTCAACAAGTCAGCAATAATTGCTAAATTGTGGCAACACTTTCATGTAAACCCCACAGAGGAGGTGGAATGACATGTATTTTCAAGAAAAAAGTTTCCGCTTGCATTTGTTCAGCCTGCTCTTTTTTGCCGTGACCCTTGTTTGGCCGTTTCTGGCAGGAACAGCCCTCTGTGCGCCCCTGCCCGATCTGACGGTGCGTAATCTGTCCCTTGACAGTTACTGTTTTGTCAAGGCCGACATAGCCAATATCGGCGCGGGTCCGGTGCCGGCCATGCCGTATCATGACCTGCTCCTCATGGGCTATCTTGATGGAAATACCACCACCCCCTGGTGCAGTGTGTACCTGCGTACCGTTGATTACGATAACTGGACAGCAAAACCAAACGGCTCTGCCCGGGTAACCATTCGGCGCCATTTCCCCCACGGCCAGCACCAGCTCAGGCTGGTTATCCATCCAAGTGTGGACCTGGAAGAAACAGACACCAGGAACAACGAACTGACAAAAACTCTGACCTGCAGCCAGCCCCTGCCGGATCTTGCCGTCACCTCCATCCGAATAGACAAAAAAAGCGAAAACTGGGGTTGCCATGTTGTCGCCACCATTAAAAACATAGGCGCAGGCTGGGTACCGGACTGGGAATTCCAACACGCCTCTCTACGCTATGGACGAACGCCGGGCCAACTCTTTTCACTCCATGATAGAACCGGAGCGGCAGCCCTGAAAAATCCTGGCGGCCAGCTCGAAGTAACCCCTCTGGGCATTGGAGTCTATGCTTACCTGAAGCAAGGCAAGACGGCAACCGTCGTCGTCGGGGTGGACGAGCCATCTTTTCAGCCACCTCATCGCGACTTTATTGTTGAAAGCGATGAAAACAACAACCGGCTGGTCAAAACCCTTTACTGTCCCCCAGATTTTCCCACTGCGAAACTACCCGACAAGGCAAAGCAGATACCGAGAATACCCCTGATCCCCGTACTGCAAAGCAGGCCGATGCGGACCGGTTTTTTACCCGGACAATGGATCATGTTCTCCTGTGCCGCACGACCGGTACTTGAACGACAGGCGCGCGGGCAGTGGCAGGTGTACCGCAAGGGAATGATTCAGAAAGCCGGGAAAAAAGGAACCTGGCGAATCCATATCCTGGAGCCCGGAACCTTTCGGCTTGTCAACAGGGGCAAAGCGTCCGTCCCCTTTACCATCCGGAAACCTGGGCAGACATCTCTCCGTACCAAACACAAGATTAACGGGCATCAAGTACCGGCAGCACCACTCAGCAGAGGCAGAACACTGGTTCGAACGACAACAGGCTTACCTCTGCAGGGTATTCTCGCCCACCAGACGCTATCCGCTCCGGCGACACTTACCCTGCACACAAACAGTGCACTCTGCCCGCAGACGATATATGAACTCAAACAGGGAAAACATCTCCTCAAGAAATCAACCAATGGCCGGTTTCACAACCTGCCGGCCGGCAGCTATATGGTCCGGGTTCGGAGCGCTGATGGCAAGGCCTCCTCGTCGTGGATTCACTTTACCGTGAAACGGGTTCCCAAGGTAAGGAAGTCAAAGAGCTCTGTTCCGGTCAATCCTGTCTTCCATAAAGGGATACACCTGCCACCGGGACCAAAGTAATTTTTTCTGCTTGTGGCCGAGGATCTCTGCGAGAACTGTCCGGAACTGGAGATCAGCGCCCGGTTTGCCAAGGAGATTGCCCGGGTCAGCCCCTGCACGATATCGGCAAGGGGGCTATTCCCGACAATATCCCGCACAAACCGGGCCGGCTCACCGGGGCCGAGCTCGAAATCATGAAGATCCGCGCGGCCATCGGCGGACAACTGCTCAAAGATGTTTACCTGAAAAACAGCTCGCCGTATCTGAAAATGGCCTTTGAAGTGGCCATGCACCACCACGAGCGCTATGACGGCAGCGGCTATCCAGCCGCATCATCTGTGTCAGTTGTGGTTCCAAGCGCTTCGGCGCCAACCTCTGATGCCGAGCCGTTTTAGCCCCAAAATCCGCCGTCCAAACCGCCCTCGCGGTCTTTGGCCAGGTCCCCTCAACAGCACTGAAATTGTCGTTATCGAAATCATTCGGAATTTCGTTGCAGATTGCATTTGCATTCGGCTTCTGGTATTTTGGATAAAAATATTTGGAATTCCAAGCCAAGGCGGAAATTCATACCTGAATTTTGCAAGCGTCGCGTTTGCCGCATATACAAGGCGCAGGGCATGCAGCTGTAGTATACAGACGCAAATGCCCTGCAACACAGTAGAGGCGGTAAAATCGGTGCTCCCGCGGGGCAGACAATTTTGAAGTCAAAATGGAAGGTTTCCGAACATACCAATGACGCTAAAAATTATCGGGCTGCATCCATAGACAACCATGAGATAACATTACAATTTTATAAGTTTTCA
>Ga0256841_1002559_pt1 | contig 14369 bp, 10 predicted proteins | sample 356308metaG_FD_185971 | JGI IMG/M metagenome (GOLD analysis project Ga0256841, IMG submission 185971) | Hydrothermal vent microbial communities from Mid Atlantic Ridge, Atlantic Ocean - 356-308 | ecosystem: Environmental > Aquatic > Marine > Hydrothermal vents | place: Atlantic Ocean: Mid...
CTCTGGATCGCGGCGGATTGCGCGCATCGAGAGGCGTTCTGTCGCCACGAAGAAGCGTACAATCGGCACGTGGTCGGCTGGTTCGCCGAGCATCTGCCCTCTGCCTAGCGTTTGGGCGGGGCTTGTGTATCGGGGCTTTCGGGGGAGATCGCCGTGCCGGTCAGCGCTTGGAACTGGGCTTCGAGTTCGGCGCGGCGCGCTTCGGCGGCGGCCCGCCCTGCTTCTAGGGCGCGTTGCCAACGTGCGCGCCAGCTCAAGCGCGAGGCTTTGCCCGGGTCAGGCGTAAAAAGCAGCCCCACCATCGCGCCAATCGCCCCTCCGCTGAGCACGCCCCCAACAAATGCCAACATTCGCCGCATGGTCATCTCTCCGTAAATTGGTAGACTGTGGCGTATTATATCAGCTCAAGCGCAAAAAGGACGCCCAAATGAGCACTCCTCAACTTGAAACGTTGCACCGTATCATCGAGCGCGCCGAAGTGGACGCGGTCGCGCTGATCCCGGGCGCGAATTTGCGCGCCCTGACCGGCATCGAGTTTCACCTCATGGAACGCCCACTGGTGGCGTTTTTCGCCCCGGGGAAAACCTCAGTCGCCGTTGTGCCCGCGCTGGAAGAGCCGCGCTTGGCCGAGTGCCCGATCCCGTTCGAGACTTTCCCCTGGGAGGACGCGGACGGGCCGCGCGCGGCCTTTGCCGCTGCTGCAGGCGCGCTGAAGCTACGCGGCGCGCTGGGCGTTGAGGGGCTGCGAATGCGCGTGATGGAAGCGCATTTGATCGAGGAATTTTTCCTGGACGTGCGTCTGCGGCCCGTTGACGAGGCGCTCGCCGCGCTGCGTTTGCACAAAGACACCGAGGCGCTCGCGGCCATGCGCCAAGCGATCCGCATCAGCGAGCAGGCGCTCGAAGCCACGCTTGCGCAGGTGCGCGTGGGCATGAGCGAACGCGAGATTGCCGCCGCTTTGGTGATCGAGCAACTGCGACGCGGCGGCGGCAAACACCCCTTCGAGCCGATTGTGCTCAGCGGCCCCAAAAGCGCACTTCCACACGGCGAGCCGGACGACCGCGCCGTGCAAGCGGGCGAGCCGCTGCTGATCGACTTTGGAACGACGGTGCGCGGCTACGCTTCGGACATCACGCGCACGTTTAGCGTGGGGCGTCCTTCGCCGCGCCTGGAAGAAATTTACGCGGTCGTGCAAGCGGCTAATGAGGCCGGTCGGCGCGCAGCGGGGCCGGGCGTTCCTGCGCAGGAAATCGACCGCGCCGCCCGTCGCGTGATCGAGCAGGCGGGCTACGGCCCGTACTTCACGCACCGCACCGGTCACGGCTTGGGGTTGGAAGCCCACGAAGCGCCGAGCATTGTGGAAGGCAACACGTTGGTGTTGGAAGAGGGCATGGTCTTCACGGTGGAGCCGGGGATTTATCTGCCGGACGTGTTGGGCGTGCGCATTGAAGATGACTTGGTGATCACAGCGGACGGAGCGGAGAGCTTGACCACTTTCCCGCGCGAACTGCAGGCTCTCAGCGGCTGAGGCCGACACACGCTTACGACTTTCGGCGGCTTTTGTGCGTATACACAGTACATCACACTTAGAGCCGTTGGAGGTTGCCATGAGATCACCATCTGTCGTCATCCTGCTCGTGATCGCGTTCTTGGTTGTGGCGCTGCCCGTCCCTGCGCGCGCGGCCCCAACCGACCCCATCCGCCCGGGGTGCGGAGATTACCGCTTGCTCGTGACGTTGGAAACGGACGCCGTCGGCGTCGGGATACGGGTCAGCGGCCCACCTGGAGAGGTGGACGTCGTTTGGAACGTGAGCGGCCCGGACATGGGCTTGGGCGTGCTCGGCGGGCCGGAAGTTGCGCCCCGTATCTTCAACGAGGACAACCGCGAGATATTCGGCATTGAGGCCAACGACGCCAACGAACCGACCGAGGCCAACTTCCTTTTGCTGGTCTCCGGTGTGCAACAAGGGCAAACGCTGCAATTGGAGATGGGGCAAGAAGGCGCAGGCCCGCTCGGCACGTGGATCACGGTTAGCAACGCCCGCGACGACGTGCCCGGCCAGGAGCTGGGGCGCTTTCAGCTCAGCGGTGAATATCAAGCGGTCAGCGTGGACATCTGCTCCAGCGCCCCCATGCCCGCCCTAGAGCCGAGCAACGCACCGCTTCCCCCGCGTGTGTTGGCGTTCTTCTATCCCTGGTGGGCCACCGTCGCCGAGCCGGAGGGCTACACCTGCGGCGGGGACGCCTTCGGCTGGGTGCGCGAGGTGGACGGCCAAAACCGTTTTATGACCGCCCACACGCCCATTTTTCAGGACGGCGAGCGCGCCATTTACACCCAAACTGCTTGTTGGATGCAGTGGACGGACGACACGGGGCGCAGCGGTTGGCTTTACGACGTGACCGAACCCAACTTCTTGGCCGAGCAGATGCAGTTGGCCCGCACAAACGGGATCGACGGCTTCCTCGTCTCGGTGCACGGCGACAACGCCTTTGAGATGGACTATCTGGAAAATACCGCCCTGCCGACGGCTGCTCAAGCCGATTTCCTGGTCGGCGCGCTTTATGAAGCGCCGGAGAGCGGCTGGTCGTTCGACGACGAGGCCGACATTGCGCTTATTGGAGGACACTTGCGCCGCCTGGTAGAGATGCTGGGCAACGCGCCCGCCGCCTTGCGCTTGACGGACGCGGAGGGGGTGGAAAAGGTCGTGATCTTCATAGACCCGGCGGCGGTGGCGCGCTTTGTTCAGCCGGAACAGTGGGCTGCGATCCGCGCTTTGGCCGACGAGGCGGGCATCCCTTACGCGCTTTGGGGTGGGCCTGCTGCTTTCACGCAGGTATTTTTGAGCGGTTTTGACGGCGTTTTTAACGATCTGGAAGTAATCGAGACCTACGAGTCCGGCTTGGAGCTGCCCCCCTACGCATTGCGCGACGAGCGTCGTCTCGCCTACCGCGCCACCGCCTGGATAGCGCGTGAGCTGGGCATGTACTACGCGCTGCCGGTGGTGACGGGGTGGGGGCCTTTTCCCGCTGACCCGGAAGCGCCTATTGTGCCGCGCGATTACGGCTTTGCGGGCGACGATGGCGCTTACTACCGCGTGCGCTGGGAGGACGCGGTGGAAAATTTCCCCCATTGGATCGTGCTCACCTCCTGGAACGAGTGGGCCGAGGCGACCGAGATCGAGCCTTCGGATGCATATCCGCCCTCGCGCTACGACTACTTGGGCGCGACCGCGCGTTACGCTTGTCAGTGGCGCGATCCGAATGCCGTCTGCGAGCAGTGAGAAACGCAGAAGCTAGGGTACAATAGCATATAGGCTCTGGCGCACCTTGCCCGACAGGGCGGGGTGCGTTGTATAACATTTACCTAGGCGGCATTTTGTGAGGAGGCTATTACGATGAAAAAACTTGGCGCTGTGCTTTTGTTGCTCGGCTTGGTGCTGGTCGCTGCGGGGGTGGTGCTGATGTTCGTGATCGTGCCCGGGATGAAACAATTCCCCGCCGACGTGGACACCACGCGCACCTACGACGGGCATTTGGGCGTCTTCCTAGACGCGCAAAACATGGCTTTTTTGTCCGACCTGGACGTGCAGCTCTCTCGTCATATCAAGACCGAGGAGACCACCGACGGCGTGGCGCTGGTGCTCGAAGAGCAGCAATTGGCAGCGGGCGATACCGTGCTAACCCAGCTTGTCAAACGCTACGCCATTGACCGCAAGACGATGGAGTTTGCCAGCGAGTACCCCACCGAGTGGGCGGACAAAGAGGGCTTTTGGGAGCGCGAGGGCTTGGTGATCGGCTGGCCGATTGACCCCGAAAAGCGCGATTACACCGGTTGGAGCGACGATTACCGCGACACCGTGACGCTGAAGTTCGAGGGCGAAGTGGAACACGCGGGCCGCACGGTGTACTACTACACCGCCAGCAGCGAAGCACGCCCGATTGCGCCGGAAGCCGTCGAGGCGATGGGCTTGCCGCCCGCGCTCACCCAAGAGCAAATCGGCGCGCTGGTCGAAGGATTGGACATCAACCCGATGATCGCGCGGGCGTTGCCGTTGCTGATGCAACAAGCCGAATGGCCGGACCCCGTGCCGTTGGTCTACACCTACGAATATCAGGCCGAATATTGGGTTGACCCGGTTACGGGCGTGCTGATCGACACGCACAAGATCGAGGCGCGCAAGGTCGGCTTTGAGCAAGCGCTGATGGAAAGCCTGGCGGAAAAGATCGCCGCATTGCCCTTCGACGTTGACCCGGAGATGGTGAGCGCGTTTTTGCCTGTGCCGGTCTTCCAACTGGAGTACAACCAGAGCGAGCAAAGCGTGCAGGACGCGGCCAAAGACGCCGACGACGCCGCTAACCAAATTGACCTTTTCGGCACAAAAATTCCCGTTGGGTTGATCGTAGTGGGCTTGCTGCTAACGGCCCTCGGCGCGCTCAAAGCGCTGAAGAAGGGCGAAGCCGCCGCCTGATCCCTCCGAAGAATCGCGGTATGGGCCTGGCCGTGTGTGCGGTCGGGCCTGTTTATTCCCCGACGGTGAAGGGGGCCACCGGCGCCGTGATCGGGCTGAAAAGCCCTTGCATCTGGTAGATGATGATTTTGACTTCGGCGGGGCCTGGTGGCATATCTTCGGGCACTTGCAGCGCAAAACGGCTCAGGATCGGCACGCCCGGCGGCCAGTGTTCTTGATCGAAGCCCATCCACACCACCGGGCGGTCGTGCTGAGCGTAAAATGTGCCGTTCGGCCCGTAGAGCCGCACGCTGATCCGCAAGTCGGGGATGATCGCCGCGCCGCGCAGCCACCATGTATGCCCAACTACCCAGCCCCCGCGTGAAACCGGCGCGTCGTTCAACACATAGCCGCCCAAATAGATCGGGCCGTTGAACGAGGCGACCACAATCGGCGTCAGCGCAGAGACACGCTCGCGGAAGGCGCGCGGGGAGTCGTGCAGCGTGTAAAGCGAGACGGTCACATCCCCGAAGCCGTAGGCGTCGGGCAGCGGCTGCGGCTCGCCAATGCCCTCCAGCACGCCCGCCACCAGGTTTTGCGGGTCCATGATGTGCCCTTGCCAGGCGATCACCCATACGCGCCGCGCGTTGTGCTCCGCGATGAGCTGTTCCAGCGCGTTGACGGCCTCGTCCAGGTAGAGGAAGCGGTGCACGTTGGTAAGTTTGTCCGGCGGCAAGCCGATCCAGGGCAGCGCGGCGCGGTAGTAGCCCGCCGCCGTGAAGAGCGTCCCGTCGCGCAAAACGAGCACGTCGCCCGGCTCGGCGTGCTCTTGCACGTAGGCGAAAGCCTCGCGTAGATAGCTGTTGTACGTCGGTTGCAAGTCTACCCGCGCGGGCAACCAAACCAGCACCAATATCAGCGCACCAGCCAACCAGCGCGCGCCGCGCGGTCGGCGCAAAGCGCCCGCCCCCAGCCCGAGCAATACCGCCGCCCCGACCCACATCGGCCAGCCGTGTCTGCCGGAAAGTTTGGCTTGCACGCCATAGACCATCGCCAGCAGCCCGAGCAAAGGAACGGCGGTTAGGGCCAGCGCAAAGAGTGCTTCCCTTCGCCGCCCCCAGAACAGCGCAAGCGCCGTTGCGAGCAGCACCGCGCCCGCTAAAGCCCAGGCGTAAGGTGGCGTCTGAGGCGTGAGGGTGCGCTGACCGTGTGCGTAGAACTCAACGTAGGCGTGCAGCGCCACGTTCGGCGGCACGCGCCCGAGAAAGGCCGTGCCGCCGCGCACGTCTCGTCCGGCCAGCGCAATCCACCAGGGCGTATAGCCCAACCCCAACGCCCCGCCGATCTGCACGAGCAAGCTCAGCGCGCGGCGGGAACGTCGGCGCAGGGTATCCAGCGCGATAAAAAGCCCGTGTGCGCCCAGCGCCAGCACAGCGGTATAGTGCGTGTAGAGCAGCGCCAAGGCCAGCACCAGGTACGCAAAAAGTCGCCACCGACAACGCGGGCGTTCCGCCTCGGCGCAGCGCGACCAGAGCGCCCACAGCGCCACGCTCGCCCAAGCGTAAAGCGCCAGCAGCAGCGCGTAGGCACGCACCTCAAAAGCGGCGTAGAGCGCGCTTTGGCTTAGCGCGAAAGCCGCCCCTGCCACCGCTCCGACCCAGGCCGAGCGGCCCAGACGGCGCGCCAGCCCCGTGACGCCTGCCGTCGCCAGAAGCACGCTCAACGCGGAGAAGGCGCGCAAGGCAAACTCGCTCGTGCCGGTCAGGCGCGCCCAGAAATTGCGCAGCACGAAGTCCAGCGGCATCTGATTGTCAATGCGCGTGCACCACTGCCAAATTTCGCGCAAGGGACGCTCGGCAAAATAGGCGTTGACCGTCTCGTCGTACCACAAGCCGCGCTCCGGCCAGTGGAGCAGCGTCCACGCGGCGAGCAGGGCCAGGGTCACGGTCAGCCCGCCGAGCGCCCAACGGCGGCGAACGTCCGCCGTCGCGGGGCGCGCCGCCTGGGGCGAGCTGCGCTCGCCCCGACGCGCGGCAAAGCCGCGCGTAGAGCGCTGACCAGCGCTCGGCGGCGCGCCCCTCTGGGCGGCGGCTTCGCCGCCGCCCGCGCGCGCCTGCGGCGCGCGCACCCCGCGCACTCGCTCAATCCACGCCCGCATCGCTCCGCTCCAATTGCACACGCACGCGGCTTCCCGCGCCGCGCGGCTGCACCTGCACGCGCACCGTGTGCTCGTCCACGCCGAGATAGCCGATCATATGCGTCGCCCAGCGTTCCGCCAACTTCGGCGTCAGCGCCACGTCCACCGCGCCGCCGTTTTCCAGCGCCACCGCAAACGCCGCGCGCACCTCGGCGGACGGCGCGGGCCGCCAGATTTCATAGCGAAAACCGTTCATCGGGATCGCCTCCGCCGGAAAATACGCCCGATAGGCCGCGTCCAACACCGGCGGCGGGTAGAATTGCGCGCGGAACACCAGCACGCCGAAGCGTTGCGCCTCGATCATGGCGATCAGTTCGGCAGGGTCATAAAGTCCGTTTTCGTACAAATTTTTGAGCTGCGTGGGGTTGGTCACCACGTCCCGCCGCGCGCGCAAGCTGAAGCCCGCTTCCTCGCTGAGCGCGGGGCGTGGGTCAGAGCGGATGGCTTCGACAATGCGCCAACCGTTGTCCGCGTCCTCTCGGGTGGGAATATGGCCGATGGCCGCGTAGCCCGGCGTCCAGCCTGCCGCGTCGTAAAAAGCGTAGCGCGCGCCGTAGCTCGACCGCACGCCGAGCGCGTCCGCCAGCGGACCGAAAAACGCTCCCTCGGTCGGCAACTTGACCACGCTCAGCGCGTAAACGATGTACACAGCGGGCACAAGCACGCCCGCCCAAGCGCTCAGCGCTCCACACCGCGCGCTTAACGCGGCGCGCAAACGCCCCAATCGCCGCAAATACGGATGCCCAGCAGGCCAGCGCCAACCGCCGCGCAGTGTGCGCGCCAAAAAAATGCCGCTCAAAACGCACGTCGCCGCAATAGCTGTGGCGAAATAGCTATCCCCTGCGCCCCACTTGCCGGAAAGCGCCGTGTTCGCCACCGCAAAGACCCACCACACGCTGTAAAGCGAGAGCCGCGTGAAGTACAGCTCATAGCCCACCAGCAGCGCCGCTGGCACGATCAGCGCACCGTGCAGCCGTAGCCACTGGCGGAAAAGCCCCAAAAATTGGCTCGGAAAGTAGGCGTTGACGTTGGCGGCGATGGCGTTGACCCACCACGCGCCCCCCGTCGCCCAGTCCACCCACGCGAAGATCGCCACGCCGACCGCCGCAAAGCCAAGCCCCCAGCGCAGGCTGCGGCGCGGATTGCGCAAAAAGAGGTAGCCGAAGACGGCAACCGCGCTCGCCAGGGCCAGTTGCTTGGTGTAGCCCGCCGCCAACAGCAACGCCAGCCCGAGCGCCAGTCTGCGCTGGGTTTTGCGTCGTGCTTGCGCCAAAGGCTTGCCCTCGGTGGACGCCAACGCCGCGAGGCGCGCATCAGCGCGGCTTGCGGGGGGTGCAGGGGACGGCGTCCCCTGCTGGGGGTGTGGGGGCAAAGCCCCCACCCCATCCACATCCACCCGCGCCAGCACCGCCACGCTCAACACCTCGAACATCACCATCGTGATGTGCTGGCGAAAAAGCGGCCCCACGTGGTAGATCGTGTTGGAAGCTAAATACGCCAGCCCCGCCGCCAACGCGACCCAACGCGCGCGCTCCTCTCGCCACACGATCCAGCCGATGGCCCCCGCCGTGATCAGCGTCGCCAAAAAGCCCGCCAGCCGCCCGTACCAATAGCCTGCGCCGAAAATCCACGCAAAAGGCACGAGCATCACGTGGAAAAGCGGCGGGTAGTTGCTGGAATAGAAGGGATAGTGCGTCACATCGCGGTACGGCCAGCGCCCTTCGGCAAACATGAGCGTGTCCACCAGCTCGAAGCCTTCGCCCTGGTCGTAGTCAAAGGGGAAGCGCATCAGCGCCACCGCGTAATACACATACAGCGCCAAATGCGCCGCCAAAAGCGTCAGCGCAACCGCCCACAACGCCCGACGCCCCCAGCTCAATGCGCGAAGCGTTCCTTTTCCGCCCATTTCCCCCCTCAAATGTCAGGCGCTCAGGCGGGCATGTCGCCGAGCGGGAGCAGCGTCCCGCCCAACACAATCAGCGCCAGGCCGCCCCCCAACGCCATGAGCTGTAACCCGCCGATCCCCTCCGGATCGGTGCCCAACAGCCAGCGCGCCAACGCCATCGCCATCGCGCCGACGCCCAACAGGATCAGCACCCCGCCCAAATGGCGCTTGCTCAGCGTAAAATCTTCGCTCCACCAACGCCGCTGCATCATGCGCTCCTTTCCCCCGCCAAGTATAGCGTAATTGCGCCAATTTCGGCCTCTCTGCAACTCTCCCGCCACCCCCTGCGTATAGGTGAGTGAAATTCCGCGCATTGTGCGAAGCAAAATCGCCGCAGCGCGCACACCGAGCAGGAGCATTGGCTATGGACGAACAAGACCGCATCACACACGGCGCGCCGCCCCCGCCGCCGCCTCAACCGCCGCACGGCGAACGTCTCGAAGGCGAGGCGCAGCCCATCCCGCCGCACCTGCGCCAAACGATGGACGCTATGCGCCAACGTTTGCGGGAAACCGGCCAAGAAGCGCGTGACATCGTCCGCGAGTACGAAGAGCGCTACGGCGAACAGGGCAACCACCGCCCGCCGCACGCGGCCCCGCCGCTCATCGAAGGCGTGCCGATGGACGGGTACGGCCCGCTCAAGGCCAAACGCCATGAGCCACTCGGGGTAAGCGCTAACGAGCGTAAATGGGCCGCGCTGGCCCATGCCAGCACCTTACTTACCGCGCTGGTCGCGCTGCCCAGCGCCGGCCTAATCGTGCTGCTGACCATGTTCGCCCCGCTCCTGATCTACTTCGCCTTTCGCCAGCGTTCGGAATACGTAGCCTTCCACGCGCTACAAGCCTTCACTATGCAGCTTATCGGCACAATCGGCTTTCTTTTCGCGCTGGTGCTGGGGCTGGTGGTCTGGACGGCCCTGTTGATCCTTTCGCTGGTGCTGATCGTGGTGGCGGTCGGCATCGTGTTGACGCCGGTGGTGGCTCTGGCCGCGCTGGTGTATTTCTTGGCCGTGCTGCTGATGCCGCTGGGCATGACCATTTACTCGATGATCGCCATGGTGGAAACGTGGAACGGGCACAATTACCGCGTGCCCTATATCGCGCGCTGGGTGGAAAGCCAAATGTACAGCGTTTGAGTGGTGGGGCGCTGCCCCACACCCCGCAAGGGGCGTGACGCCCCTTGACCCCGCAGAGGGCGCAGGGAACATGAACGGTCGCCGACTGTCCCTCGCTGGGAAATGTTCGCCGTCGGTGGGGCGCGCCGCCCGTGCGCCTTCGGCGCACTACGCGCGGCAGAGCCGCGCGTCAGCCGCGCTGCAGCGCGGCTAGGCGGCGCGCCCCGGCACAATGCGCGCAGACGTGCACTGTGCCATCGGGCGTTGTGCCCTTGTTCTGTACACACGCTCCCGTCCTGAAACGGGAACGCCAGGCCACAGAGCGCCCGTTTTACTCCTCCAGCGTGCTCAGATCGCCCTCGTCTTGCCCCAGAGCGCGCGCTTTGAGCACACGGCGCATGATCTTTCCGCTGCGCGTCTTGGGCAGTTTTTCTACAAACTCAATCGAGCTGGGCTTGGCGATCGGGCCGACTTCGTGCCCCACGTGTTCGCGCAGCTCTTCCACCAAGCGCGGAGAAGGCTCAACGCCCGCGCGCAAGATGCAATACGCCTTGATCACGCTGCCGCGCACCTCATCCGGCACGCCGATCACGGCGGCTTCGGCCACCGCCGGATGGCTGACCAACGCGCTTTCGATCTCCGCCGTGCCCAAACGATAGCCGCTGACCTTGATCACGTCGTCCACGCGCCCGATCACCCAGATATAGCCGTCCTCGTCGCGGCGGGCGCTGTCGCCGGTCATATAGATGAACTTGCCCTTTTCCGGCTCGGAAAAGCGCTCCCAATATTGCTTGACGTAACGGTCCGGGTCGCCGTAGATGGTGCGCAACATGGCGGGCCAGGGGCGCTTGACGATCAAATAGCCCTCTTCATTGGCCGCGACAGGGTCGCCCTCTTCGTCCACGATCTCCACGTCCACGCCCGGGAAGGGCTTGGTCGCGCTGCCGGGCTTCAGCGGGGTGACGGGCAGCGGCGTGATCATAAAGTTGCCGGTTTCCGTCTGCCACCAGGTGTCCATAATCGGGCAACGCTCGCCGCCGATGACGCGATAGTACCACTTCCAGGCCTCCGGATTGATCGGCTCGCCCACGCTGCCCAGCAAGCGTAAGCTGCTCAGGTCGTGGCGGTTCGGCCAGGCGTCGCCGAAGCGCATCAGCCCGCGAATGGCGGTCGGCGCGGTGTAAAGCACCGTCACGCCGTGCCGCTCCACGATGTCCCACCAGCGGTCCGGGAAGGGATGATTGGGCGCGCCTTCGTACATCACGCTGGTGACGCCCAGCAGCAACGGCGCGTAGACAATGTAGCTGTGGCCGGTGATCCAACCCGGGTCGGCGGCGCACCACCAGGTATCCTCCTCCTTGAGGTCAAAAACCCATTTGAGCGTGGTCGCCACGCCGACCATATAGCCGCCGTGCGTGTGTAAAATGGCTTTGGGCTTGCCGGTTGTGCCGCTGGTGTAAAGCAAAAAGAGCGGGTCTTCGGCGTCCATGATCTCGGTGTGGCAGCCGGCGTCGGCAATCGGCAGCTTCATCAGCTCGTGATACCACAGGTCGCGCCCAGGCTCCATGTGCACATCCTCGCCCGTGCGCTTGACCACGATCACGGTTTGCACCGTCGGGCTGCGGAGCAAGGCCTCGTCCACGATCTTTTTAAGCTGAACCACCTTGCCGCGCAACCAAGCGCCGTCCGCCGTGACCACGACTTTGCTTTGGCTGTCCTCGATGCGCTCGTGCAACGCTTCCACCGAAAAGCCGCCGTAAACCACCGAGTGCACCGCGCCGATCTTGGCACAAGCGAGCATCGCGATCATAATTTCCGGCACGCGCCCCATATAAATCGTGACGCGGTCGCCTTTTTGCACGCCCATCGCGCGGAGCACGCTGGCAAAGCGGCACACTTCGCGCGCCAGTTGGTGATAGGTGAGGCTGCGTTGGTCGTAGTTCTCACCTTCCCAGATCAAGGCGACCTTGTTCCGTCGCCATGTTTTGAGATGGCGGTCTAGCGCGTTGTGCACGATGTTCACCTTGCCGCCCACGAACCATTTATAAAAGGGCGCTTGGGATTCGTCCAACGTTTTTTCCCAGGGGGCGAACCACTCGAAGTTTTCTTCGGCGATGCGTCCCCACTCGCCGGCCAAGTCGGCGAGCATGGCTTGATGCTGCGCCTCGTAGTCCGGCAAGTTGGCTTGGGCGACGATGTGCTCCGGTGGGTAAAAAACTTCGCCGTGTAACTCTTGCTGGTGTGACATAATCTCTCTGCCTCCAATGTTGCAAAAAACCATATCTGCCATTATATAGGCGAGACTGCCCCAGATCGCAAATCATGCTACACTAGGGGCATCCACGAGGCTATGGCATAAAACCAAGGGGGCCTTATGCGACACAAACGGATCATGTGGCTTCGCTTTGGCGTGAGCGCGCTGGTGCTGCTGGCGTTGTTGAGCACGGGGGCGCTGCCCCCAATGCGGCTTGTTGCGCGCGCCCAGGGCGACAATTTGCTGCAAAACCCGGGCTTTGAAGAACCGTATATCGCCATCAACGGCGACGAGACGCTGCGCGTAGCCAACGGCTGGCAGCCCTGGCACGTGCCCAACGAGGACGGCTCGTCGGCGATCAACGCACGCCCAGAATACAAACCTGCGCCCGCCAACCGCGTGCGCAGCGGGGCCGCCGCCCAGGAATACAACACCTTTTTCGCCACGCACACCGGCGGTGTCTATCAGCGCGTGCCCGTTCCCCCCGGGACAGAGTTGCGCTTTAGCATCTATATTTACGTCTGGTCGTCGGCCACCTTCGCCAACCCAAACGTCAGCGAAGACCCCAACCAAGTGATCGTCAACGTGGGCATAGACCCCACAGGCGGCACAGACGGCACAAGCGATAGCATCGTTTGGTCGGCAGACGCAGAATTTTACGACGAATACCGCGAGATGTCGGTCACCGCGACCGCCGAAAGCGCCGCCGTGACCGTCTTTGTGCGCACCGCGCCGCAAGGCTTTGTGGGCACAAACAACGTTTACTTGGACGACGCCTCGCTGATCGCGCTCGGCCAGGCGCCGCCGCCGACCAGCGCCCCACCGACGGTCACGCCCACACAAGATATGTTCGTGCCCACCCAAGAAGGCACGATCACGCCTTTGCCCGCCACCGCTACGCCCGCCGTCAGCCCCACGCCGACCGCCCCGCCTACGGCCATCCCGCCCACCCAGCCGCCCTTGCCGGACGAGTACAACGACACCGTGCTCTATACGGTGGTGGCAGGGGATACGCTTTGGGGCATCGCGCAACGCTACGGCAGCTCGGTAAACGCGATTGTGAAGGTCAACGGCATCAGCGAAAATGACTATTTGAGCATCGGGCAAACGCTCGTCGTGCCGGTGAAGCGCCAGTACACGCCGCCGCCCACCTTCACGCCCGCGCCAACTCAGGTCCCGGGCACGGGCGGCCCACTGCCCCCCGCCCCCACAACCGGCGTCGGCACGCACACCGTGCAGGGTGGCGAAACGCTCTTTTCCATCGCGCGGCGCTATAACACCACCGTTGCCGCCCTGGCACAGCTCAACAACATCGTTAACCCGAACTTGATTTACCCCGGCCAGCAATTGCGCGTGCCGCAAGCGGGCGCGCCCACTCCCGCGCCGCAACCCGCGCCCGCGCCCCAACCCGCTGCGCCTCAAACGCACGTTGTGCAGGCCGGTGAAAATCTGTTCCGCATCAGCTTGCGCTATAACGTGACCATGGACGCGCTGGCACGCGCGAACGGCATCACCAACCCGAACTTGATCTTTGTGGGCCAAGTGTTGACCATTCCGTAAAGCCCCCAGCGTTGCACACACCAAGCGGGTGAGGTCACGTGGGCCTCACCCGCTTATTTGTGTGGGGCGCTGCCCCACACCCCGCAAGGGGCGTGACGCCCCTTGACCCCGCAGAGGGCGCAGGGAACGTAAACGGTCGCCAACCGTCCCCTCGCTGAGAAACGTCCGCCGTCGGTGGGGCGCGCCGCCCGCGTGCGCTTTCAGCGCACCGAAGCGACTGCGTCGCTTCGAGGCCTGGCTGTGCCAGGCCTGCGGGCGGCGCGCCAACGCGCGATCACCGCAAACGTCAGGCTGCCGGCGAACGGTGTGCGGGGGGTGCAGGGGGCGGCGCGCCCCCTAGCGACGCCCCCGCCGCCGCATCACTCCGCCTCATTCACCGTGAAGAGCACGCCCGCCCCACGCCCGAACACCTCCGGGAAGTAGAAGGCGTAAGCGTGGCTGGGCATGGTTTGATACTGCCCGGGGAAGCTCGCGCGCACCTTGTAGCTGTAAACATACGTGCCCGCCGGCAAGAAGTCCGCGTAGAGATTGACCTGCTCGTCGCGCATCTCGCTTCGGTCAAAGAACCACCAACCCCAATACCAGCGCGGGCTATGCGAAAGCTCCAAAGTCGGCGGCTCGGTCGCCTGGCTGGTTGTCAACAGCGAGGTGTCAATCGGCTCAGTGCCCGCAGGGATCGGGTCTTCTAGCACGAAGTAGTACACGTCCTGCGGCAACGTGATCGTCACGCGCACCGTGATCTCGTCCCCGACCGTCGCCTCGGTGATCGGTGTGTTCAGGTCATCGGAGCGGAAAAACTCGCGCGAGACCGTGATCCCGCGACTGATCGGCTTAGCCTCAGCAGCAGGCAG
>Ga0256841_1002560_pt1 | contig 14369 bp, 13 predicted proteins | sample 356308metaG_FD_185971 | JGI IMG/M metagenome (GOLD analysis project Ga0256841, IMG submission 185971) | Hydrothermal vent microbial communities from Mid Atlantic Ridge, Atlantic Ocean - 356-308 | ecosystem: Environmental > Aquatic > Marine > Hydrothermal vents | place: Atlantic Ocean: Mid...
CCTCGGGGCCGGCGGAGGGTCCGCGCCAGACGACCGAACCATCGGAGGGGTTGGTGGAGACGAGGGTGGGGGTGTTCTCAGACATCGATGGGCACCTTGGGGGCGTTGAAGGGCAGCCACCTCACCATGTCACCGTCGTCTATCTCGAGGGCGGCGCAGGCCCGGGCGGTGAGGGGCAGTCGGTCCTCGTGGTCGGGACGGGTGGCCACGGCGATGGCCCGGAACCCCGTGGTGCGGTCGTTGGCCACGATCACGTCGGGACCGTCGGCCATGACGTCCACCCTCCGGGCGGGGACGGTGCGGGACTCCCTCATGGCTCTCAGGTCGAAGGTGCGGGCCTCCAGGGTCGGTCCACCGTCGAAGATGTCGACGTATCCCTGGTAGCGGAAGCCCTCTCGTTCGAGCATCCGCCGGGCCGGGAGGGTGTCGGCGTGGACCCGGCCCAGCACCTCCTGGGCGTCGGGGGGCAGCAGGGGCACGTAGATCGGATGGCGGGGCATCAGCTCGGCGATGAAGCTCTTGTTGCCCTTGGCCATCTCCCGGTCGGCCTGGGAGAACGGCACCCCGAAGAAGTGCCGGCCCAGCCCCTCCCAGAACGGCACCCGGCCGTCGGGGTCCTGGTAGCCGCGCATCTCGGCGATGACCTTCTCGTTGAACCGCTGGGGATGGGCGGCCATGAACAGGAAGCGTGACAGCGAGGCCAGCTTGCCGGCGTGGCGACCCCGGCGTTCGAAGTCCACGTAGAGGCTCCCCACCTCGGTGGTCCCGGTGTAGTCGTTGCTGAGGTACAGGGTGGCGAAACGCCGGTACACACCCAGTTCCCGACTGGCGTGGACGTTGACACCCACCCGGTAGCTGTAGAAGGCGTCGGAGAGCCCCACCGATGCGAAGATGCCCGAGGTGCCGATGACGTCGCCGGATTCGATCTCGGTGAGGACGAACCAGTAGTTCTCCTCCCCGGGGGAGGAGATCTCCGCCGCCAGGGACTCAACCGACCTCCGGACCCGGGCCTCGATCATCTCCCGGTCCGAGCGGAGGGTGGACACCCCCTTGAGGGCCTCACCGGCCCGGTGGAACATGTCGACGATGGCGTCCACGTCGGAGGGGCGGCTGGGTCGCATGACCAGGGTGGGGAAATTCTCCATTGAATTCCTCGATTGGGCCGAATGATTCGGGTGGATGGGATGACCTGGAGTCGGTACGGCGGCGGGGCGTCAGAGTCTGGCAGATGGATTCGGGGGTGGTGGGAAAACCACGGGCACGACCGGATGGTCAGGGGTCGATGTCCAGTTCACCGGCGGCGATGCGCATCAGGAGCAGGCCGGCGATGCGGCTGCGGTCCACGAGGCTGGGCAGCTCGACCACCTCACCGGAGGAGTGCAGGCCCCGGCCCACCACCCCCATGTTGTCGATGTTGGGCAGTCCGGCGGCGGCGAGATCGTTGCCGTCGCAGACCCCCCCGGTGGGCTCCCAGTCCAGGGCGGTGCCCAGGGTGGCGGCGGAGTCCACGGCCAGGGCCAGGAGGGCGCCGATGGCGGCGTCCACCTCCTTGGGAGGGCGGGCGAATCCGCCGTGGAGGCGTACCTCGAATCCCTCGACCCGGGCGGCCTCGGCCAGGATCCGGTCCAGCTCCCGTTCGACCCAGGCCTGGGACGAACGGTCGGGGACCCGGATGTTGAACCGCAGGATCCCGTGGTCGGGCACGATGTTGTTGGGACCGCCCCCACCGGTGGAGGCCGGGTTCACCGTCACCCCCTCCCGACGACCGTTGAGGTCGTCGAGGGCCACCGCCATGCGGGCCAGGTGCACCACGGCGTTGCGACCCAGGTGGTGGTCCCGCCCGGCGTGGGCGGCCCGACCCGTGACCACCAGGGTGAAGTTGCCGCTGCCCTTGCGGTCCCCGGCCAGGTTGCCGTTGGGGAGGGAGGGTTCGAACACCAGACCGACCGTGTGGCGGCCGGCGGCGGCGGCCAGCAGGGGGCGGGAACCGGGGGATCCGATCTCCTCGTCGGGGGTGAGGATGATCTCCCAGCCCAGCTCCCCGGCCCAAGGTGAGTTCTCCAGGGCCCTCACCGCGGTGTGCATCACCAGCAGACCGCCGTGCATGTCGGCGGCGCCGGGACCGTTCAGCTCGTAGGGATCCAGGCGGCGGCACTCCTGGAAGGGGTGGTCGGCCCCGAACACCGTGTCGAAGTGGCCCACCAGGAGCACGCTGGGTTTCCCCGACCGGCGACGGACCAGGCGGACCGCCGGCCCCAGGGGCAGCCGCACCTCGGTGCCGTCGTCGGCGATGACCGTCTCGGGTTCGAGTGCCTCCACGATGGTCTCATCGGGTTCGAGGCGGGAGAACAGGGCGGTGAACATCTCGGCCTTGCGTTCCAGGCCGGGGAGATTGCGGCTGCCCGAGTTCACCGAACAGAGCTCGACCAGCTCGGCCTCCAGGTCCGGCCCCTCCCCCCTGATGGGATCGAGGGCCGAGATCATCGGGGGGGTGACGGGCATGGGGCGAAAATACCAGGGGCCCGGCCCGGGACGACCGCTGTAGTCTGCGATCCATGGCCGAGCACGTGACCAGAGCCGACTTCGATCTCTACATGTTCCCCAACTACGCACCCCCCGACATGGTGATCGTGCGGGGCGAGGGGTCCAGGGTCTGGGACCAGGAGGGACGGGTCTACATCGACCTGGCCGGGGGCATAGCGGTGAACTGCCTCGGTCACGCCAACCCCGATCTGGTCGAGGCCCTCACCGATCAGGCCCGCCGGCTGTGGCACCTCTCCAACGCCTACGCCAACGAACCGGCCATCGGTCTGGCCAAGAGGCTCTGCGAGTTGACGTTCGCCACCAAGGTGTTCCTAACCAACTCGGGGGCCGAGGCCAACGAGGGGGCCCTCAAACTGGCTCGCCGCTACGCGGTCGACCAGGGTCACCCCGACAAGTACGAGATCATCTCCTTTGAGAAGTCCTTCCACGGCCGCACCCTGTTCACGGTCAGCGTGGGGGGCACCCCGGCGTACTCCGAGGGCTTCGGTCCCCGGCCCGGGGGAATCACCCACCTGCCCTACAACGACCTGGCGGCGGTGGAGAAGGCCATGTCGGAGCGCACCTGCGCGGTCATGGTGGAGCCGGTCATCGGGGAGGGTGGCATCATCCCCGCCGACCCGGAGTTCCTGGAGGGTCTGAGGTCGCTGTGTGACCGTCACGGGGCCCTGCTGATCTTCGACGAGGTGCAGTCCGGGGTGGGCCGCACCGGGGACCTCTACGCCTACATGGGAGTGGGGGTGGTTCCCGACATCCTCACCACGGCCAAGGGTCTGGGCGGTGGTTTCCCGGTGGCGGCGGTGCTGTCCACCGACCCCGTCGCCGCCAGCTTCGTGGTGGGGACCCACGGCTCCACGTTCGGGGGCAACGCCCTGGCCGGGGCGGTGGCCTCCCGGGTGCTCGACATCGTGGCCGAGCGGGACTTCCTCCTGGAGGTCAAGCGCAAGGAGGCCCTCATGGTGGAACTGCTCGAGGGGGTGAGGGCCCGCCACGGTCACATCGCCGACATCCGTTCCCGGGGTCTGTGGATCGGGGTGGAACTCAGTTCCGAGATGGCCGGGCGCTCCAAGGACGTCGCCACCGCCGCCCTGGCCGAGGGGGTCATGGTGCTCAGGGCGGGGGCCGACGTGGTCCGTTTCGCCCCGGCCCTGAACATCCCCGACGAGGACATCGTCGAGGGGGTGTCCCTCTTCGGAAAGGCCCTGGCCGGTTTGGTGTGAGGTTGCCGGTGGGGCGGGTCCCGGAGGTGGTGGTGTGGCCGTTGGGGAGGGCCCTGGCCGGCTTGGTGTGAGGTTGCCGGTGGGGCGGGTCCGGTCGATCGGTAGCATCCTGCGGGTTCGGTACCTACCCCTCTGGAGGGACAACATGAGCATTCAGGTCGGCGACGAGGCCCCCGATTTCGAGCTGCCCAGCGACGAGAACCAGCCGGTGAAGCTGTCGGACTTCCGAGGTGAGAAGGCGGTGGCCATCGTCTTCGTGCCCTTCGCCTTCACCGGGGTGTGCGCCGGTGAGTTCTGCCAGCTCACCGACCACATCGCCGACTTCGAGGCCAAGGGGGTCCAGGTGCTGGGTGTCAGTTGCGACCGGCCCTTCTCCCTGGCGGCCTGGAAGGCCCAGGAGGGCTTCGGCTTCCCCCTGCTCTCCGACGGCTGGCCCCACGGGGCCACGGCCCAGGCCTACGGTTGCTTCAACGAGGCCCTGGGCTGTGCCAACCGGCGCACGGTGATCGTGGACAAGGAGGGGAAGATCGCCAAGATCTTCGAGTCCGCCGATCTCAAGACCCCCCGCCAGCTCGAGGAGTACGAGGAGCTGCTGGCCACCCTCTAGACAGGTGGGACGGGGCGGCCCCGGGCGGTTCCGGGCCGCTCAGCCCAGGAGACGCTCGATGACGATGGCCACGCCGTCGTCGGCGCAGGTGGCGGTCACCTCGTCGGCGACGGCCTTGGTCCGGGGCAGGGCGTTGCCCATGGCCACCCCCCAACCGGCCCACGAGAGCATCTCCTCGTCGTTGGGCATGTCCCCGAAGGCGATGACCTCGGAGGGGTCGATTCCCCGGGTGGCGCAGTAGCGCTGCAGGGCCGCGGCCTTGGAGACCCCGGGGGCGTTGGCCTCCACGAACGGCAGGGTGGACCAGGTGATGTCCAGGCGGCCGTCGATCACCTCCCGTACCCGGGGGCCGAGCTCCCCGATGGGGATGTCGGGGTGCAGGGCCAGGAGCTTGTGGGCCCCCTCGGCGGGGGCCTGGAGGATGTCGGGAACGGGTATGCGGTCGTTTCGCCCCAGCACCGCGGCGAAGGTGGCCTCCGAGGTGTGGTCGCAGCCCCACTCGAGTCCGAAGCTCACGTTCCCGATGGCCGAACGCAGATCGGCGACCACCCGGTGCCACACCCCGGTGTCCATGGTGAAGCGGTCCACGAAGGTGTTGGACTCCAGATCGTAGGTGATCGCCCCGTTGGAGCAGACCATCGTCGAACCGGCGTTGAGATGGTCCGGTAGGTGGAGGGCGAACTGCGGGGGCCGTCCGGTGGCGATCATCACCTCCGTCCCCGCTTCCCGGGCCGCGGCGAGGGCCCGCCGGGTGCGGGGGGAGGCCTCGCCGGTGGGCCCGATGATCGTGCCGTCGAGGTCACTGGCTATGAGACGGAATGGACCCTTTGCCATCCGACGAGTTTGACCCATGGTGGGGGTCCGGTGGGACCATCCCGTCGGTTTTCGGACCGTCCAGGTACCCGGCGGCGGGTGTGGTGAGGGCCGGCTGTCAGTCCCTCACCGCCAGGTCGACCGGTCGGGAGCCGGGGGCCGCGCCCCGGAACCAGGCGTTGCCGAAGGTGTAGATCCCACCGGTGTCCCCCAGGGCGTAGTAGCCGCGGCCGTCGGAGGTGGGTCGCAGTTCGATGGCGGTGGCCCGGTCGCACAACCCGAGTCCGGGGACACTGCCCCAGAAGGGCACCCCGAAGCTGAACACCCCTCCGTCGGCGCCGAGCAGCCAGTAGCCGTGTCCGTTGGGGTCCACGGCCATGGAGATCACCGGGGCGGCGAGGGTCATCGCCCCCGTCGATCCGTGGAACCGGGCGCTCCCGAAGCTGAACACCCCTCCGTCGGAGGCCAGCAGCCAGTAGCCGCGGCCGTCGTTGGTGGGGGCCATGGAGATTATCGGGGCCCGGAGACTCAACGCCCCGGTCGATCCGTGGAACGGAGCGGCCCCGAAGCTGAACACTCCTCCGTCGGCGCCGAGCAACCAGTAGCCGTCCCCGGTCGGGAGTGCGGCCATGGACACGATCGGGGCCTTGAGCTCCAGCCCCTGCATCGAACCCAGGAACCGGGCGTCACCGAAGGTGTGCACCCCCCCGGCGGAGTCCAGGATCCAGTAGCCGTTGCCCGAGGCGGTCTCGGTGATGGCCACCGCCGTGACCCCGGGGGGCAGTGGGGTACGGGACAGGTCCCCGTAGTGGGGAGCGTCGAAGGCGGTGACGGTCCCGGCGGCGTCGAGGATCCAGTAGCCGGAGGCGGAGGTGGAGTCGGGATGGGAGGTCGGATTGACCGAGCGGCGGCAGAACCCGGGGGGCAGGGGATCCCCGCCGGAGTCGGGTGCGGCCCGGTGCAGGGGGGATCTCCGCCACATGGGCCACGGGTTGTCCGCCGGCTGATCGGGGAGCCGGTAGGAGGTGAGGATGCCGGTTCCGGCACCCACGACGTAGGTCGGCACCACCAGACGCCACCCGGCCGATCCGAAGCGGGCGACGAGGGGGGAACCGGCGCCCGACCAGGCCTCGTTGCGGTTCAGGAAGCCGCTGGGGAGACGGTGTCCGTCGGAGCCGTCGACGACGAAGGTGCCGATGTTGGATGACACGATGATGTCGAGGCCGCCGTCGCCGTCGGTGTCGGCGAACACCGGTGAACCCAGGAACTCGACCACCGCCCCGGGGAAATCACCCTCCAGGGGGTCCACCGCGAACTGGATGGAGCCATCGGCCTCGATCACCGTGATCCGACCACTGACACCGGGTCGGCTGAGGGTGGCCACCACGATCTCCACCCTCCCGTCACCGTCCACGTCCCCCAGGGCGGGGGTGGAGAACACCGGATTGGGCAGGTTCACCGGGAACCCCGGTAGGGACGAACCGTCATCGGCGTGCCACGCCCACACCTTGCGGGCGTCGTCGTCGTTCAATCGGGGCACGGCGCCACCCACCACGATGTCCATGCGTCCGTCCCCGTCGATGTCGGCCATCGAGGCCGAGGACTGGAAGATGTCCCGGCTGAGGTTCTGCCACATCTGGGACACCACGCCGTTGCTCCAGTCCAGGGCCCGGAACCTCCCCCCCGACCAGTGGAAGTCGGTGAGGGTGCCGATGCTGGAGTCACCGCCGATGAAGATCTCCAACCGACCGTCGTCGTCGACGTCGTAGAGGGCGGGGGAACCCCAGACGGTGTCGGCGTTCACGAACGGGAAGCCGGGTACGACGTCACCATTGCGGTCCAGGGCCCAGATGCGGTGGTCCCATCCCCCGAACACGACATCGGGGAATCCGTCACCGTCCACGTCACCGGAGGCGGGGGAGGAGTAGACACCCTCGGTGTAGCCGTCGGCGGGGCCGTCGTCCCACATGTCGTAGGTGTCGAAACCCTGGTGGCTCCAGAGTCGACGGCCCCGATTGTCGAGGGCCACCACGCCACCCTGCTGGTTGGGAACCTGCAGACTCCCCACCCCGACGACGATCTCGGGCACCCCGTCGTTGTCCAGGTCGGCGACCAGTGGGGAGGAGGAGATGGCGCTGGGGGTCCTCTGGCCCTCGATAACGGCGGGGGCGGGGAAACCCGGCATCATAGTGCCGTCGGCCCGGTAGGCCCGCACGTAGCCGTCGAGGGCGCCGACGATGATCTCGTTCACCCCGTCCCCGTCCAGATCCCCCACGGTGGGGGCCGAGGAGTCGTTGCGTCCGGGATGGACCTGTCGCCAGACGGGATCGAGGAACCCCGGGGTGGGATCGAAGTGGTCGGCCCCCGCCGGCAGGGCCGTGAGGACCAGCAGCAGGACCGAGAGAACGGCCGTGATCGTGAACCGGCGGTTGGTGCGCGTTCGGGCGGTGTCCATCGGGGGTTCCATCGGTCGGAATTCGCTCCGGCTGTAGGGGAGGGTCCGCCCGGGCCCGGCCATGACCGTAGCGGAGAATGCGCGTCACGGGACATGGCCACCGGTACGCTTGTACAAACGGATCGGACGATCCCCTACCGATAGTGACTGCATATACGTGAGTACCTCCTTTCAGGACCTCGGAGTGGCCCAAGACCTGGCCCAGTACCTCCACTCCCAGGGAATAGAGTCCCCCTTCCCCATCCAGGTCATGACCATCCCCGACGGTCTGGCCGGCCGTGACGTCTGCGGCAAGGCCCAGACCGGGTCGGGAAAGACCCTCGCCTTCTCCCTCCCGCTGATCGAGCACACGGTCCCCCAGGACGACGGAGTGCCGACCTCGCTGGTGCTGACCCCCACCCGGGAACTGGCCAACCAGATCTCCAAGGTGGTGGAACCCATGGCCGCGGTTCGATCCCTGCGCACCCTGGCTGTCTACGGGGGCACGAACCTGGAACGCCAGATCGAGACCATCGCCAACGGGGTGGACATCATCATCGCCACCCCGGGTCGTCTCATCGACCTGATCGACCGGGGAGCTCTCGACGTGACCCGGGTGGAGAGGGTCGTGGTCGACGAGGCCGACCGCATGGCCGACATGGGGTTCCTGCCCCAGGTCGAATGGGTTCTGCGCCACATCGAGACCGATCACCAGACGATGCTGTTCTCCGCCACCCTGGATGGGGCCGTGGACACCGTCATCCAGAGACACCTGAGCGATCCGGTCCGCCACGAGGTGGAGGCCAAGGAGGTCACCGTCGAGCAGATGGGTCACCTGTTCCTGGGTGTTCACCACATGGACAAGGTGAAGGTGGTGGCCCGCATCGTGGACAGTGTCGACAAGGCCATGATCTTCACCCGCACCAAGAGGGGGGCCGATCGTCTCCAGCGGGATCTGGAGCGAGAGGGGGTGAAGGTGGGGGCCATCCACGGCGATCTCCGCCAGAACCACCGTGAGAAGGCCCTGGCCGACTTCACCTCCGGCCGGATCCGGGCCCTGGTGGCCACCGACGTGGCGGCGCGGGGTCTCCACGTCGATGACGTCGGTGTGGTGGTCCACTACGAGCCGCCCGAGGACCACAAGACCTACCTCCACCGCTCGGGTCGGACCGCCCGGGCCGGTGAGTCGGGGGTGGCGGTGACCCTCTCGGAGTGGGACGAGGAGATGGCCGTCAGGCTCCTTCAGCGCAGGCTCGGGTTGCAGCAACCGATCATCGAGATCTTCTCCAACGACGAACGCCTCGCCGATCTGCTGACCTGGGCCCGTGAGGACGAATCCGCCCGGAGGGCCGAACAGAGGGTCTGAGCCTTGGACGGGGCCCGGGTACTGGCGGCGGCACTGGCCCTGGCGGACCGTGTGGGGGCCCCGACCCCGACGGTGTTGGAGGAGTACCGGCGTCTGTTGGGGAATGCCCCCCTCCCTGACGTCGACCCGGCCGGGATCGGCGTAGTCGTCCACCCCGACGGATCGGCACCTCCCGCCCTTGGGGGTGGGGACCCGGCCGGGATCGGCGCAGTCGTCCACCCCGACGGATCGGCACCTCCCGAGCTTCTGCTGGGGAGGCTGTGCGAGGAGCGTCTGGGCCGGAACGAGAGACGCCGTCGGGGGGCCTGGTACACACCGTGGCCCCTGGCCTCGGGTCTGGTCCGGTTCGCCATGGGGGAACTCGATCCGGGGCTGGTGTCCCCGGAGGGCCCCACGGTTCACGACCCGGCGGTGGGGGGAGGGGTGTTCCTCCTGGCGGCGGCCGAACTCCTGGTGGGCGACCACCATCCCGACGACGTGCTCGGTCTCCTCTCGGGAACCGACGTCGATCCTCTCGCCGTGTTCGCCGCCCGCATGTCGCTGTGGTTGTGGAACCGGAGGAAGGGCGGTTCGGCCCCGCCCCCGGAGGGACTCGAACTGCGGGACGGGCTCACGGCGGGGGACAGCCACGACCTGACGGTGGGGAATCCCCCGTTCGGGGGGAGGTTGCGTGATCCCGCCGAACTCCCCGGGACCGTCGACGGGTCGGGGGCCTACACGGACCTGGCCGGGCTGTTCCTGCTCGGTTCCCTCCGTCGAACCCGTCCCGGCGGGGTGGTGGCCATGATCCAGCCCACCTCGGTGCTGGCCTCGCGTGACGCCGCACCGGTGAGGGCCGAGGCCGCCGTGAGGGGACGGACGGCGGGGATCTGGAGGGGGGAGCGGGTGTTCAGCGCCCAGGTCGACGTGTGCGCCCCGGTGGTGGCGGTGGGGCCGATCAGAGGTCCGGTGGGGTGGTCCCGCATCACCATCCTGGATGGACCCGGGGCCCGGGAGATCGGGACGGTGGAGGTGGCCGGCCAACCCACGGACACCATGTGGTCCCGGGCCGTCGCCCGGGCGGCGGGCGTTCCCGAACCGGTTCTCGCCCACACCGACACCACCCTGGGGGACGTGGCCGTGGTCACGGCCGATTTCCGCGACCAGTACTACGGACTGGTGGAGCTCCTCGACCGGACCGCGACCGGGGAGGGTGGGAGCGATGGCGGGTCGGTGGCGGTGGTGACCGTGGGCCTCATAGACCCCCTCCGGGACCTCACCCCGGTGAGGACCACCCGGTTGGGGAGGGTTGTTCGCGACCACCCCCGTATCGGACGGGAGGCCCTGTCGGGGTCGCCCCTGGCCCGCTGGGCCAGCTCGAGGCTGGTTCCCAAGGTCCTCGTCGCCAGCCAGACCCGGGTGGTGGAGGCCATCGCCGATCCGGAGGGGACGGTGCTTCCCTGCACGCCGGTCCTGTCGGTGATTCCCACCCCCGCCGAGGGCCCGGTGCCGCACCCGGGGGTCTGGTTGCTGGCGGCCGCGCTCGTGGCTCCCACGGCCGCCGCCTGGTTGGCGGCCCGGGCCACCGGCTCGGGTCTCTCCGCCGGAGCCTTTCGGGTGAGGTGTGGTCAGCTCCGGGATCTACCCCTGCCGCCGCTAGGCGGGGAGTGGGACCGGGCGGCGGAGCTGGCCCGACGGGCCCAACTGGCCACCACCGGGGCGGAGTCCAGGGCCCTGTTGCTGGAGGTGGGAAGGACCATGTGCGGCGCCTACGGCATCAGTCGGATCGAGACGTCGGAGCTGATGGAATGGTGGGAGGGTCGACTTCCCCCGGTCAGGGGCTGAGTCGCCGCCGGCTCAGCGCTGGGTGATGACACCCCATCGCCGTACCGGCCCGGTTCCCCCGGTGGTTAGTGGGGCTCAGTGTCGGCAGGCCGGGGTGTGCTGGTGCTCGAGTTCGACCATCAGCCGGGTGCGGATGAACCTGCGGCCCACGTAGAGATTGGCCGCCCCGGCGAACCGGACCAGTTCCGGGTGGAGGAACAGGGTCACGTCGTCCCGGCGGACCCGCCGGTAGGGGGCGATGTTCTTGCCCTTGAGATGGGTGTCGACCGACACCTCGTGGACCCCGCCTCAACCGACGGGGGCGACGAAGTCGATCGCCGCCCGCCCGCCCCGGCTGCGAACCCATTCGATGGCGTCGTCGGTGATGTCGAGCTTCATGGCCTCTCCCAACCCCCGATGATGTCCGGGGATTCCCCCCGGGTGAGGAAACTAGCCCACCGGGGGTTGACCGAGGTTCGGTTCGCGCTACGGTTGTCGACATACATCACGAGCGACACGGGGCCAGCCCCGGGTCCGGCAACCTGGGACGGACACCCAAGGTGCTTTCCCGCCTCGTGCGGGGATGTGGTTCAGACGGGGCGACCACCCCGAAGGGACAACCAAGTGTCTGATGCCGTGCAGGGCGCGGTACCCGGGATGCCCGACCGTGTCGGCGATCCAGGAGACCGGCGGTGAACCAACACCGACATGACACCGACAGCGGACCTCTCCCGGTCACCGGTGCCTGGCGTGAGGGCGATGACCCCGGGGAGCGGAGGTTCGTCAACGTGGCCGGAGGTCGTCCCTTCCCCCTCGAGGGGGGCGGTCTGCTGGAGAACGCGGTCCTGGCCTACGAGACGTGGGGGCGCCTGAACGCCACCGCGTCCAACGCCGTGCTGGTCTGTCACGCCCTGACCGGTGACAGCCACGCCGCCGGGGATGGGCATCCCGCCCACAGCGGACCGGGATGGTGGAGCGATCTCATCGGGCCCGGCGCGGCCCTGGACACCGACCGCTACTTCGTGGTCTGCGCCAACGTCCTGGGTGGCTGCCAGGGCAGCAGCGGACCGGCGTCGGTGGAGCCGGTCACCGGGCGGCCCTACGGCTCGCGTTTCCCCCAGGTTTCGATCCGTGACAACGTCCGGGCCCAGGCCCGCCTGGCCTCCCACCTGGGGATACCCCGCTGGTTGGCGGTGGTCGGGGGGTCGATGGGGGGGATGCAGGCCCTGGAGTGGGCGATCACCTTCCCCGACCGGGTCGGTGGTCTGGTGGCCATGGCCACCACCGCCGCCGCCTCGGCCCAGCAGATCGCCTGGAGTGCCGCCGGCCGGGCCGCCATCCAGGCCGACTCGCGGTGGCGCGGTGGCGACTACTACTCCGCCCCACCCGGGGAGGGTCCCCACGAGGGACTGATCGCCGCCCGGATCGTGGGCATGATCCACTACCGCAGCGACGAGGAGTTCAACCGCAGGTTCGGGCGCTCCAGCGTCGAGAGACTGGACCGCTTCTCCCTCGACCACCGCTTCGACGTGGAGCGCTACCTGCGTTACCAGGGCGAGAAACTGGTGCGACGATTCGACGCCAACAGCTACCTGGTGCTCAACAAGGCCATGGACCTCCACGACGTCGGACGGCGACGGGGGGGAATCCGCCGGGCCCTCTCGCGGATCTCCGGTCCGCTGCTGAGCGTCTCGGTGTCCAGCGACTTCCTGTACCCCCGGTATCAGCAGATGGAGATCGTGGACGCCGTGGCCGAATCGGGATGCCGGGTGGAGCACATCGACATAGTCAGCGACAACGGGCACGACGGCTTCCTCACCGAGACCGGCCAGGTGTCCCCCGGAGTCTCCGAATTCATGAACCGACTCGAGAAGGACCTCGAAATCACATGACCCGGCCCCATCCACGATCCGGGGAGACCCGGGCCGTCACCTCCTCCCGCGCGGGCTCGTTCCCGGCCCTGGCCCCCTCTCTGGTCACCAGCACCACCTTCGCCGCCGCCGACTCGACCCGGGCGGCCCAGAGGGCCTCCTCCCGGCGCCCGGTGGACTTCTACACCCGGTTGGGCAACCCCACCGTCCAGGCCTTCGCCGATGCGGTGGCCGGGCTGGAGGGGGCCGAGGCGGCGATGGCCTTCTCCTCGGGAATGGGAGCGGTCACCTCGACCGTGCTCTCGTTGTGCTCCCAGGGCAGCCACATCGTCGCCCAACGGCAGCTCTTCACCTCCACCTCGATGCTCTTCACCGCCGTGTGTCCGCGCTTCGGGATCGACGTGACGTTGGTGGACGCGACCGACACCGAGGCCCTGGTGGCCGCCGTCCGTCCCGGGGTGACTACCCTGGTGTTCGTCGAGACCCCCTCCAACCCCACCATGGAGATCGTCGATCTGACCGCCATCGGCGGGTTGCGCGGTCCGATCACGGTGGTCGACTCCACCTTCGCCACACCTCTGGTTCAGCGTCCCCTGGAACACGGGGTGGATCTGGTGATTCACTCCGCCACCAAGGCCCTGTCGGGGCACAACGACGCCACCCTCGGTGTGGCGGCGGGTGACGCCGATCTCATAGATCACATATGGGGTTACTCGGTCATCCACGGGGCCTGCGCCTCACCGTTCGATTCCTGGAACGGGCTCCGGGGACTCAAGACCCTCGGTGTCCGCCTGGAGCGCCAGAGCGCCGGCGCCCTGACCCTCGCCCGCTGGCTGGAGACCCGGCCCGAGGTCGAGGCGGTCCTGTACCCGGGTCTCGAGTCCCATCCCCAGGCGGACCTGGCCTCGGCCCAGATGGCATCGGGAGGGGGCTGTCTCAGCTTCGTCCTCCGTGGCGGTGCCGAGGCGGCCGGGGCGTTTCTCGACGCCCTGGACCTGGTGCTGCTGGCCCCCTCCCTGGGCGGCACCGAGACCCTCGCCAACCATCCGGCTTCTATGACCCACGCCGCCCTGACGCCCGAGGAGCGGGCCCGACAGGGAATCGTCGACGGACTGGTGAGGCTGTCGGTGGGAGTCGAGTCAGTGGAGGACGTCCGTGCGGATCTCGAGGAAGCCCTGACGGCGACGGTCCGCTAGTCGTCCACCCTCCGCCAGCTCACCCGTTCGGGGTGGAACTCCACCACCCAGGGGGGAGGATGGGGAGCGGAGTTCATGTCGGCGACATAGTGCCCCGAGGGACAGTAGCGGGCCCTCTTTGTGCCCCCGACCGGACCCAGGCGGGCACTGGCCAGGGCGGTGACCAGGACGGTGCGGCCCTGCACGTCGGTCACCCGACGGAATCGTCCCGGTTCGGGTTCGGTGGGGGGATTGCGCCGCCGGGTGTCAGCCGACACCGGCCAGGAGACCGGGGCCCCGCAGGTGTTGCACGTGAGCACGACACGGCCCTTGGGCAGGGGAGATTCGGCCATGGACTCAGACCTCCTGATCGACGGGACGACCGTCCCGGTGGTGAGGGGCCTCTGGCTGGGTGCACTGGACACTGTCGGCGGGTTCCTTCCTCAGACTTTCCTCGCTACGGTGACGACGCCCCGACGCCGGAAAGGTCGCGGTGGGGCGAGGATTCGTCGTCCCCGGTGGCGGCGACCACGATGGGT
>Ga0256841_1002561_pt1 | contig 14361 bp, 5 predicted proteins | sample 356308metaG_FD_185971 | JGI IMG/M metagenome (GOLD analysis project Ga0256841, IMG submission 185971) | Hydrothermal vent microbial communities from Mid Atlantic Ridge, Atlantic Ocean - 356-308 | ecosystem: Environmental > Aquatic > Marine > Hydrothermal vents | place: Atlantic Ocean: Mid...
AACAGAGCAGTTAAGCCCACTAGCGCCGATGGTACTATCGTCAGATGGGAGAGTAGGTCGCCGCCGATTTTTTTTAAAAAGCCTAATCAGGATCTTGTCTTGATTAGGCTTTTTTCGTCTTTAGCTTTCCGTCGTACATTCCATATCCCTTCCCAAAGATTCATTGCACCCCCTCTTCGATTTATATCTTTTCAATAGTATGAAAATTTCCTCCTTTTAATTACTATTGACATGGCAAAAATATATATATTTGTTTTTCTTTTTTATATCTCAAGTTATTCTGTATGTTTATAAATGATATATATACTGAATACTTTTTAAATTACGCACCTTAGATTTTTTTATCATTTAAAACATGGATTATATGAACTACCTGGAACGATCTGCATTCTTTCTGTTCTTCTGCTTCTATTTTGTACTCCCTAATCAGTTTTTAGCACAATGCACACATCCTGACTACAATGCATTAGTCAAGCTATACAACAGCACGGATGGCGCAAATTGGAAGACAAATAACGGCTGGAAAGAAGGAGCTGCCGGCCAAAATTGTAAACCTTGTACTTGGTCTTTTATTAGATGCATCTCTAATCGGGTAACCGAAATTAATTTTCCTTCAGGTACAGGCCTTAATGGATCTCTTCCTAAAGAACTAGGAGAATTAACAGAGCTTAGAACTCTTAATATCAATCGTGAACCCAATCTCAAAGGCACTTTGCCATCAGAATTAGGTAATCTTAAAAAAATTAAAATATTTAAAATAAGAAGTACTGGAATTTCCGGCCCTATTCCTTCCGGAATATTTCAATCAAATTTATCGCAATTATTTTTATCCAGAAATCAATTATCCGGAAGTATTCCTTCTGAAATTGGGAATGCGCGTAACCTGACTTTGTTATTTTTAAATTATAATAATCTCACCGGAGATATTCCAGATGAGATTTACACCCTAAGTCGAGCCACTGATATGTTTATCAACGACAACCAATTGACGGGTACAGTATCTCCCAAAATTGGGCAGTTGCAAAGCCTTGAAAGAATGAGTTTTGGGGCTAATCAATTGACAGGAACTATCCCGGAAGAAATCGGCTCTTTGAGAAATTTATCTGTTCTTAAATTCTTTGAAAATAAAATGACCGGAACTATCCCTTCTTCTATTAAAAATCTTAGAAGATTAAATGAAATTAAAATAAATGAAAACCAATTTTCCGGTTGGATTATTGGAGAATTAGCTTCCCTTTCCAATTTGACCCAAGTACAAATGCAGAAAAATCAATTTGAATGCTTTGATGAAGAACTCAAAAAATTATGTGCTAAGGGACAGCTCAAAAGAAGCTCTTTTGAAGAAAATAAAAACCCCTTGAGTTGGCAAGATTTCTGTGCTAATGCTGATTACCCCTATATCTGTAATGTTGCAGCAAGGAATCTGAAGGATGTACTGCGTATCTACCCTAACCCCATTGAAAACTATATAGTACTAGAAGGGTTGGACAATTTAAACGTCACTGAAATATCAATCATTGACCAGTTAGGTCATACCGTCTTACGTACTGCCCACCAAAGCAATATAATTTCTATTTCCGACTTACACAAAGGAATGTATCTCCTTAATATTAGAGCAGAACAAGGAGTAATCAATAAAAAAATACTCATTCAATAATTATGTCTATTCGTCTATTTTCCTTAGTTCTGCTTTTTTTCTCATTTAGTGCGAGACTGTGTGGTCAGACGCTGTCTAAAAAACTTAACAACACGACCTCTTACACCATTGTCATACATGGAGGTGCGGGTGTAATGCATGCCCTTTCCAAAGATGCAAGCAAAAGAAAAGTCTATAAAAAAGCTTTGCTTCATGCTATTACCATTGGTGATAGCATATTAGAAAATGGGGGCTCCAGCTTGGATGCAGTTGAAAAGACCATACGTTATATGGAGGATAATCCTTTATTCAATGCGGGACGTGGTGCAGTATATTCTTCTAAAGGCATTAATGAACTGGATGCTTCAATAATGTCCGGGATTAACTGCAAAGCCGGTGCTGTCGGAGGAGTAACAATAGTAAAACATCCCATCTCTGCTGCCCGTGCTGTTATGGAAAAAACAAAACACGTTTTACTGGTTACAAAAGGTGCAGAGGAATTTGCTAAGAATGCGGGTTTAGAAATTGTTCCTAAAACCTATTTTCAAACTAGAAAAAGAAACTCTTATAAGGGCAAAACAGAATTGGACCTACCCGACAAATGGGGTACGGTCGGATGTGTAGCACTCGATAAGAGCGGGCACTTGGCTGCTGGTACCTCAACCGGTGGGCTATCAGGAAAAAAATGGGGAAGAATAGGGGACTCGCCCATCATTGGTGCTGGTACTTATGCCGATGATAAAAGTTGTGCTGTATCGTGTACCGGCATTGGAGAGTTTTTTATACGCTATTCCATCGCTTTTGATATCTCAGCACGAATGAAATACAAACACATCTCTCTAGAGGAATCTGCAACAGAAGTTATCCGTGAATTAACAGATAATAAGGGCAGTGGAGGAATAATAGCTGTTGATAACAAAGGAAACTTTACTTTCCGATTCAATACCCCAGGTATGTTTAGGGCATACTCAAAAAATGGACAAAAAGAAGTATTTATATTCAAATAAACTTCTCAGCTACTGAGTATTGCATATTTATATTTACCGCCTATTGTCTTCCTTCTTCAATTGTAAACAATCTTTCCACCCGGCGGTTTTAATCGAATATGGTGCAACAAAATAAATATATCGAAATCTGGGGAGCTAAAGAACATAATCTCCAAGAGATCGATTTAAACATCCCCAAACAACAGTTGACGGTCATCACTGGCATTAGTGGTAGTGGAAAATCCTCCTTAGCCTTCGATACGATTTATGCTGAAGGACAGAGAAGATATATGGAAACCTTTGCTCACTATGCCCGTCATTTTATCGGGAAAATGGAGCGCCCGGATGTAGAAAAGATTGCCGGATTAAGCCCCGTTATTTCTATAGAGCAAAAGACAACAGGCTGGAACCCTCGTTCGACAGTAGGCACTATTACAGAGTTATACGATTTTCTCAGATTGCTATACGCTCGAATTGGTGAAGCCTACTCCTATGTGACAGGCAAAAAAATGATTAGATACTCCGAAGAACAAGTAGTAGAACACATCTTGAATACCCTGAACGATACTAAAATTGCTGTAATGGCTCCGCTTGTTTTGGGCCGAAAAGGACACTACAGAGAATTGTTCGACTCCATGCGAAAACAGGGTTTTACTAAAGTTCGGGTCGATGGCGAAATAATCGAACTGCACTCGGGACTCATGCTCAATCGATATCAAACACATGATATTGATGTCATCGTAGATCGATTGAAAGTTGATTCCTCCAAACATACTAGATTACAACGCGCTATACAAACGGCTTTTAAATTAGGACAGGATTTCATCCGCATTCACCTCCTTGATAAAAATCAAATTATCCCTTATAGCAATCAATTGATGGATCCTGAATCAGGTATTTCATATGAAGCCCCTTCTCCCTTTACCTTTTCATTTAACTCCCCTTACGGGTCCTGTCCAAAATGTAAAGGCCTCGGTACAGTTCATGATATTGATATGAACAAAGTAATACCAGACACCTCCAAATCCATAAATGAACTAGGAATAGCTCCTTTTGGTAAAGTGCGTGATAATTTTACTTTTACCCAACTTAAAGATATAGCAAAAAAGTTTAATTTCACTTTCGATACACCTATTGATAAAATACCTCCTGTCGCCCTTAATATGATCTTATACGGTGGAGACGAATACACTAAAAACATTTCATACGGATACAATGACCATTATTACAATCTACCCAAAGAAGGGCTCATCAATATGCTAAAACGTATCTATAAAACTTCTTCCTCTGAAAAAATTCGCTCATGGGCAGAAGATTTTATGGTCGTAGTCCCTTGTCCAAGTTGTAACGGATATCGATTAAAAAAAGAGTCATTACACTATAAAGTTGATGATAAACATATCGGAGAATTGGGGGAAATGTCATTGGATGAGCTATTGGAATGGTCTAAATCCCTAGAAAAAAGTTTGTCTTCCAAACAACTTGCCATAGCAGGCGAACTTCTAAGAGAATTTAACAATCGTCTTCAATTTCTCGTCCATGTCGGACTAGAATACCTTCATCTCAATCGTCCGGGTAAAACCCTTTCAGGAGGGGAAAGTCAAAGAACCCGTCTTGCTACTCAAATAGGTTCCGGCCTGACCGGTATTACTTATATATTGGATGAGCCAAGTATCGGATTGCATCAACGTGATAACCACAGGCTAATCGACTCTTTAAAAAACCTAGTAAAGATAGGTAATACCGTCATTGTAGTAGAACATGATAAAGATATTATGATGGCTTCCGACTATATCGTTGATCTTGGGCCGGGGGCCGGTGAACTTGGAGGAAAAATCGTAGGTCAAGGAACCCCTGAACAATTTATCCATTTACCCACATTGACTTCCGATTATTTATCCGGTACTCAAAGTATCAAAACTCCATCTAAGAGGAGAAAAGGAACCGGGAATAAACTAGTTTTAAAAGGGGCCAATGGTCATAATCTAAAAAATGTAACCCTGCACTTGCCCTTAGGGACAATGATATGTGTAACAGGAGTATCCGGAAGTGGTAAATCTTCCCTAATCAACCAAACGCTCTATCCCATCCTTAGACAACATTTTTATAGAAGTATCCGCAAACCCCTCCCTTATGAGCAGATAACAGGGTTAGAATATATCGATAAAGTGATCGAAATCGACCAGTCCCCAATAGGGCGAACACCTAGATCCAACCCTGCCACTTATACTAAAGTTTTTGGAGATATCCGTAAGCATTTCGCTCTTGTTCCGGAAGCTAAGATAAGAGGTTACGCACCGGGCAGGTTTTCGTTTAATGTAAAAGGAGGTAGATGTGAGACTTGTAGAGGAGCTGGAAAACGAGTCATTGAAATGAATTTTTTGCCGGATGTCTTAGTGGATTGCGAAGACTGTCTAGGAAAAAGGTACAATAGAGAAACTCTAGAAATCTTGTACAAGGGTAAATCTATCAACGATATACTCGATATGACCGTATTGGAAGCGGTCGAATTCTTTAAAAATATCCCTTCTATTTACAGAAAATTGGAGACACTGCGGGAGGTCGGTTTGGGATATATTACCCTGGGACAACAAGCTACTACCCTATCCGGTGGAGAAGCACAAAGAGTAAAACTCGCAGAGGAACTATCCAAAAGAGCAACAGGCAATACCCTATACATCCTCGATGAACCTACTACAGGTCTGCACTTTGAAGATATCAATCACTTATTGCAAGTCCTTCAAAGATTAGTTGACAAAGGCAATACTGTAGTAATCATCGAACACAATATGGATGTCATCAAATGTGCAGACTATATCGTTGACCTTGGACCGGAAGGCGGTAGAGGCGGAGGACAAATTCTATTCGAAGGTACTCCTGAAGCCCTAGTAAAGGCGGGGAAAGGTTATACCGCTCATTACCTGAGTAAAGAACTCTAATATCCCTGTATTCCACTATTTTTTCAACAGCCTTTTGGTTTGTAATATAAATCCTTTTTCATCCATTAATTTAAGGAAATATACCCCATCGGTCAAATTTGGAATTGTTAAGATGTAATTCTTTTTAGAAAAATTTGTTTCCGGTATGAAATGGTGAAATACTTCCTTTCCAAGTATATCTATGATAGATACTTGGTACAATTCGCTTATATTTCCTTCAATTATCACCTTCTGATTAAAGGGCACCGGATAAACTTTCCAACCGGATACTATAGCATCTTTTCTATATGCGACAATATTGGAATAAACACGTTCTTCATTTTCTAACTCAGCTTGGATACGGTACCATCCTTTCACTGGATGAAAATCCAAAAATTCATACGTCCCATTGTCCCCATTTTCAATATTTCCTATAGGTTGAAAATCAAGTCGATTGATACTCCGCTCAACAATAAATCGTCTAACCGGAAGACTAAGGTAATCATCCCAATGAAGCAATACACGGTGATCCTGTACATCCAGTAGCAATGCAATTTCTTCCAATGCCATCGCTTGACAAGAATATACATTCATAGCTGGTTTTCCACATACCCCACTACTCCAGTTAATTACATCATTTCCTCCATCCAAATCATCTGTATTAAGCGAACGCCGCTCCGTACCTGCACCAATACTATAGTGCATTACATCATTCGTGTTAATCACATGGCCTAACTGATGAGAATGTCCCGTCTCATGAAGTGCAACAGATTCAAAATCAATTTGATTTCCAGCTGTAGAACCACTAGCCGCATCATAATTCCAATTTGTACCATCATCAAACACGATATCCGTTTCACTTAAAAACCAGTCATTACCCCCATTACATCCTGTCCAATAACTCGTACTTCTCCCCAGAACATTATTGGGAAGTTCATTCCCATTATCAAACCGAATAACGTTTTCACCGTCTTTGGCTGCTACATCTGTAGCCGTTGAACCACCATCATCAAAGTACACTTGTGTGCCACCTGAACACCGCCAAGTGTCCAATGCCCTAATATAGGCATTCTTCGCATTGGCATTATTGTTAAAATCAGTTTGAAAGACAAATAAATATCCCCCCGAATTGTCACTATTCACCAAGTTCGTTCGCCTATATCTATTATTATAATTTACATTGGAAATATTGTATCGTACTGTTAGACTAGTGGCACTGACTTTTTGCTCACCGGTACTATTAGTGACCCTGAATTTTCCCGTCCCTGATCGAGTAGGCACCTCTACCTCAATCTTGGTATCCGACCAAGAAACATATCCTGTACTCAAGGGTAAAACAGATATGGAAGCACCGCCATTATCGGCGTTGCTAAAGGCCACAGAACCCGTTCCCCTTGTGTTTCCAAACCCGGATCCATTGATAGTCAAAACAGAAAAAGTACCTGCAGTAGTGGTCCCAGGATTAAAATTGGTAATGGATACCGCTAAGACTCCTCGAGCTTTGATAGACTTGGAAATATATTTTTTGATTCTTACTGGTTTTAGCTGCAGCCCTAGCGCTTCTAATCGGGGGTAAAACTGTGATAAAATATCACCATACTTTACAAATTCGTCTGATGCAGTGCTCTCCTTTAAGTTATATCTCACAACACTCGAAGAAGAAAAATTGCCTTCGTATTGTGGTAATGCATTGGTCGTAATTCTATCTAATTTAACCTGAGACTTACGAACAAAAAACAAACCAACTTCTCCTACAGATAATGATAAAGAAGGGAATACCTCAATTTTATCCGGATATACCGTACCACCATAAGTTATAAGTTCCACTTCACTGGAGACTCCGGATCCCTTTAAAACCTGGTTGATTTTAATCTTTTGGAGCGTATAAATATAATCGTGAGTTACATTCCAAAAGCTTTGACGGAATATTACCTCTCCCTCAAATACTATCGGAGAAGTAGCTACTCTATCTTCCAAGGTAGACTCCACCACCTGAGCATAACTTCTTGTCTGAAGAAGTAATACCATCCACATAACAAATCCCATTATTTTAAACATTATCCCAGCACGTTTCATATCTTTAAAAATTTCTAATAAATTGATAATAAATGTATTATAAATTTTCTGCAGCTATGTAACCGCTGCGCTCTCACATGAATTTTTTTAAACAAAACTCTGTGTGAAATTTATGTTTAATAAAATTCATGTTCGTTTCATATCTTTAAAAATTTCAATTTTAGAATCTTATAACCTTATTTAAGCTATAAACATAGCTTGCACAGCCCTACTGCTTGCAGGAATATATTATCTAATCGAATATGTTTGAAAAACAACCTCTGAAATGGAATTAAGCGTAAATATATAGAAAATAATTCGAAAGAAAGTATGCTTTTTTTATATTTCAGTTGTATTTATTACAAATAGATAATATTTTTTCCTGCCTCTAATAGTCCAAATAGCGAGTATAAGTAGGTATAAAATGGCAATAATCATACCTACGTATAACTTGCAATTCTTATTTAAAATCTCTTGATATAAAATGAATTTGCTTCAATGTCTTACCTTTGTTCTCCAACATTTGACCCAACCTGGTTGTATCTTCGGTCAATCTTAATTTTATGCGGTCTAATCCATTGTTTTTTTTTATAAAAAAATATTAAACTTATTGGCTTGGCGAAAGTAAAAACAATATATGTCTGTCAATCTTGTGGTATGGATTCTCCCAAATGGATGGGGCGGTGCAGCTCATGCGGCGAGTGGAATACATATCAGGAAATGCGGGTCGAACAAAAAACAAAAGCTGAAACTAAAGCCGAAACATGGCAGAATGATGAAAAGAAAAAAATTAGAACGCCCCTCACTTTAGACGATATAACAATAGGTAAAACCACTCGAATCGATACTACTAATGCTGAGTTCAACCGGGTTTTAGGCGGAGGAGTAGTTCCCGGATCTTTAATTCTAATTGGTGGAAACCCGGGGATTGGAAAATCCACTCTGCTGCTCCAAATATGTACTCAACTCAAGGAGCTACCCATCCTTTATGTCTCCGGAGAAGAAAGTGAAGAACAAATTAAACTCAGAGCACAAAGAATTTCTTCAGGTGCACTTCCTAAAACATATATTTTTACTGAAGTAAATATTTCAAAAATACTTCGAGAAGCAAAAAAACTCTCCCCTCGTCTTATCATCATCGATTCGATACAAACCATGTCTTCTCCTCACTTGGAATCAGCACCCGGAACTGTAAGTCAAATACGTGAATGTACAGCCGACCTTCAGAGATTTGCTAAAGAACTTAATATTCCGGTATTAATAATAGGTCATATCACCAAGGAAGGCCAACTTGCAGGTCCCAAAGTGCTTGAGCATATCGTAGATGTCGTTCTTCAGTTTGAAGGGGACCCCAACTATAGTTACCGTCTTCTTCGAGCTCAAAAAAACAGGTTTGGATCTACCGATGAGATTGGCATTTATGAAATGCGTGGAAACGGCCTTCGAGAAGTGAATAACCCATCAGAGCTATTTCTCTCTCAAAGCGAAGTAGAATTAAGCGGTAGCGCTATCGGAGTAATGCTGGAGGGCCAAAGACCCGTTCTGGTAGAAGCTCAAGCCCTTGTCAGCCCTGCTGTATACGGCAATCCCCAAAGATCAGCTACAGGCTTTGATTTAAGAAGAATGGGAATGCATCTCGCTGTACTTGAAAAAAGGGTAGGCCTCGCTCTTGCACAACACGATGTTTTTCTCAATATTGCAGGGGGACTAAAAATAAAAGATCCCGGAATGGATCTCTCTATCCTCGCTGCTATCATCTCATCATTAGAAGATACCATTATCGACCACCACACCTGTTTTGCTGGAGAGGTGGGATTGTCCGGAGAAATTCGTGCTGTTACACACATAGGACAGAGAGTAAAAGAAGCAGATAAATTGGGCTTTAACAAAATGTTTCTCTCTTCCTTTAATCTACAAGGACTCAATACTTCTAACTTAAATATTGAGCTTATTCCTATTTCTAAATTGACGGACTTATATGATTTATTATTCTAAAAAGGCTATTGATTTCACCGATAGTCAGCCATTTCATACCTGAAAATGAGCTAATCTAAAAGAAAAGGTCGTCCAAATTAATGAACGACCTTTCTTGTAAAAATAATCCAATATTGTTTACATCTTAATAATGCGTCGGATAACTTCTTCTCCAGCCACCTCTATTTGGATACTATACGTACCGGCAGGAAGTTTACTAACGTCAATATGAATTTTATTTGATCCATGATCAAGTCGCTTATCTCGAATATAAAGTCGGCCAGCGGCATCTCGTATAAAATATTCGACTTCTGCATCCCGAGAAATCCCTCCTAAGAAAAGAATTAAGTTTTCCTTGACAGGATTAGGGAATACAGATACACTAATTTTCTGATCTACGGACTCAACATAAACAGGAACTACATTGGACAATTCACTATTTCCATCTATGTCCGTTGTTCTCAACCGATAATAATACCATCCACCTTGAACAGCATCTTTATCCTCGGCCAAATACGTCATCAAAGAAGAGGAATTACCTTTCGCTTTTACACGGGCAATCGGCTTAAATACGGTCTCATCATTCCATCTTCTCTCCACTTCAAAGTAATCATTGTTCACTTCATTGGTCGTATTCCAAGCAATCATATTGACATCTCCTTTTCTGTAGACACTGAAGTCTATCAAGGTTATGGCCATTGGCTGACTAGAAACTCCTACATCAATCGTTGGATTATCCGTATTGTATGAAATATGGTATACTTTGGTCGTACCAAATCCATTCATATGATCTACGTCACTATCTATATTATCATCTGTCCCTTCATTAGGATCTGTGAAATATAAACCGTCTATCAATCCAAATTTAAGATAATAGTCGCCTGCACCTACGCATACTTCATAATATCCATCGGGATCTGTCACTGTCGAAGTAATGAGATTTCCGGTAAAGTCATACACCTCAACGGTAATTCCTCCCACACCGTGCTCATCCGGATCTTGAATGCCATTTCTCGAATCTGAATTCTCCATCCAGACATAATCTCCTAACGTAGCACACAAATAAATACCTGCATCCAAATCATCATTGACATCGCCGGGATTTAAGTGTACCATTGGTGTAGTATTCGGACCATTTACATCTGACACATCTGAATCCAAATGATCTGCAGCATTATCCTTGGGACTTACACCATACTCTGAAGGCAGCATGAACTGTACATAATAATCACCTGGCAATAGATTATTGAAATGATAGTATCCGGCTGTATTCGTCACAGGATGATTTGTTGTCATCACATCTGATATGAAATGGCCGGCATCGTCATAAAGTTTGACTACAATGCCATTTACTCCTGACTCTGATGCGTCCTGATATCCATCCGAATTCAAGTCCTCCCATACATAATCCCCAATAGAAGCGGGCCGCCATAATCCGGCATCTACATCTTCATTAACCTCTCCGGAAGAAAGCATAATCATCGATGTCGTATTCAAACCATTGTCATCATTGATGTCTGAATTATTAAATTCAAGTCCCAATCCACTTAGTGTGACCGCATACCCGTCTCCAGGATATACTTTTACATAGTATTTTCCCGGAGTTAAATCATCGAAGATATAATATCCGGAAGTACCATTATTCGGATTGACTCCTGTCGTAGTAGATCCAACTAATAAACCATTCATGTCATATAACTCTACAACGACACCATTAATACCCTCTTCATCCGGATCTTGGAGTCCATCATGATCTACATCCTCCCATACATAATCTCCTAACATGGCGCCCTGATAAAATCCTGCATCCACAGTAGGATTATTATCTCCCATTGCCAATATGATCAAATCCGATAATCCTGTCGTTGGATCGGCATCGCTGTCATCTACATCCAAATCTGCATTGTTCAATTGTACTGTAGAGAAATATCCGTCCGGCCTTTCAAAGCCTACAAAATAATTTCCCGGAGGTAAATTATCAAAGTGGTAAAGACCTTCAGAATTGGTCGTAGTGGTAAAGTCAATAGGTCCATCCGGTTGTCCATTCTCATCCAAGTCACGGTAGAGATTGACAACAACTCCTTCAATACCCTCTTCATCCGGATCTTGGAGTCCATCTGCATCCATATCTTCCCAAACATAGTCTCCTAACTGTGCAGGAATAAATATACCCGCATCTATCGTTCGATTGAACTCTCCTAAATTAATCGTATACGTCTTGGTCGTCATAGGACCATTAGATCCATCAACATCACTGTCTGATACATCCCCTCCACTATTGGCCGTAGTGAAGACATATCCTGCCGGGATCATAAACTGTACATAATACTGCCCCGGATCATAATCATCAAACTGATAATATCCATGTTGTATACCTGGTGTAAAAGGATCGTCTCCTGTAATAACAGTCTCTAATAATACATCTGTTGTAGCATCATATAGTTTAACCGATACGCCATCTACTCCTTCTTCATCATTGCCCTGTACTCCGTTACCATCTGAATCTAACCAAACGTAATCTCCTAAAGCACCGCCTCGATACATACCGGCATCAACATCCGTTCTGTGCTCTCCATCTCCTAAAGTAACTATATCTGTAATACCTGTCAATCTATATGGGTCAGAGTCTAAAGCATCTGAGGTGGCATTCTCCTGTGAGAACCTTCTGTAATCCGGATCAAGATAGAACTTGACTTTATATTCTCCCGGACATAAGTCATCAAATATATAATTTCCATTGCCATTGGTATAGGTCGTAGCTAAGACATTGTTGTCCAAATCTAACAGCTCTACCTTCACATTTCCAATATTGGCAACAACCATCTCACTAGGATCCTGTTCTCCGTCACCATCTACATCAAACCATACCCGATCTCCTATACTTCCTCTTTCCAGAACAGTCACTGTTACCTGGTCTATTTCCTCACATCCATTGGCATCTGTTACCGTAACGGTATAGGTAGTTGTGGTAAGAGGTGTGACTACTTTTGTCGAACCATTTCCTAATCCATGATCCCAAGTATAAACATATGGAGCTTTCCCTTCAGATGCAATGGCTTCTAATGTGATAGACTCTTCATAACAGGTTTGAACATCCGCTCCTGCATCGAGCTGCAACAAACATTTCATACCTGCATCATATGTCAAATTGTGTTCGCCGGATGTCAATACTTCCGTCGTCGTCATCCCATCGACAGGGTTTGGATCAGAATCCTTATCATCTGCTGTCGTATTAGGATCCGTATACCCAAAGCCTGTATCCAAATTGAACATAATCTGATACGAACCGGGCTTTAAACCATCAAACTCATAATACCCTGGATGATTAGTAACTGGATGGTTGGAAGTAACTGTGGTGGATATTACAGATCCATTTTGTAAAAGTTTAACTGTAATACCATTTACTCCCGGCTCTCCCACATCCTGAATCCCATCTTTGCTGTCATCCCTCCAGACATAATCCCCAATACTTGCATATTTATACACACCTGCATCATTGCTTAAATCATCTTCACCTGATACAAGATGAATCATCCCGGTTTTTCCTGAAGCAGGATCAACATCTGAATCTTCATCATCATTTCCACCTACATTCTGATCTGTAAACATGTCAAATCCTCCCGGTAGGTAAAACTTAACCATATAATCCCCTGGCTCTAAATCATCAAACAAATAGAATCCGTTGAGGTCTGTAAATTTAGTATCAAGTACATTACCGATAGCATCTTGAAGCTCTACTTTTACTCCTTGAATACCTGATTCTCCCGGATCCTGTATACCATTGGCGTTTAGATCCTCCCACACATAATCCCCAATACTACCGGTAGGAATAACATAGGCATCATCTCCATCATCTTCATCATCCGGGTCCTGATTGTCATCCGGATCTTGACTTCCTATGTTTCCGTCTCCATCCGTATCTGCTCCATTGCCCGGTGTCGAATCATCGTCGTATTGATCACTACTTGTAATTTCAGCAACATTAGAATAATCTACTCCTGCTCCCGGTGCGAGTACTTCAGCCGTAAAGGTCAAGTCCATGCTTCCTCCGTTCGGGATGCTCTTTCCACTCCACGTAATCGTGCTTCCAGCTACTACGCCGCCGTTATTGACGGATACCAAGTCATAACCCGTAGGTACTGCATCTTCTACACTTACTCCTGTCGCATCACTGGGGCCTTCATTCGTCACTGTAATGGTAAATGTAATAACATCACCTACTTTGGGGTAAAAATCATTTACTGTTTTAACTAAGTTAAGATCTGCTACCTGGGGTTCTACCTTCGCGTTATCTCCATCGTCTTCATCATCCGGGTCTTGGTCATAGTCCGGATCCTGGCTTCCTATTTTGCCGTCTCCGTCTGTATCTGCTCCATTGCCCGGCGTCGAATCGTCATCGTATTGGTCACTTCCCGTTATCTCCGCTACGTTGTCGTATTCTACTCCTGCTCCAGGTGCTAGTACTTCAGCCGTAAATGTCAAGTCCATGCTTCCTCCGTTCGGAATATTCTTTCCACTCCACGTAATCGTACTTCCGGCTACTACACCCCCATTATTGACGGATATCAGGTCATAACCCGTAGGTACTGCATCTTCTACACTTACTCCCGTCGCATCACTGGGGCCTTCATTCGTCACCGTGATGGTAAAGGTTACTATGTCCCCTACATTGGGTGTCGCATCATTTACTGTTTTAACTAAGTTAAGATCTGCTACCTGGGGTTCTACCTTCGCGTTATCTCCATCGTCTTCATCATCCGGGTCTTGGTCATAGTCCGGATCCTGGCTTCCT
>Ga0256841_1002562_pt1 | contig 14361 bp, 13 predicted proteins | sample 356308metaG_FD_185971 | JGI IMG/M metagenome (GOLD analysis project Ga0256841, IMG submission 185971) | Hydrothermal vent microbial communities from Mid Atlantic Ridge, Atlantic Ocean - 356-308 | ecosystem: Environmental > Aquatic > Marine > Hydrothermal vents | place: Atlantic Ocean: Mid...
CCCCGACCAATCCAGCCCCGCTGCCCGGTGTGCTTGCCCTACTCGGTATCGGGATGCTGTCGCTGTTCGGTCTGCGCAGACGCCGCGCGTAAACTTCAGTTTCCATCCTGACAAAAAGCCCGGCGATTCGCCGGGCTTTTTGCATAATCACAGCCGGCCAAACCCTTTTCACCAAGGTGATGCCATCATGCTTGAAAACCTGATTCTACTCGCCAGCCTTGCCACACCGGTCACGGAAACACCGCTGCGCGCCAGCCAAGAGACCGTTGGCGCAAGGATAGCCGCGCCACGAGCAGACCGGCTACTCAGGCAGGCCAGGCAACGACTCACCGAGCAGCCGGGGCGGGCACGCCAACTCGCGATCATGGCGATGAAACTGGAACCCCATAACGCCGCTGCACTGAACCTGCTGACAGCAAGCTATGCCCGCGCTCGCGCGAAGGGCCTGAGCCGCGAGCAGGAACGCTTTCTGCGCCGTCAGGCGATTCACGACTACCAGTATTTCATCGATCGGCAAGCGGACAACCCGGAACTACGCTACCGTATCGCATCGGAACAGATCGCGCTGGGTCGCCTGCTGCCCGACCACGCCATCGCCGAGCACCGCGCGCTGCTGCGACAGGCGTGCGAGCACCTCGGCCATCTGATCGATTTGACGGCTTCCGACAAGACACGCCGCGCTTCGGCCCATTATCAGCGCGGTCGGGCAACCAAGCACCTTGGGGATCTGAGCGACGATCCATCCTCCACGCATGCCGATGCCTTGGCGGATTTCAACCGCGCCCTGAAACTGGACCCGCGACGCATCGACGCGCTCGGCGAAATCATCCTGATCCATCGCGGACAAAAGCATCTGGCAACGGCCATCCAGGCCGCCCGCGCGGAACTGCCACATATCACCCAGAAAAAACTCAAGGCCAAGGTGAAAGCCATGCTCGGCAACCTGCAACTGGAAGCCGGGCGGCCGGAAGAGGCCGCCAATACGCTACGTGAGGCCTTGCATGACAATGATACCCTGTTCGACGCCCACTACGGCCTGAGCCGCGCGTTACTGGCCGCGGGCAATCCCGATGCCGCTTACCAGCACATGCTGGAAACCGTCGAACGGTATCCAGATTTCGCCGATGGCCTTGCCCTGCTCGGACATATCGCGGAGCAACGTGGCGACAGCAGCGCGGCGATACGTCACTACGAAGACCTGCTGAAGATACCACTGGACGGCAGCCGGGTGATCGGCATGCACCCTTCGGTCAATCTGTATCGCAACCAATTGTTTCAGGACGCAGCGGCAAGACTCGGCTGGTACTATCTGGAAGCACGGCATCCCCGCCGCGCGCTGCGCGCGCTTGGCGTCGCGCGAAGGCTCGGTCCACTCCCAGAATTCGCGATACAGACGGAAAATAGAGCACGGCAAGCACTCAGCAGACGACAAACCGCCGCCTCGACAGCGCCTTGATCACGCCTTGTCCGAGCTCCGCTTCCGCGATCTGACCACCTCCGGCCAGTCACAATAAGGGTGCTGGATCAGACAGGAATTCAGGTAACGCGGATCGTCCGAGACCTCCTTGCCGGCCCATGGCGGCAACGCAAAATCCTCATCCTCGCGTCCCAGCTCGACCTCGGCAACGATCAAGCCAGCGTTATCGCCACGGAACTCATCGATCTCCCAGACGTGCTCTCCATGCCGGACCAGATATCGGGTCTTGTCGATCAGCGGCTTCAACGCCAGGGTTTCGAGGATCTCCTCGGCGTCCTCGCGCGGAATGTCGTATTCGTATTCCTGCCGCGAAATACCCAGCGTATAGCTCTTGATATTCAGATGCGCGCGACCTTCGTGATCGATGCGCACGCGGATGGAGACATTCTTCTGATTCGTCAGATAGCCCTGCTTCAAGTGGTAATGAGCGTGCGCCTCGTCACGCCAGCGATCGTCGCGAAGCAGAAATTTGCGTTCTATCTCCTGGGCCATTTCAGTGCTCCTTACGTTCGAATAATGCGATCGACTCGACATGCCCCGTGTGCGGAAACATGTCCATCACGCCGACAGCGGTCAGCCGATAGCCGTATTTCGCCACCAGCTCGCCGGCGTCGCGCGCCAGGGTGCCGGGATAACAGGATACATAGAGAATCCGGCTTGGCTTCAGGCGCCCCAGCCATGGCAGAACCTCCAACGCACCGCTTCGCGGTGGATCGAGCAAGATTTTGTCGAAGCTTTCGTTCAACCAGGGTTCGGCTTGTGGGGACTCATAGAGGTTGGCGGCATGGAAGCACGCATTGTCGATGTCGTTGCGGCTGGCATTGTCCCGCGCGCGTCGCACCAACCCGGCATCACCCTCCACACCAACGACCTCGCGCGCCTGGCGCGCCAGCGGCAATGTGAAATTACCCAGGCCACAGAACAGATCTAGTACCCTGTCGTCCGGCCGCAACGCCAGCAGATCGAGCGCTAATGCGATCATCTGGCGATTCATCGCGACATTCACCTGGGTGAAATCACTCGGCTGGAAATCCAGGCGCAGATCCCAGGCTGGCAGATCGTAGTAGAGCCGCGCGGCTTGCTCCAACGGCACGATACTGTCCGGCCCGCCAGGCTGCAGATAGACATGCTGGCCGCTATCGATGGCGAACGCGCGCAAGCTGGCCAGATCCGCCTCGGATGGCGCATCCAGCACGCGGAAGATCAACACACTGTCGGCATCACCAGCGGCAACCTCGACCTGCGCCACCCGGTCACGGATGGACAGCCCCCCGATCAGATCGGCGAGTGCTTCGATCAGGTCACCGATGCGCGCATCCAGCACCTCACAACGCTGGAGATCAGCGACGAAGCGACTACCGCGCTCACGGAAACCGACCAACACCTTGCCTTTCTTCGCCACATATTTGACGCCAAGCCGCGCCTTGGCACGATAGCGCCATGGCGTTTCGTTGCGCAACGGCGCCAGCACGCGTTCTGGCTCGACCTTGCCGATATGCGCCAGAGTATCGAGCAAGGCCCGCTGCTTCGCCAGCAATTGCGCCGCCGGCGCCATGTGTTGCAAGCCACACCCCCCACAGACGCCGAAATGCGCGCATCTCGGCTCGACCCGGTCCGGGCTGGCCTCGATGACTTCGGTGACGACGCCCTCATCGTGGCGTTTCTGGCAACGGGTATAGCGAAAGCGCACCCGTTCGCCGGGCAGCCCCTCATGCAGAAAGACCGTCTTGCCGTCGATATGCGCAACACCGCGACCTTCCGCGCTGAGGGATTCGATGTCTGCCACGAAGTCACCCTCGGGCAGTTTTTTACGGCGGCGTCTGGCCATGGCGATAGCTATCCAATGAGTCGAAGGAAGTCATATTCTATAGCCGTCGCCAACCGGACGCCGGCATTATCACGCATGCTGCTTCCATCATGGCAGCAGCGTCATTCGGACGATCGCGCGGCGCGATCCAGCTCCCGCAGGCGCGCGAGCTTCTCGGCGATCTTGATCTCCAGGCCGCGTTCCACCGGCTGGTAGAAACGCTGCTCACCGAGCGCATCGGGGAAGTAAGCCTCGCCAGCGGCATAGGCCGCCGGCTCGTCGTGGGCGTAGCGGTAGGCGTGGCCATATCCGAGTTCCTTCATCAGCTTGGTTGGCGTGTTGCGCAGATGCACTGGCACCTCCAGCGAACCGGACTCGCACGCGCATTGCATGGCCTGCTTGTAGGCGCTGTAGACCGCGTTGCTCTTCGCCGCGCAGGCCAAGTAGACCACCGCCTGGGCGATCGCCAGTTCGCCCTCGGGGCTGCCAAGGCGCTCCTGCGCGTCCCACGCGTTCAACGCCAATTGCAGCGCGCGCGGATCGGCATTACCGATGTCCTCCGAGGCCATGCGTACCACCCGCCGGGCGACATACAGAGGATCGCAACCACCATCCAACATGCGACACAGCCAATACAGCGCGGCATCTGGCGACGAGCCACGCACCGATTTGTGCAACGCGGAAATCTGCTCATGGAACAGATCCCCACCCTTGTCGAAACGGCGCAGCGAGCCACTTACCACATCCTCGATCGCCGTCCGGGTGATTTCGCCGTCACTCGCCAGGTCCGCAGATATCTCCAACAGATTCAACGCCCGGCGGGCATCGCCGTCGGCGGCCTTCGCCAGCAGGCCGAGCAACTCCGAGGAGATCTTCAGCCGCGCTTCGCCGAGTCCCCGTTCTTTATCGACCAGCGCCTGCCGCAGGATGGTCTCGATCTCACCCTCGTCCAACGCCTGGAGACGATAGACGCGCGCGCGGGAGAGCAGCGCGGAATTCAACTCAAAAGAGGGATTCTCCGTCGTCGCGCCGACGAAGGTCACGGTGCCATCCTCGACATGCGGCAGAAAGGCATCCTGCTGAGACTTATTGAAGCGATGTACCTCGTCGATGAACAACACGGTCGGACGCGCTGACAAGGCACGGCTCTCGCGCGCCTGTTCGACCGCGCCACGGATGTCCTTCACGCCGCTGAGTACCGCCGAGAGCTTCAGGAAGCTGGCGCCGGAATGCGCCGCGATCAACGCCGCCAATGTGGTCTTGCCGGTACCTGGCGGTCCCCAGAAGACCATCGAATGCAGACGATCGACGGCGATCGCCTCGCGCAGGGTCTTGCCCTCGGCCATAATGTGCGATTGGCCGACGAACTCCTCCAGGGAGCGCGGTCGCATGCGATCCGCCAACGGCCGCTGGCGGGACGGCTCCTCAGCAAACAGATCAGTATTCAAAAACGTCGAAACCGTTGGGCTGCCTGAACTCGAACAGCGCCGGCTTCAGCTCGATGTTGCTCTTCACATCACGGAAATGAAAGCGCGTGCTCTGACCGAACTTGTCTTCCATCTCCAACGTTGCAATGACGCCCTTGTCGAAGGCCAGCGTGATGCGCTCGAACTGACTGCCTTCATCCTTCGGCAGTAGCTCAACCCAGTCCAGCTTTCCGGACTCGCCGAGATCGACGATCTCGAACGCATCGCCGATATCCTTCTCGCCGATCAGCACGGCGGCCGGCGTGCCCTTCAGCGCGCTGTCCTGCGACCGATGGGAAACCTGCTCCAGATCGGGATCCAGGAACCAGACGCGCTTGCCATCGCCGACGATCAACTGCCCAGCGGGTACGGCGTAATCCCAGCGAAACCGGCCTGGCCGTTCCAGATAGAGCTTGCCGCTGTAGCGGCCGACGCGACCTTGCGCATCCACCTGCCGCTGGTCGAAATCGGCTTCCAGTGTATGGGTGTTCTTCAGAAAGGCCCGCAAGGCCTCCGGCCCGACGCCCGCTTGGGCGGAGGGCGCGAAGGTCGCGCAGAACAACAGAGCCAGCAGCCATCTTGTCATCATCGGGGTTTCCTCTGGCGGAGTCTTGTCATATCCGACCCGCGCTTGTGCGCCGGGTTCCGGGAACGGACAATAGAAAAGGGACCCGAGGGTCCCTTCCTGGTTCACGCCATGCCAATCCAGGTCGCTCAGGCCTCTGCCTCAACGGCCTTCATGCTCAGGCGGATGCGGCCCTGCTTGTCCACTTCGAGCACCTTGACCTTGACCACATCACCCTCGGACAGCTTGTCGCTGACCTTCTCGACACGCTCGTCGGAGATCTGCGAGATATGCACCAGGCCATCCTTGCCCGGCAGGATGGTGACGAAAGCACCAAAATCCATCAGCTTCGCCACCTTGCCCTCGTAAACGGAGCCAACCTCGACATCGGCGGTAATCAGCTCGATGCGCTCGCGCGCCTTCTCGCTCGCGGACTTATCGGCGGAGAAGATTTTCACGGTGCCGTCGTCGGTCAGATCGATGGTCGCGCCGGTCTCCTCGGTGATCGAACGGATGGTCGCGCCACCCTTACCGATGACATCGCGGATTTTGTCCGGGTTGATCTTGAAGGTGAGCATGCGCGGCGCGTACTCGGACATCTCCGAACGCGTCGTGGAGATGACCTTGCCCATCTCGCCGAGGATGTGCAGCCGCCCTTCCCTTGCCTGGGCCAGCGCCAATTCCATGATCTCGCGGGTGATACCGTTGATCTTGATGTCCATCTGCAAGGCATTGATGCCGGACTCGGTACCCGCAACCTTGAAATCCATGTCACCGAGGTGATCCTCGTCGCCCATGATGTCGGTCAGCACGGCAAACCGATCGTCTTCCTTGATAAGCCCCATCGCAACGCCGGCGACCGGCGCCTTCAGAGGCACGCCAGCATCCATCAGCGACAAGCTGGTGCCACATACTGAGGCCATCGAACTGGAACCGTTGGATTCGGTGATCTCGGAGACCACGCGAATCGCGTAGGGGAAGGTTTCCAAATCCGGCATCACCGCCAGCACGCCGCGCTTGGCGAGCCTCCCATGACCGATCTCGCGGCGCTTCGGGCTGCCGACGCGACCGAGTTCACCGACACAGAACGGCGGAAAGTTGTAATGCAGCATGAAGGATTCGCGATAGGAGCCGTCCAGCGCGTCGATGATCTGGGAATCACGCTCGGTACCCAGGGTGGTGACGACCAGCGCCTGGGTTTCTCCGCGGGTGAACAAGGCCGAGCCGTGCGCGCGCGGCAGCAGGCCGGTACGCACGCTGATCGGACGCACGGTCTTGGTGTCGCGACCGTCGATGCGCGCCTCGCCGGCAAGAATGCGGCCACGCACGATCTGCTTCTCCAGTTTTTCGATCGTGCCACGCACATCGGCTTCGGACCACTGGGCATCCTCGCCTCCGCTGAGTTCCTCGATGGCCGCCGCGCGTGCCTCGGACAGCTTTGCGTAGCGCTCCATTTTGTCCGCGATACGGTAGGCCTCGCCCACCGCGTCGCTGGCGACGCGCTGAACGGCCTCGGCGAGGGTTTCGTCGGGCTCTGGCGCGGCCCAGTCCATCGGCTCCTTACCGACCTCGGCAGCGAGTTCCTCGATCGCCTGGATGACCACCTGCTGTTGCTCGTGGCCGTAGAGCACCGCCCCAAGCATGACATCCTCGGACAGCTCGCGCGCCTCGGATTCGACCATCAATACCGCATCGGCGGTACCGGAAACGATCAGATCCAGGGCGGATTCATCGCTCAGCCCAGTCTTCGACTGATTCAACAGATAGGCGCCATCCTTGTAGCCAACGCGCGCGGCGGCCACCGGCCCCTGGAAGGGCAGGCCGGAGATCGCCATCGCCGCCGAAGCGCCAATCAGCGAAGGAATTTCAGGGTCGACTTCGGGATTCAGCGACATGACCGTCAGAATCACCTGCGTCTCGTTGGTGAAGCCTTTTGGAAACAACGGTCGCAGCGGCCGGTCGATCAGGCGCGCGGTGAGGATTTCCTTCTCGCTGGGGCGCCCCTCGCGGCGAAAGAAGCCACCGGGAATGTTCCCCGCGGCATAGGTCTTCTCCTGGTAATCGATCGTCAGCGGGAAGAAGTCGCGGCCCTCGACGGCATGCTTCGAAGCCACCACGGTGGCCAACACCACGGTGTCTTCCATGTTGACCAACACGGCCCCATCGGCCTGGCGGGCGATCTCGCCGGTTTCCAGAATGACCTTGCGGTCACCAAACTGAAATTCTTTTCTGATTGCTGTCACTTTGGATTCCCCTCGGTGGTGACCGTTTAACGACGCAGGCCGAGACGTTTGATCAGATCGCGATAACGCTCGACATCCTTACCCTTCAGGTAATCCAGCAGCTTGCGACGGGAGTTGACCATGCGCACCAATCCGCGCCGGGAGTGGTTGTCATGCTTGTGTTCCTTGAAGTGCTCGGTCAGTTGCACGATGCGCGTGGTCAGCAAGGCGACCTGTACCTCGGGGGAACCGGTATCGTTTTCGCCACGCGCGTATTCCTCTACGATGGCTTTCTTTTCCGCTGCGCTCATTGTCATGTGTTTTCTCCTGGAGAATGAATCCGCCGAACAGGGCGAGTGAATAGCCGGCGTCCGACAATGAGTTCAGAGCGCCGACGGGTTGATTTATTAGCAGGCCGTTGAAAAATGGCATTTCTCAACGGCCTGTGTGCGGTACAGGGATGTACCGCCATTTCCGATGACGGCAAGTCATTGAAAATGAAGGAACCGGGAAATCGCATTTTCCGCTTCCGTCGTTGAAAAAGCCCATGGAAGAACTTTTTCAACATCCTGTTAGAAAATGATGAGATTCGGAATTATCCCGTTGGGCAAAAACAATTGCAATCATCCATTGACCAACAGCCGTCGCGGCGCGATACGACCATCGTCCCGTACCTCGCCGACACCAAGAAAGGCATCCCCAGAATACAACCGCACCCAGCCCTCTAGTGGCGCCTTCGGCACCAATACCGGCTGACCCTGGCGGATGTAGAAAGCCATGTCCTTGCTCAGCACAATCTCCGGCCAGGCGCTCAGCGCGGAATCCAGCGGCAACAGCTTGGCATCCAGACCGACGAAGCCGTCACGCTCTTCGGCTTGCGCCGTTATCTCTTCCAGCGTATGCATATCCGTTTCGCTGTATGGGCCGACACCAGTGCGCCGCAAGCCGCTGACATGCGCGCCGCAACCCAGTTTCTCGCCAATGTCCTCGGCCAGGGTACGCACATAGGTGCCTTTGGAACACACCACGTTCAGTTCAAACTCCGGCAGCTCGCTGGCAACCAGCTCCAGCTCGTGGATCTGGACGACGCGCGGCTTGCGTTCGACCTCTTCACCACGCCGGGCAATGTCATACAACCTTTCGCCCTTGTGCTTGATCGCCGAGTACATCGGGGGCAGTTGCGCGATCTCGCCTCGAAAATCTTGCAGAACATCATGGATGTGTCGTTCGCTGATGTCGTCGGTCGACCGGGTTTCGATGACCTCGCCCTCGGCATCAGCGGTGGCAGTCTTCTCGCCGAGCTTGACGCGCACCCAATAGCGCTTGTCCGCGTCGAGCAGAAAGGACGACAGCTTGGTCGCGTCGCCAAGACAGATCGGCAGCAGGCCGGAGGCCAGCGGATCGAGGCTGCCGGTATGCCCGGCCTTGCGCGCCCGGTAGCCACACTTGACCTGTTGCAAGGCAGCGTTCGAGGTGATGCCCACCGGCTTGTCTAACAACAGGATGCCATTGATGGGACGCCCGGAGTGGCGGCGACGACGGCCCATCAGCCCCCCTCCTCTTCGGGATCGGCATCGTTCGAGAGATCCTTGGGCACGACCTTGTCGATCAACGCGGACAGACGCGCGCCCTCGCTGATCGAGGTATCGTAGATGAATTTCAGCGCCGGCACGCTGCGCATGCGCATGCGCCCTCCGAGATCATGGCGGAAATGACCCGCCAACTCATTTAACAGATACTCGGTCTGTTTCTCGTTCAGTGTGCCGCCCATCACCGTGAAGAAGATCTTCGCATGCGTGATATCGCGACTGACGCGCGCTTCCTGGATCGTGACCATGCCGACATCAGGCTGATCCAGTCCGCGCATCAATTCCGCCAGCTCGCGTTGCAACTCCGCACCAACTCGGTCGGCACGCTTGAATTCCCGAGCCATGGCTTAGATCTCGCGCGCGACTTCAACGCGTTCGAAAACCTCGATCTGGTCTCCGGGCTTGACGTCGTTGTAGTTCTTCACGCCGATACCGCACTCGGTGCCAGCCTGGACTTCCTGCACATCGTCCTTGAAACGCCGCAATGACTCCAGCTCGCCTTCATAGATGACCACGTTGTCGCGCAACACGCGTATCGGCGCGCTGCGCTTGACCACGCCATCGACGACGATACAACCCGCGACCGCGCCCAGCTTGGAACTGCGGAACACATCCTTGACCTCAGCCAGACCGATGATCTCCTCGCGAATCTCCGGCTTCAGCATGCCGCTGATCGCCTTGCGCACATCGTCGATGATCTCGTAGATGATGCTGTAGTAACGCAGATCGATCTCCTGTTCCTCGATCAGGTTCCGCGCAGTAGCGTCGGCACGCACATTGAAGCCGATGAGGATCGCGTTCGCCGCCGCAGCCAGACTGACATCCGATTCGTTGATGCCGCCAACGCCGGAACCGACCACCTTCACGCGCACATGCTCGTTGGACAACTTGCTCAGGGAATCGCGGATCGCCTCGACACTGCCTTGCACATCGGCCTTGACGATCAGATTGACATCCAGAACGTCTTCCTTGCCCATGCTGGAGAACAACTCCTCGAGCTTGGCCGCCTTCTGTGCCGCCAGGCGACTGTCACGGTGTTTCTCGCGACGGTGTTCGGCGAGTTCACGCGCCTTGCGCTCGCTCGGCACGACAACCGCGTCGTCGCCGGCATTCGATGCGCCAGAGAGACCCAACACCTGAACCGGTATCGACGGCCCGGCTTCCTTCATCTGCCTGCCATGCTCGTCGAACATCGCCCGCACGCGGCCGTACTCTATGCCGGAAACCAGTGAATCGCCACGCTTCAGCGTACCCGACTGCACCAGCACCGTCGCCACCGCGCCACGCCCCTTGTCGAGACTGGATTCGATGATGGTGCCACGCGCCGGACCCTCGATGACCGCCTTCAGTTCGAGGATCTCGGACTGTAGCAGAATCGCGTCAAGCAAGGCACCCACGCCCTCGCCGGTAATCGCCGATACCTTGATGAACTGGGTATCTCCACCCCATTCCTCCGGCACCACCTCCTGACTGACCAGCTCGTTCATGACCCGGTCCGGTTGGGCCTCCGGCTTATCCATCTTGTTCACCGCGACGATCATCGGCACGCCGGCCGCCTTCGCGTGCTGCACTGCCTCGATGGTCTGCGGCATGACGCCATCGTCGGCGGCAACCACCAAGATGACAATGTCCGTGACCTTCGCGCCGCGCGCGCGCATCGCCGAGAAAGCGGCGTGGCCCGGGGTATCCAGGAAGGTCATGGAGCCATGACCGGTGTCCACGTGATAGGCGCCGATATGCTGGGTGATGCCGCCGGCCTCGCCAGCGGTGACGTGGCTCTTGCGGATGTAGTCGAGCAGCGAGGTCTTGCCGTGATCGACATGCCCCATGATGGTCACAACCGGCGGCCGCGGCTTCCGCTCGCCCTCGATCTCCTCGACATCCGAGACCAGCTCGGTCTCAATGTCTTTGGCTTTCTCCTCAATCGGGTTGTGCCCCATCTCCTCGACGACCAGTATCGCGGTATCACGATCCAGTGCTTGGTTGATGGTCACCATCATGCCCATGCCCATCAACGTCTTGATCACTTCCGGGGCCTTGGTGGACATGCGCTGCGCCAATTCACCCACCGAAATCGCTTCCGGAATCTCCACATCGCGCACCACTGGCGCGGTAGGTTTCTGGAAGCCGTGCTGGGTTTCCGGCAACTGTACGTTGGGCGTCCGACGCCGGCCACCCTGGGGCTTCTTGCGCCGCCTGCCGGCCTTTTCCGAACGCACATGTAATTCGCTGCGTCCACCGCCGGCCTTGCGCGCCGACTTTTCCTTCTTGCGCACCGGCGCCGCCTTCGCGGACTCGGGCGGCTTCTTTGCCTGAAGCTCCGCCGCGACGCGGGCCTTCTCAGCCGCCTCGCGGGCTTCTCGCGCCTTGCGCTCTTCGTCCTCGACGCTCTTCCGCGCGGCCTCCTCGGCCTCCTTGAGCGCCTCGCTCTCCTTGCGACTCTCCTCTTCCCGCCGACGCCGCTCTTCCTCCGCCGCGCGCCGCGCCGCGGCTTCCTCTTCCACCTTCTTACGCTGCGCCGCCTGCGCTTCCAATGCCTTTTTCGCCGCTTCCGCCTCGGCCGTTTTCTCGTCGATCTCTGGGACCGCGCCGCGCTTCACATAGGTGCGTTTCTTGCGCACCTCCACGCTGATGGTCTTTGCGGCACGCGGATTCGAACGCGTGCCGCCACCCGGCAACTTGATCTCGCTGACCGATTTGCGACGTAGCGTAACCTTCCTTGGCCCAGCAGCCTTCTCTCCAGCGGCGCCGCCATGCGCGCCACGCAGGTGTTTCAGCAATGCCGCCTTCTCGTCGCCACTGATCGGGTCGCTGGCCGCCGATTTCTCGACACCCGCCTTCTTCAATTGCAGCAGCAGGCCCTCGACTGAAGTGCCCACGTCTTCTGCGAGTCGTTTCACCGTTACATCACTCATCGGGACGTTCCTCCAGCCAGTTAATCCTGCTTCTCTTCCGCGAACCAAGGCTCGCGTGCTTTCATGATCAGTACGCCGGCGCGCTCCTCGTCCATGCCTTCGATCTCCATCAACTCATCGATGGATTGTTCCGCCAGGTCCTCCATCGTGACGATACCAGCGGCCGCCATCTGGCGCGCGGTATGTTCATCCATGCCTTCCATGTTCAGCAGATCGTCCGCCGGCTTAGCCCCGTCAATCGCCTCCTCGGACGCGATCGCCCTGGTCAACAGCACGTCCTTGGCGCGGGTGCGCAACTCTTCGACGATCTCTTCATCGAACTCCTCGATATCGAGCATCTCCCGGCGTGGCACATAGGCCACTTCATCGATACTGGAGAAGCCCTCCTGAATCAGGATCAACGCAATCTCCTCGTCGACACCCAGATCGTTCATGAACAACTCGACCATCTCACGCGCCTCGGCCTCGTTCTTCTCAGCCGCCTGCGATTCGTCCATGACATTCAGTTCCCAACCGGTAAGCTGGCTGGCAAGCCGCACGTTCTGGCCCCCTCGACCGATCGCTTGCGACAGATTGTCGGTGACGACGGCGATATCCATTGCGTGCTTGTCCTCGTCGACCACAATGGAGACGACATCGGCCGGCGCCATCGCATTGATGACGAAGCGCGCCGGATCCTCGTTCCACGGAATGATGTCGACGCGCTCGCCAGCCAATTCATTGGACACCGCCTGCACGCGGGAACCGCGCATGCCGACACAGGCGCCGACGGGATCGATGCGCGAGTCCTCGGTGTACACCGCGATCTTGGCGCGTTGACCGGGGTCGCGCGCCGCGCCCGTGATGTCGATCAAGCCCTCGCCGACCTCGGGCACTTCCAGCTTAAACAACTCGACGATCAGCTCGGGCCGGGTACGACTGACGAACAGTTGCGGACCACGATTCTCCGGACGGATATCGAACAACAGGCCACGAATGCGGTCACCGACACGCACCGGCTCGCGGGGAATCATCTCCTCACGGGGAATCAGCGCCTCGGCATTGGCGCCGAGGTCTAGGATCACGTTGCCGCGATCGACGCGTTTCACGACGCCGGTCAGCAACTCACCGATGCGGTCCTTATAAGCCTCCGCGACCTTGGCACGCTCGGCCTCGCGCACCTTCTGCACGATGACTTGTTTCGCGGTTTGCGCAGCGATTCGCCCGAAAGCGATGGATTCGATCGGTTCCTCAAGAAAACCACCAATTTCCAGATCCTCGTCCAATGTATTGGCGGCCTCAAAGGTAATTTCGGCAACAGGGTTTTCCAGGATCTCTCCTTCGGGTAAATCAACAACCTCCCAACGACGGAAGGTATCGTAATCTCCAGTGTCACGATCGATCTGCACGCGCACACTGATATCGCCACCATGCTTCTTGCGCGTGGCGGAAGCCAACGCCGCCTCGATGGCTTCGAATATGATCTCCTTGTCCACCGATTTCTCGTTGGAAACCGCATCCACCACCAGCAGAATTTCTTTACTCATCGCGATATTCCCGCCTCAGAATTCTGGAATCAGGCGTGCTGAAATGACATCGGCGAGCGGCACGACCAATTGCTCGACCTCCAGATCCACTACCACTTCATCGTTCTCGACCCCACGCAACACGCCCTTGAAATTGCGTTGGCCCTCCAATGGCGCGGACAACACCAGCTTGATCCGGTGACCCGCGAACCTCTCGAAATGCGCCTTTTCGAACAGCGGCCTGTCCAAGCCAGGCGACGACACCTCCAGGCTGTAACGCCCTGAAATCGGGTCTTCCACATCCAACACCGCGCTCAACTGGCGGCTGACACTGGCGCAATCGTCGACATTCACGCCGTTTTCGCTATCGATGTAGACGCGCAACAACACACCGGCCTTCGCCCGGGACAGCATCTCGACACCGACGAACTCGTAACCCTTGGATTCCACGGTATCGCGAACCAGGCTTTCCAGATCGGCCTGCATAAATTTTCTTCCACCAATAAAAAAAGGGCCAGCAGGCCCAATTTCTCCTATCCGCCCGGCGTTCCGGACATAACAAAAAGCCCCGATCGTCGGGGCTTTTCGAAAAGAACGGCCCTGAAGACGCAACTGGCAGCTCTGGGCCGCGTCTCCGAGACATCTCAATACTGGCCTGAGCCGGCATTATCGATTCAAATTTGGTAGCGGGGGCAGGATTTGAACCTACGACCTTCGGGTTATGAGCCCGACGAGCTGCCAGACTGCTCCACCCCGCAACGACGGAGCGTATATTATATCCAAGCTTAAATCGTTGCAAGCACCAATTGTGCTTT
>Ga0256841_1002563_pt1 | contig 14360 bp, 15 predicted proteins | sample 356308metaG_FD_185971 | JGI IMG/M metagenome (GOLD analysis project Ga0256841, IMG submission 185971) | Hydrothermal vent microbial communities from Mid Atlantic Ridge, Atlantic Ocean - 356-308 | ecosystem: Environmental > Aquatic > Marine > Hydrothermal vents | place: Atlantic Ocean: Mid...
TGTTTTACCGAACAACAGATCTGCTACGAGAGTATTTCACCCACGGACCTCAATATCGGCATCGAGAAACGACTGGAAACCCCTTGTGACGGTGCCGGTCCCGGTGTGTCTTGCACCAAAGTCGGTGAGGAAAAGATCAATGGGCGGGATACGGTTAAGTGGAAGGTAGTGGCCAGAGACGGAGACAAGGAGCTGGTTTCCTGGACCTGGATGGACAAGCAACTGAAGATTCCGGTGCGCCAGAAACTGTTCAACGGCACCGACATTGAACTCGAATGGCTCGGCAGTGAAAAACTCGACAACCGCGAAACCGATCGATGGCGCCGGCGGATCACCTATCCGGACGGGCGCAGCGAAGAGAGTACCCTGTGGTACGACAAGGAACTCAACATCATCATACGCGAGGATTTCCCCAACGGCGGCAGCCGGGTGCTCAAGCACATAGTGGTTGAAAATCTTCCGGACAAGCTCTTTACTGTTCCCGCGGGCTATGAAAAACGCAGTCTGCCTGCCGCCGGCGGACAGAAGCCCTGAGCGACACCAACGATAACAAGAGGCCGTAACCGCATGATCACTGTCATAGGAAATCTGAAGGGAGGCACGGGCAAAAGCACGGTAGCCTTCAATCTGGCCGTCTGGCTCAAGCTCCGTGCAGATGACATCCGGCTGTTCGATCTCGACCCCCAAAAGACCCTCACCGATGTCATCGATATCCGCGAGGAAGAAGGCTATGAGCCGGAACTGGGTGTGTCTCATGACCTTGCCGAGCTGAAGACCCTCAAGGGGCAGGAAGCCGAAGTGATTGTTGATGTCGGCACCTCCGATTTCGACGCCATGAAGGCCGCACTCAAGCTCGCCGACCGCATCATTACGCCGGTACCGCCCAGCCAGGCCGATATCTGGTCCACCCAGCGTTTCATCAAGATCATTCGCGAGGAGCGGGGTGGCGCCAGCAAGATGCCCAAGGTGTTGGGCTTCATCAACCGTGCCGACACCCACCGAGGTGTAAGGGAAACCGACGAAGCCGAGGAAGCGTTGAGTTACCTCAAGCACATCGAACGGTTGGACACGCGCCTCTATCAGCGTACCGCCTACCGCCGCTCCTTCAGCGAAGGATTGGCCGTATTCGAGATGCAGCCGACCAGCAAGGCCTCGCATGAAGTGCTTGCCCTCTCCGAGATGCTCTATCCGGAGCTTGCATGAGGGCGCTGCAATGAGCCTGGGCCGCTGGTTGCTGACCCACAGCCTTTCCCTGTTTCTGGCGGCCATGCTGCTGGCCGCCTGGTTCTGGCGCGACGAACTCGAACTGGATCGTGCCTGGGCTCAGCTGCGCCAGGTCGGCAGTGACATGGAACAAGGCCCGCAAGCCACCACGCCATCCGCAGAAGGCGACACGGCTCGGAAGAGCGCTGCTGCACCCCCGTCTGCGGTTGAACAAGCCGCCAGCCGCAGCCCTGTGGCGCAGACGCCCGAGCCCAGGGCCGATCGAACGCCACAGCCCGCAACGGAATCACCCGAGGCACAGAAATCCGGGGTCCAAACGCCTCCACCACCAGCGCCGAGTCCGCAGCAGCGCCTGATGCAGGCGCGCAAGGCCTTTTGGTCGCGCGATTTCGACCGTGCCATCGCCCTTTACCGTCAGCTGATCGAAACCGCACCCGACAACCCGGACTATCTCGGCGAGCTGGGCAACATCTACTACAACCTCAATCGCTTCGATCAGGCGGCCGAACTGTTTCTGAAAGCCGGAACCCTGCTGGTACAAAAGGGAGAGGTTGCCCGCGCACGGCAATTGCTCCCGGCATTGCAGTCCCTGGACCGGGAACTCGGCCAGCAGCTGGAACAGACCCTGCAAGGCAGTACTCGCCCGGCCGTGGAAACGCAAAGTTGATTCAGATTAACCGGTTGCATCGCAATCTGCCGCGGCAGAAGTTATACTCATAAGAATATACGCCGCAAGCCAATCGGGTAGTCCCATGAGCGAAGAAAAGAAGTCCGAACTGAAACTCGACAATTCCGAATGCATGGAGCGCCTTGCGGACACCTTCGAAAACAGCGCCCGCCGCTGGGAACTGATCGTCTACCCCTCCATGGTCGCCTTCATCATTCTTGCGGTCTATGGTTTCTACCTGATCTACAGCCTGTCTCGGGATGTGCACAACCTCAGCCTGACCATTACCACGCTGACCATCTCGGTCGACCGTTCGATGAACGAGATGACCAATACCCTGCGCACCATGGATCACACCATGGTCAAGATGGGCAACAACATGGGCCGCATGGATGCCAACATGAAATCCATGGCCCAGAACATTGCCACCATGACCTACAGCACCAACTCGATGGCCGCCTCCACCTGGTACATGCGCAAGGACATGCGCGATGTCGCCAAACCGATGGGATTCATGAGCAATTTCATTCCCTGACGCGGTATCATATCCCCATCTCTTCCAACCCAGAGCAAGGATATGTTTCAATCGCGTAAATCCATCGAGAAGCGGCTGCGCAAGCTCGAAAAACACCTCAAGCAGGAAAACCCCGTACTCATCGATGCGGTCAAGAGTTTCCGTGAACTTGACGGTATCGCCTGGCGCATGGGCCTGATCGATGCCGATGAATCCTACGCCACCCAGATTCCCTGGTGGCCGCTGATCTCGGTACTTGGCACCTTCTCCGCTGGCAAGTCCACCTTCATCAACAGCTACCTCGGCATGAAGCTGCAGTCGTCGGGCAATCAAGCCGTGGATGACAAGTTTACCGTCATCTGCTACAGCAGCGACCAGAAACCGCGTGTGCTGCCCGGCCTGGCCCTCAACGCCGATCCACGCTTCCCCTTCTACCGCATCAGCGAGGAAATCGAAAAGGTCGCGCCCGGCGAAGGGGAACGCGTCAACGCCTACCTGCAGCTCAAGACCTGCCCCAGCGAGGCGATCAAGGGCAAGATCCTGATCGATTCCCCCGGATTCGATGCCGATGCCCAGCGTACATCCACCCTGCGCATCACTGATCACATCATTGACTTGTCCGATCTGGTGCTGGTGTTCTTCGATGCCCGACACCCCGAACCGGGGGCCATGAAAGACACGCTGGAACATCTGGTCACCAAGACCATTACCCGCAACGATTCCAGCAAATTTCTCTACATCCTCAACCAGATCGACACGGCGGCCAAGGAGGACAACCCGGAAGAAGTGGTCGGTGCCTGGCAGCGTGCGCTTTCCCAGGCCGGGCTGACGGCGGGCAAGTTCTACATGATCTATGACGAGGAATCCGCCATTGCGATCAACGATCGGCAATTGCAGGAACGCTTCAAGAGCAAAAAGGATGCGGACCTGGAAGCCATCTACCAGCGCATGAACGAAGTTCGGGTCGAGCGGGCCTACCGCATCATCGGCGCTCTCGAGAAAACCGCCACTGACCTGGAAACACGGGCCGTTCCCGCGCTCAAGGCTGCGATGCACCGCTGGACCAAACGGGTGCTGATCACCGATGGCCTGCTTTATGCCCTGCTGCTCGGTGTTGCCGGATACGGCATCACGGCCAATGATGCCTGGAGCCGGCTGTCACCTGCATCGCTGATCGAGGCGTACAAGGCCAATCCGCTGGGCGGAATTGCCGTGGTGATGGGTCTCTTCGCCGTTTTCTATGGCCTGCACCTGTTCAGCCGCCGGTTCTGGGCCAACCGCATCGAACGCAGTCTGCCTCGTTCGGAAATGCCCGGCAACCTGGTCACCGCATTCCGCAGGAACACCCGTATCTGGCGCAGTGTCTTCCATACCACGCCCAAGGGCTGGAGCCGCAGGGTAGCACGCCGCGTGAATCAGGTCATTGAGGATTCTGCGCTGTTCGTACAGAAACTCAACGACAGCTTTACCAATCCCTCGGGCAGCAGCGAACCCTCTCCCTTCCTTGACAGGGACAAGGGTTCCACCACGGCCGTGGATGAGCCGGAACAAGCGACAGCCGCCAAGGGCAGCGCTCCGGAAGCTGTCGAACCATCACGCGGTTGAACTGACACGCACAGCAAAAAGGCGCGTATCCTTGCGGATACGCGCCTTCTTTATACCAGGTCAATCGCCCTGTATGGGTCAGCGCACCAGCAGGATCAGCAGAATGATGAACCCGATCACCAACAGCATCGGCTTGATGAAGGCCATCCAGTCCTGAGCACTGCCCTTGGGCGAATTCTGCGTGGCATGCTTCACGCTGGGCCAGATGATCACCATCATCGCGATGATCCCGATGGCGGAAAGGATCTTCATCCAGTCCATTAGGAAACTCCTCTAACTGTATGTCTTATAAATAAAAAGCCGCTGCATGCAGCGGCTTTTCGATCTTGCCAGGAGACTGCGGATCAATCATCGCCAGAGAAGGCGCCGAGAATCTGCAGCAGCGCCTGGAAGATGTTCAGGATCGACAGATACAGACTGGCAGTGGCCATGATGTAATTGGTTTCGCCGCCATGGATGATCTGGGACACCTCGAACAGGATCAGCCCGCTCATCACCAGAATGATGCCGGCACTGACGGCCAGCGCCAAGGCCGGAATGCCGAGGAAGATGTTGAGCAGGCTCGCACCCAGCACCACCATAAGACCGACCATCAGGAATCCGCCCATGAAGCTGAAATCCTTGCGGGTCGTCATTGCGTATCCGGAAAGTCCCAGGAAAATGGCACCGGTTCCGCCCAGAGCAGTGAGCACGATGACCGGATTCAGGGCCAAATAGTAGGAAATGACCGGGCCGAGGCCAAAGCCAAGCAAGCCGGTGATGGCGAAAATGGTCGGTATGCCAGCGCTGGAATTGGCGGTACGCGGCAGTACGAACCACAGCATGCCGAGAGCGATCAGATCGACGACCAGGCCTACCATCGGCGAAATGCCCATGACGACGCCGAAAAACGCGGTGACCGCACTGAACAGCAGCGTCATCGACAGCAGGATGAAGGTGTTCCGCAACACCTTGTTGATCTCTACAGACTGGGCGCGGCGGCCCAGTACCTGGGTATTCATTTGCATAATCGTTATGTCTCCGTTGATTGCAGCTTGCCCGATATCAGACAGGATCGTTCCATTCTAGGTTCCCCGTAAATCGGCGGCAAGCGAAAAATTCATAGAAAATCAATAATTTGCCTTGTTATGTGCAGGGTTTTCTGTGGTTTATGTATGGCCGGACGCCCGGTTTTTCAAGCATCCGAGACCCAAAAAAACAGGATGACTCCCTGTGTGGAATTCATATAATAACGCGGCTTCGAAACGCCGGGACAGAAGGTGACTCAGGGGCGAAGGGCAGGAAGCCCGGAGTAGAGCGGCGGCTACCGCCGCTTGAGCCGTGACCGGGTACCGTCATGGGCTCGAAGACAATGCAAGAAGAGTTTTTCGGAGGGCTGGCTGAGTGGTCGAAAGCGGCGGTCTTGAAAACCGTTGACCCGAAAGGGTCCGGGGGTTCGAATCCCTCGCCCTCCGCCATCAACAGGCCCGGACAGATCGACTGTCTGGGCCTTTTCGTTTCCGCAATCGGTGATTCGCGAGGGAGTCGAACCCCGGGGTTCGACCGCATCGCCGGGAGCGATGCGGAACGAGCGCAGCGAGCCCGCAGGGCGCGGCGTAGGGAAGCGCCGCGTCCATCCCTCGCCCTCCGCCATCAACAGGCCCGGACAGATCTTCTGCACGGTGTTTTTCATGGCTCAAGGCCGTGATGTCAACTGTTCCGTGGTAGCATGACCCAGAGAGACAGTCGAGAGGGCGTTAGCATGAGTATTGAAAGGGCTGGTGAACCTGAAATCGAGGCGTTTCTGAGTGCATCACCCGGCTGGTCACGGGTGGAAGGCAAGCTGTACCGTGAATACCACTTCACCGATTTCGTGCAGGCTTTCGGTTTCATGACCCAGGCGGCGCTGGAAATCGAGAAACAGAACCATCACCCCGAATGGTGCAACGCCTACCGCACGGTGGTGGTGTACCTGAGTACCCATGAGGCCGATGGCATCAGCAAACGCGATTTTGCCCTGGCGCGAACGATGGATGAGCTGGCCGATCGGCTGGGTGCCTGACCCTCAGTCTTCTTCAACCTCGGTACGGCAGATGTAGAGGTCGCAGGGTGCGTGCTTGGTCAGGTGTTTGCTGACCGAGCCGAATACATGCCGCGGCTGTCCCAGGACGATGATTTCAGCGCCCAACTCCTCGGCACGGCGCTTGATGCCTTCGGTGGGGATATCCACGAAGACCTCGATCAGCTGTTCATCGACGCCGGGCAGTCGTTCGGTGATCTCCTTGCGGGCCGATTCCACGGCGGCCTTCTGCAGTTCCTCCAGGGCGTCCAGTTCGATGGTGCCCAGCCCCATGTCGTTGGTCAACGGCAACACGAATTCGGCTTCGTCGATGACATGGATGATGCGCACATCCATGCCCAGTGCGTCGGCGAGCGCGCCGGCCTGCAGGGAAATGTCCTCCATGCGGTGGGGTTTCAGGTCGATGGCGGCAATGATGACGGGTTTCTGTTCTGACATGGCATGGGTCCTCGGGTAGTATGACGGAAAGCCTATGTGAACCTGGGGCTTCCGCGGACAATATGAGCGGGCTGGGCCGGTAAATCAAGCCTTGAAAACTCCGCACCTGCACCCACTCAGGAGACCATGACATGAATCCCTCGCCGAGGAACGGAAAAATGAGCAAGAATGATTTCGGTCTCAACAAGAAAAGCGAACCCCAACTCGAGATCAACAAGCCGCCGGAAGCGCCGCGCAGCCTTTGGCAGAGGCCGGATTTCAACCTGTTCCTGTACATCCTGTTCATCCTGATCTCGCTGTATGTCTGGCGTGGCATGGCCGAGAACAACCCCCAGCACCTGGCCTGGAGCGAATTTCTCGACAAGCTGAATACGGACCAGGTCAGCGAGGTCTATGTCACCGACAAATTCATCCTCGGCACCCTGAAGGAGACGGACCCACGCAGCGGCAAGCCGGTGCGGATCATCACCGTTCCGCTCAAGGATTCCGAGCTCAGCCGCCTGCTCGAGGAGCACAAGGTAAAGGTGGCGGTGAAACCGCCGGGCAGTGACTGGCTGTCCAACTTCATTTTCAACTGGGTGCTGCCTTTCGGACTGCTGTTCCTGATCTGGGGCTGGGTGATGAAGCGCATGGGTGGTGGAGGGCCGGGGGCTGGCTTTCTCAATATCGGTAACAAGGTGCACATCTATGCCGAGGGTGATGTCAAGGAGACCTTCGACGATGTCGCCGGCCAGGACGAGGCCAAGCAGGAGCTGAAGGAGGTCATCGATTTCCTCAAGGATCCGACCCGTATTCAGAAGATTGGCGCTCACATGCCCAAGGGCGTGCTGCTGGTGGGGCCGCCCGGAACCGGCAAGACCCTGCTGGCGCGCGCGGTGGCGGGGGAAGCCGGGGTGCCGTTCTTCAACATCTCCGGTTCCGAGTTCATCGAAATGTTCGTCGGCGTCGGCGCGGCACGGGTACGCGACCTGTTCGAGCAGGCACGGCAGAAGGCGCCCTGCATCATTTTCATCGACGAGCTGGACGCCATTGGCCGTCAGCGAGGTGGCCCAATGGTGATGGGCGGACATGACGAGCGTGAACAGACCCTAAACCAGCTGCTGACCGAGATGGACGGTTTCGATCCCTCCAGCGGCGTGGTCGTCATGGGTGCCACCAACCGCCCCGAGATTCTCGACAAGGCGTTGCTGAGACCGGGTCGCTTCGACCGTCAGATCGTCGTCGACAAGCCGGATCTGGAAGCCCGTGAGGCGATTCTGAAACTCCATACCCGCCGCATGCACCTGGCGGAGGATGTGGATCTGCATGTGGTGGCGTTGCGTACACCAGGGATGGTGGGTGCGGATCTGGCCAATATTGCCAACGAGGCGGCGATCATGGCCTTGCGGCACCAGCGGGAAGTGGTGACCATGGAGGATTTCGAGCAGGCCATCGACCGCGTCATTGCCGGGCCGGAGAAGAAATCGCGTGCCCTGGGAGAGGAGGAAAAGCGCCGGGTGGCGATCCACGAATCGGGGCATACCCTGGTGGCGAAGACCGTACCGACGGCCGAACCGGTGCACAAGGTCTCGATCATTCCGAGGGGCGTGGCGGCCTTGGGCTATACCCTGCAACTGCCGGTGCAGGAGAAGTTTCTGTCCACCGAGGAAGAACTGAAGGATCAGATCGCCATCCTGCTGGGCGGGCGGGTTGCCGAGGAACTGGGGCTGGGCAGCATCTCCAGCGGTGCCGCCAACGATCTTGAGCGAGCCACCGAAATCGCCCGTGGCATGATCACCCAGCTCGGCATGAGCCGCCGTCTGGGACCACTGACCTGGGGGCGGCGCCAGCAATTGCAGTTCCTTGAAGGGCAGGGGATCACGGAGGAACGCAACTACAGTGAGCAAACGGCCGAGGCAATCGATGCCGAGGTCCGCGAAATCGTCGAAGAACAACACAAACGCGTCACCGACATCCTCACCCGCCGCCGCGCCGTGCTCGATGCCTTGTCGCGGCGCCTGCTGGAGAAGGAAGTCATCTCCGGTGAAGAGGTGGATGCGGTGATCGCCGAGGTCGAGGGCGGGCAGGACGACGGCTGAGCCGTTCCTGCTACGCCGCTTTGCCGGTCAAACGGGCGTTCCGTCCATGGACCTGTCGTCGCTGAACATCGGTACTGTCCACCTGGGATTGCTGTGGCCGCTGCTGATCCAGCTCGGTACCGCACTGATGGTGCTGCTGGCCGTGTTGCTGGTGGCGCAGATCCTGCGCAGTCGCCGGGTGCCGGCAGCCACCCTGGGGTGGGTGCTGACCATCATCTTCGTACCGTTCATCGGCATTCCTCTGTATCTGCTGATTGGCGAACGCAAGCTGCAATCGAAGATCCGCCGCATCACGCGGATCGAGATGCCCAACCCTTCCTGCAGCTACGATCACGAGTTGCACTACCTGCTGGTATCCCTGGGCATCCCCAGCTCCAGTACCGGCAATGAAGTGCATTTTCACCGGGACGCGGAAGCCGCCCATCAGGATCTTTGGGCGCGCCTCGAACAGGCTGCGGTCAGCATTGATATCGAAGTCTTCATTCTTCGACCCGATGATCTGGGAACCCGAATCATCGAGTTGCTTGAGCGCAAGGCCCGCGAAGGCGTCACCGTGCGGCTGCTGGTGGACGATGTGGGATCCTTCGAACTTACCCGTCGGCGTTTGCGCGGGCTGACCCGGGCCGGCGGGCAAGTGGCCCGCTTCATGCCGGTCATCGCCAGCCCGTTGCGCAGCCGCCACAACCTGCGTGACCACCGCAAGATCGTGATCGTTGACAAGCAATGGGTGTGGAGCGGTGGCCGCAACCTGGCCGACGAGTACCTCAAGCCGGAAACGGAAACCGGCTGGATCGACCTCAGTTTCAGCCAGAGTGGCGGGGCGGTATCCGTCTACCAGTCGGTGTTCGAGTCGGACTGGCATTTCGCCTGCGAAACCGATGCGCTGATCCGGGTGCCGGTGCCGCCTTCCTCGGATGATGATCAGGGCCGGGTACAGGTCTTGCCTTCGGGCCCGGATGTGGCCGATGACCCGATCCATGCCGCGCTGCTCAGCGCCTGTTACAACGCCAGGGAACGCATACGGATCGTCACCCCCTATTTTATCCCTGATGACGGCTTGCAGCAGGCCTTGAAGCTGGCGGCCCTGCGCGGCGTGCGGGTGGAACTGCTGCTGCCCGAGCGCTGCGACCACCGCATTGCCGATATCGCCCGTGATCGCTACCTGCGTGAATTGCACGACGCGGGGGTGCGCATCTGGCTGCTGCCGGAACTGATGGTGCATGCCAAGCTGATGATCTTCGACGAAGATGTGGCGCTGTGCGGTTCCGCCAATCTCGATATCCGCAGCCTGTTCCTCAATTTCGAGGTCATGAGCGTCTTCTACAGCCCTGATGAATTGCGCTGGCTGACCGAGTGGTTCGAGCGCTGGCGTATCGAATGTCATCCCCATCACCCGCGTGGTGCGGGCATACTGCGAGAGATTCTCGAAGGGCTGGTTCTGCTGCTGGCCTATCAGTTGTAAGCCCGGATGTGACTTTACTCCCCCCGGAGCCTGAACGATAATGGCCGACCCCCTCGTGGAGTATTGACCGGGCAATCATGGCTGAAAACACCGAAAAGAGTGGCTTCCGCTGGAGCAGCCAGACCAGTCTGGTCGTCGTCGCCGCAGGCGCCACCCTCAGTCTCAAGGATTTCCTTACCTTTCCGGTCATGGCGGCGGAAAACGGCGGCGGGGCCTTCATTGCCATGTATGCCGTGTTCCTGTTTCTCCTGGGCCTGCCGCTGCTGATGAGCGAATTCCTGCTTGGTCGTCTGGCGCGGGGCAATGTGGTCGATGCGCTGGACCGGCAGGCGAAGGAGCAGGGCGCGTCGGTCTTCTGGAAACTGGTAGGCTGGATGTCACTGCTCGCCGCATTGCTGTTGCTGGCGTCCTACAGCGTGGTCTCCGGCTGGTCCCTGTCCTATGTATTCAAGACGGCCTTCGGTATCTACGAGAGCGCGACCCTGGATGGCGCCAATGCGTTGTTTCGCGCCTTCCGCTCCGATACCGAGGCCATGATGCTGTGGCACACCCTGTTCATCGTTCTGCTGGTGATGATTTCCGCGCGACCCCTGAAACAGGGCCTGGAAGCGATTATGCGCCTGCTGGTGCCGCTGATGACACTGTTGCTGGTGGTCGGCGTGCTCTACGGCGCACTGTCCCAGGGCATGAACGAAAGTATCAGCTACCTCCTCTATCCAGATCTGTCGCGCGTTGATTCCGGTACCCCGCTGCTGGCTCTGGAACGGGCCTTTTTCACGCTGCTGCTGGGCCTTGGGGTGATGGTCATCTACGGCAGCTATGCCGATAAAACCGTCTCCATCGGCTATGCCTCCTTTCTGGTGATTTTGATCGACCTGCTGTTTTCCATCGTCACCGGGCTGGCCATCAACGCGCTGGTCTTCTCAGTGGACATGGAGCCGGTGCTGGACGATGAACTGGCTTTCCGCGTGCTACCGGTAGTCTTTGGCTCCATGCCCATGGGGCATATTTTCGGTGCGTTGTTTTATCTGTTTCTCGCCCTGGCCGCCATCACCACGGCAGTTGCGCTGATGGAGTCCCTGATCAGCTGCTTCTGCGCGCGCTATGGTGACAACCGTCTGCGTGCCGCCACCCAGCTCGGCATCATCGTCTGGCTGGTGGGCCTGGGCAGTATCTTTTCCTACAGCCTGTGGCCGGAAGAGGGCATCACTCTGGCGGTGTACTACGCCAATGAAGCCCACCGCCTGGTCAACAATGCTGGTTTCAACGACATCATCGTTTACCTGGCCAGCCAGGTGCTGCAGCCGCTGGCGGCCCTTCTGCTGGCCCTGTTCGTTGGATGGAAGCTGCCACGCGTGGTGACCCACGACGCCCTTGCCCTGCGCAGCCGAAAGCTCTTCGAAGTATGGAATTTTTCCATCCGTTACATCGTGCCCGCCCTGTTGCTGGTCGTCTTCCTGACCACTCTTGGAATCCTCGACCTGTCATGACCACGATTCACCGCAGTGCCCTGATGCCGTACAGCACCGAACGGATGTACGAGGTGGTGACCGACATTGAACGCTATCCGGAGTTTCTGCCCTGGTGCTCCGATGCGCGTATCCTCGAACAACAGGGCAATGACCTGAAGGCTTCGGTCTACATGAAGAAAGGCCGGCTCAACCACAGCTTTACCACTCAGAACCGCCTGTTCCCCGGCCGTGGGGTGCACATGCAACTGGTGGATGGCCCGTTCCGGAAGCTGGAAGGCGACTGGACACTGACCCCGATGCCCGAAGGCCAGGGCTGCAAGATCGAGCTCGATCTGGAGTTTGAATTCTCCAGCGGGCTGATGAGCATGCTGATCGGGCCGATCTTCACACAAATTGCCAATTCCCTGGTCGATGCCTTCTGCCAGCGTGCTCACAGGCTTTACCGCGAGGCGACACCGTGAGCGAAGAACGCATACCCATAGAAATCGCCTATGCCACGCCGCGCAAACAGTTGATCCTCGAATTGGAGGTAGAGCCGGGCACCGAACCGCGCGAAGCGGTGATGCAGAGCGAAATCGAACGCCACTTCCCGGATCTGGACAAGGCACACGCGGATCTGGCGATCTGGGGCAAGGTCGTGCGGCCGGGCCAGCAACTCCAGCCGGGGGATCGCATCGAGATCCTGCGCCCGCTGATTGCCGATCCCAAAGAAGTGCGCAAGCGCCGCGCCGCCGAAGGCAAGAAGATGAAGAAGGGTGGAGGTAAAGCTGAATAGGGTGTCTGACAACCAGGCCGGCTGCCTGCGGAGGCGACCAGGACGGGTTATTGCCGACCGGATTACGGGATTCTGAAGGGTTCCTCCCGGTACCGGGAACTTCAGTTGCTGTCCATATCTTGAGTGAGGCTGCCTTCGATCGAGACCAGGCGGTCATTCTTGTAACGCAGACGCATGTGGCGTTTTTCCTCCTTGCCGGTCTTGCCGCTGTAGAGGTAGTGGATGTAGTCGTCCACATCGGCGTGCCAGGGATCCTGGATTGCGGCTTCGCCGATCAGGAAACGCACTTGCTTGCGGGTCATGCCGATGCGGATCTGCTCCAGTTTGGCGGTCTCTACGGCATTGCCCTGGGGTACATCCATTCGATATACACAGCCTGGCAATGGTACAATCAGCAATGTTGCAAGAATCAGCGATCGGTAGCGCATGGGCGGGTCAGCCTGAAACATTCGGGTGAGGCCGGCAATGATAAGCCCTGCCGGCTGACACGGCAATGCACATCTGCCGATCGCCCAACCCCACCGAGAACCGATGGAATCATCCGACCTGAAAAAGGCGGGCCTCAAGGTCACGCTGCCCCGAATGAAGATCCTCGATCTGCTGGCGAACAGCCCGGACCGGCACCTCAAGGCCGAGGATATCTACAAGATGCTGCTCGATGCCGGTGAGGACATCGCGCTGGCGACCGTGTACCGGGTGCTGACCCAGTTCGAGGCGGCCGGGCTGGTCACGCGGCATCATTTCGATGGCGGTCACGCGGTGTTCGAGCTGAACGATGGTGAGCACCATGACCACCTGGTGGACATCCGCAGCGGCCGCGTGGTCGAGTTCTACGACGAAATCATCGAACAGCGGCAGAAGGAGATCGCCCGCGAACATGGTTTCACCATCACCGAACACACGATGATTCTCTACGGGCATTTCGACGACGACAAGGAAGACGCCGGGCGCGACTGATTTCGCCCTCAGGCCGGTTCCGCCGTGCGGTTGCTGCCCCCGGCGGAGTCGATCATCTCCTGCGCATGGGCAAGGCTCTGCTCGCTGATTTCGACCCCCCCCAGCATGCGCGCGATCTCTTCCACACGGGCCTCCGGCGGCAGGCGCTGCAGGCGGGTGCGGGTGTCGGTTTCTCCCTTGAGCTTGCTGACCCGGTAGTGCTGGTGGGCCTGGGCGGCCACCTGGGGCAGGTGGGTGACACAGAATACCTGGCGCCGCTCGCCCAGTTGCCGCAGCAGACGGCCGACGATCTCGGCTATGCCGCCGCCGATGCCACTGTCCACTTCGTCAAAGATCAGGGTCGGTATCGTGCTCGACTGGCTGAGGATGACCTGTATGGCAAGGCTGATGCGTGACAGCTCCCCGCCGGAGGCGACCTTGTTCAGTGGCCGGGGCGGTTGACCCGGGTTGGCGCTGACCAGGAAACGGATTCGGTCGCTGCCGTGGCGGCCCCAGGACGAGGGGTCCTCCAGCCTGTCGATGTCGATCTCGAAACGCCCCCCTTCCATGCCCAGGCTCTGCATCACCTCGGTGATCTGTTGTGACAGCCGATCGGCGGTTTCACGCCGCTGTTGCGACAATGTGTCAGCGGCCTGGCGATAAATGCCAGCGGCGGCATCGACCGCCTGTTCCAGTGCCTCGATACCCGCTTCGTCCAGGGTCAGGCGTTCCAGTTCATCACGCAGGCGGTCGGCCAGATCGCTGAGTTCCGTTTCGTCCACCCGGTGTTTGCGGGCCAGCCCCTGTATCTGGCTCAGGCGCTGGTTGAGCCAGTCCAGCCGCGCGGGGTCCAGGTCGATGCCGTCCACATGAGCGCGCAGTTCGGTTGCGGCTTCCTCGACCTGGATCAGCGCGCCGGAGAGCAGTTCCTGACAGCCCTTCAATGCCGGATCCACGGTACAGAGGTCGTCCAGCGCATTGACACACCAGGACAGGTCGGTCTGCAGGTTGCGCGGCTCCTGTTCGTAGAGCCGATCGATGAGTTCGGCGCTGGTCTGCAGGATCTGACCGGCGTGGGACAGGCGGTGGTATTCGCTGTTCAGTTCGTCGGCCTCTCCGGGTTTCAGGTC
>Ga0256841_1002564_pt1 | contig 14360 bp, 9 predicted proteins | sample 356308metaG_FD_185971 | JGI IMG/M metagenome (GOLD analysis project Ga0256841, IMG submission 185971) | Hydrothermal vent microbial communities from Mid Atlantic Ridge, Atlantic Ocean - 356-308 | ecosystem: Environmental > Aquatic > Marine > Hydrothermal vents | place: Atlantic Ocean: Mid...
CGCCTACGAGGCGCTGTCCCGCGCATCTGAATTCATCCACGATGGTGATCGTGACGAGTCACCGGAGATCTCGAAGTCCTCTGCCGAAAAAGTGCTCGAAACACCCGAGCCGAATGACGTACCAGCACCCGAGACGCCCGCCACCGATCCGCAAGCATCGGCCATTGCCAGTATCGATGCCAACTGGGCCGCACAGATTCGGGAGGCACTGAAAAAAAACCGTTTCCGCTTGCAATTCAAAACGCTGTTCCCGGTCAACGGAGACAACCGCAAGCGTTACCGGGTCTCGCTGAAGATGACCACGGTTCACAACGGCGATATCGATGAAGAGATTTTTCTGCCCAGCGCTCGCCGCAAGGGGCTGACCGCGGCCCTGGACCAATGGCTGATGGACAATCTGTTCCGGGAACTGGAACAACAGCTGCCAAAAGTCTCCAAGCCCAAGCTGTTCGTGCAGCTATCCGAGGATTCCCTGTTCAACGCGAGACATTTCCATTCGATTCTGCAACGCATTCAGGATGCACCGGCATTCCAGTCGCAGTTGGTGATCGAATTCACCCTGCAGGATCTGGTCGACCACCTCAAGGCTGCTCGCACCCTGATCGAATCGCTGCGTCCACTGGGTTGTGAATTTTCAGTCAAACAAAGCCGTGAGTTTCCCGATCCCTTTCCGGCACTGGCGTTCACCCGCCCCCGCTATCTGACACTGGATCCCGACCTGACGGGGCGTATCGACGATGATCCGGCAGCATCCGGATCCATTCAATCACTGGCGCAAAAAGCCCATGAAGACGATATTCGTGTGATTGCAGTCGAGGTGCAGAACGCCAACCAGTTCTTTCAGCTCAAGGACCTGGGCATCGACTATGCCCAAGGCCCATTCTTCCATGAAGACGCCAACTACGAGTACGAAGCCTCGGTCATACCCGTGCTGGGCCCCGGCGGCTAACCCGGATTTCTCACAGGGTCAGCCTCGCGCCTGCTGCAGGGCGGCGATCCGGTCATCCAGCGGCGGATGACTGGAGAACAACTGCGCCACTTTGCCACCACGGATACCGAAGGCTGCCATTTCGGCTGGCATCTGGGCCGGTTCATGGACCGATTTCAGCCGCTCAAGGGCAGCGATCATCTTTTCGCGGCCAGCCAGTCGGGCGCCACCAGCATCGGCGCGAAATTCCCGCCAGCGTGAGAACCACATGACAATCATGCTGGCGAGGAATGACAACACCACCTGTGCCAGCATCTGCGAGATGAAATAACCGATGCCCGCGCCCTCTTCGTTCTTGAAGATCACCCGGTCGACAAACCGGCCGATCACCATCGAGAAGAAAAAGACAAACGTGTTCACGACACCCTGAATCAGCGTCAGGGTCACCATATCGCCATTGGCCACATGGCTGATTTCATGGCCCAGCACCGCTTCGACCTCATCCTGGGTCATGCTGCGCAGCAAACCGGTGCTGACGGCAACCAGCGCATCATTGCGGTTCCAACCGGTGGCAAAGGCGTTGGGATCGGGCGAATCGAAGATCCCCACTTCCGGCATTTCGATACCGGCCTGGCGGGCTTCTTGCTGAACGACACTCAACAGCCAGCGCTCAGTATCGTTGCTGGGCTGTTCGATCAGTTGCACGCCCATCGACCGTTTGGCCATGGACTTCGACATGAACAGTGATATCAAAGAGCCGGCAAAGCCGAAAAGTGCCGCCATCAGCAACATCTGTCCATTGTTGCCCAAACGAACGCCGAAAACGCTCTGAATGATGTACAGAACGACCGACAAGACGACCATGACGGCCAGGTTGGTGGCCAGAAACAGGATGATTCTTCGCATAATGTCCTCTATGAATGAATATGGCTGCTCCCGCTGAGTATTAGGCCACCTGCAGCCGAATTCAAGGTTACGAAAAATACGGTTACAAGCTTTTACCTGATCTCGACGCTCAGTCCGCTGACTTTCTGATAACCGCGCGGCAACTTGCGGCCGCGCTTGCCACGCTGGCCGTCGTACTCATCCACCTCGGCCGCTGGCATGGTCTTGTGACGCTTGCCCGCATAAATCGTCAACTTCTCTCCCGGCTGGATCAGCGTCACTGCCGCCAGCGATTCCTCGCCCGATTTGAGTTTCGCAGCCGGGATGTTGATGATCTTGTTGCCTTTGCCGCGCGCCATACGGGGCAGTTCGTGCAAACGGATCACCAGCATATAACCCGCGCTGGTCGCCGCCACGATCCAGTCATCTTCATATGAGCGGACCGCGACCGGCGGCATCACCTCGGCGCCCTCCGGCACGGTCAGCAGCGCTTTACCTGCCTTGGCGCGCGAAATCATGTCGCCAAAACGGCATACGAAACCATAGCCAAAACTGGTGGTCAGCAAAAAGGCATCATCCGGCTTGCCAGTCAGCACGGCCACGAAACGAGCACCATCGGGCGGCGTCAACCGTCCACCGAGCGGCTCGCCCAGCCCGCGCGCCGACGGCAGACTGTGCGCCGCCAGTGTGTAACTGCGGCCGGTCGAGTCGATGACCACCACGGGCTGGTTGCTGCGGCCACGTGCCAGCGCTTGGAATTCATCGCCGGCCTTGAAGTTCATGCCGACCGGATCGATCTCATGGCCCTTGGCGGCCCGGATCCAGCCCTGCTTCGAAAGAATGATGGTCAGCGGCTCGGCAGGCGCCATGGCATTGGGGTCGATCGCCCGGGCGGCTTCGCGTTCGACGATGCGGCAACGCCGGTCATCGCCGTGGGTCTTTGCGTCTTCCTGAATCTCCTTCTTTACCAGCGTCTTCAGCCGTCGTTCGGAGCCCAGCAGTTGTTCCAGTGTTTCACGTTCCCGGGCCAGCTCCTCCTGCTCGGCGCGAATCTTCATCTCCTCCAGCCGCGCCAGTTGCCGCAGTTTGGTATCGAGCACGTAGTCGGCCTGCCGCTCGCTCAGTCCGAACCGCGCCATCAGCACCGGCCGGGGTTCATCCTCGCTGCGAATGATACGAATCACTTCGTCGATATTGAGATAGGCGATCAGTAAACCGTCCAGCAAGTGCAACCGGTCGAGCACCTTGTCGAGCCGCCACTGCAATCGCCGACGCACCGTCTCGATACGGAAACCCAGCCATTCCTTGAGCATCGCCAACAGGTGCTTGACCTGCGGCCGGCCATCGACACCAATGACGTTGAAGTTGACCCGGTAACTGCGCTCCAGATCGGTGGTGGCGAACAAATGCGACATCAACGCCGCCTTGTCGACCCGTTTGGAACGGGGGGTAATGACCAGCCGAGTGGGATGTTCATGGTCGGACTCGTCACGCAGGTCATCGACCATGGGCAGTTTTTTGGCTTGCATCTGCGCCGCGATCTGCTCGAGCAATTTGCTGCCGGAGACCTGATGTGGCAATGCGGTAATGATGATATCGCCGTTTTCTTCGGTCCAGACGGCGCGCATGCGGATGCTGCCCTGCCCCTTGCGGTACGTTTCGATGATCTCATCGCGTGGCGTGATGATCTCCGCCTCGGTTGGAAAATCCGGCCCGGGAATGAGTTCACAGATTTCCTCCAGGGTGGCGCCCGGCTTTTCCAGCAAACGTACGCAGGCCGCGGCCACTTCGCGCAGGTTGTGCGGCGGGATGTCGGTCGCCATACCAACGGCAATGCCTGTACCGCCATTGAGCAGCACGTTGGGCAGGCGTGCAGGCAACACCACCGGTTCTTGCAGCATGCCATCGAAATTGGGTTGCCAGTCGACCGTGCCCTGACCCAGTTCACTGAGCAGCACCTTGGCGTAAGGCGTCAGACGTGACTCGGTGTAGCGCATCGCCGCAAATGACTTGGGGTCATCCTGCGAACCCCAGTTTCCCTGCCCATCGATGATCGGATAACGATAAGAAAAGGGCTGCGCCATCAACACCATCGCTTCATAGCAGGCGGAATCACCGTGCGGGTGATACTTGCCAAGTACATCTCCCACGGTGCGCGCAGATTTCTTGTGCTTGGACGCCGCCGACAGACCGAGCTCCGACATGGCGTACACAATACGGCGTTGTACCGGTTTGAGCCCATCACCGATATGTGGCAATGCCCGGTCGAGCACCACATACATGGAGTAATCGAGATAGGCCTTTTCGGTGAACTGTCCGAGTGGAACGCGTTCGATGCCTTCAAAATCCAGCTCAGGGTACTGATTCATAGTTTTTCATGGCGCGAAAAGGCGGATTGTAGCCCGAGCCTCCATTCAGCAACCACCCTGATAACATGCTGCTTCGAACTTTGTCGCTCAAATAGGATCAAACCGCAGTCTGACAAGGTTTAACATTGCCGGCAGTCCCCCCGACCAGCAACTCAGGTATCCTGTACATGTGAACAAGCGTAAATCATCCGGCATCCTGCGGAACAGCGCGACGGTTATCGTCGTTCAATTCACCGGGATTATCGTCAAGTTCTTCTCGAACATCATCCTGGCCTGGTTCCTGACACCGCACGACTTTGGCGTCGCCGCTATCGTCACGACCGTATTCATGGCGCTGACCCTGCTGTCCGATGTCGGCATCGGTGACAATATCGTGCGCCATGTGGATGGTGAAAAGCGTGATTTCCAGCAAGCCTGCTTCAATATTCAGGTACTCCGCGGACTGGTGCTGTATGGCATCCTGCTGCTGATCTCGGGGCCACTGGCCACGCTCTATGGCGAAGATATCATTCAGCCCTGCCTGCAAGTAGGCGGTGTTTCACTACTGATCGACGCGCTGCTGTCGACCGGCTTCTACCGCATGATGCGCAACCACGAAGTTGCCAAACTGGTGCTGATGGATCTGTCCGCCCAGGTACTTTCAGCGATCGTGGTGATTGCTTACGCCTATTTCTCCCCTACGGTGTGGGCGCTGGTACTGGGTCATATCGTGACCGCGCTGGTCAAGACAGTCGGCTCCCATTGGCTGGCGCCCATGGATTTCAGCCACTATCGGTGGCGCTCCAACCGCTATCAGCAGATTCTGGGATTCGGTAAATGGATCTTTTTCATCACCCTGTTCCACTTCGTCATCACCCAGTCGGACAAACTGATCTACGGCAAACTGGTGACGACCAGTGAACTCGGTGTCTATGCCATCTCGGCCGCGCTGACCGCCATCACCATGATGCTGTCGTACAACTTCAGCCTGCGGATACTCTATCCCGTCCTGAGCGAGGCGGCGCGTGGCAGCGGCGAGGACTACGCCGACAAGATCCATGAAACGATGAAGCACATCCTGCCCGCCCTGCTGGTTTTCTGTCTGCTCACCTTCGCCTTCGCGCCACCTTTTTTCACCTATCTGTACAAAACCGACTACGCCGCGGCGGGCCACATCACCCAGTATCTGGCGTTGGCAACCTGGTTCACCATTCTCTATGATCTCTATCAGAAGGTACCGGTTTCCTATGGTTTACCCCAGTACACGGCGATGATCTCATTCGCCACGGCCGCCAGTCGCATTGTGTTGAGCATCATTGGTTTTCGTGTTCTGGGCACGGAAGGCTTCATTCTCGGACTGGCGCTCGGCGCCATGATCGGCGTGGGACTGATCCAGCTATGGATGATGCAGCGTGATATCCGTCCCGACACCTATGAAGTACGCCTGTCGATTCTGTTCGTCGCCATCTTCGTCGGCCAGTTGGCACTCAAGAACGGCCTTGAGACACGCTGGTTCAACGAGCTGTTCGCACTGGCGCTGGCGCTGTTCACCGCGGGATTCGCCTTTTTCGCCTATCGCGAACCGATTCGCAACCAGTACGCCAAGCTGCGGCAACGCGCCGGGTGAAACCTGTCACAGTTCAGGCGCATCCTGCCGGTATCCGCCCGAATTTCCGATAAACGTGCTTGGTAGTCGCAGAGGATCGCGACTAACTTGGGCTGCTGATATTTCACGGCCCGAAGCGTCATGAACACAGCCATCAACACAGCCATCAACGGCAACCACGACAGCCATCAGAAGGATCAGGAAGGGGCCATGCTCGAGCTGATCGAATACAAAGCGCACAAGGAACACTTCTCCGAAGACCATCGGCTCATCTGCGAAGCGGTCGCGCTGCGCTCACTGCAAGCGGGTGCATCGACTTTTCGCGCGCTGGAAAATGGCCTGGCTGCTGCGCGCGAACTGCCTGTTCATGTCTGACCCGGCGGGCGGCCGGTTAACCCGGATTTCTCACAGGATCACGTAGCGAGGCCGCTCAAGGTGGTGTGATGACTGGCGTTCGCGACCGAGGGCCGCGCAGGCGTAGTCGACACTACGTCGAGCAGCCCGACCGAACGAACGCCAGTCAGCGCGCCGCATTGGGCGGTCGCAGTCGTGCCTCTGTGAGAAATTCGGGTTAACCCGGATTTCTCACAGGATCACGTAGCGAGGCCGCTCAAGGTGGTGTGATGACTGGCGTTCGCGACCGAGGGCCGCGCAGGCGTAGTCGACACTACGTCGAGCAGCCCGACTGAGTGAACGACAGTCAGCGCGCCGCATTGGGCGGTCGCAGTCGTGACCCTGTGAGAAATTCGGGTTAACCGAATTTCTCACAGGGGTCGCAGCCGTGATTCTGTGAGAACGCGGGTTAGTTGAGGTGCTTCGGCGCCCGGCCAACCTTTTCGCCAAGCGCCCTTTCCCGATCCTTGACGATCCGCTCGGCAACCTGCCGAACCGCGCCGGTCAGCCACATATAGGTCTGCGACCCCTGAGAATAGTCGGCCGGACCGAATGACTGCACCCTGCCCTGTTCCTGCAGCATGTTGGCTTGTTCGAACTCGCGTACCGAACCACTTTTGTAGACCCCGTAGGTTTTGCCGCCACCGCGTTTGACGACCGAGAAAACCGGCACATCGGAAGGCCCATCGGCAACATAGATCATGTTCTTGACCGGAATGCGCCGGTCTTCCTCGGCAATCTGCGCATTGACGCTGATTTCCGGATGTTTGTTGGCACCTTTGTTGATCTCAAAGATCGCGCGGGTCTTGGTGGTGTTGTCGAGCACGTAGCCAAGCTGCGCCACCACCGGGCTGGAAGAGCCGAGATCCTCGACGAATTCACAGCCCCAGATGCCATCCAGACAGGAGGCAATGCGACTCCCCTTGATCATCTGCGTCAGGCCGGTGCTGACCACATAGTGCTCCAGCGAAATCTCGTGATGACGAAAGACCTCCTCGTCGAGCTGCTTGCGCAAATCGTCGAAGAACGCTGGCAGACCGGGATAGAACTCAAGCTGGGCACCCAGCTCCCGAAGCAACTGGTTGGTCAGCCCCTTGAATTTGCCAGCCCGGACATATTGCAGAATATGATTGAGATAGAGAATCTCGGTCGAGATCTGCTCGCAGCCCCGGCGCCGGTATTGCTCGGGCAGCGCATTGACCTCTTCCCAGAAAGCAGCCTCGTCCACCCCGAACTGCTCGAACAACGGCCGTTGCATGTAACCCGGAATCAACGTCTTGTCGAAGTCCCAGATGACGGCAATGATGGTTTGCGTAAATAACTTCGGCATCGTTCGTCAAATCACTTCCGCCAGATCGCCTTTCTGCTCGAGCCAGCGTTTGCGATCGGCGGCCCGCTTGCGAGCCAGCATCATGTCCATCACCGACGTGGTTTCCGTCTCCTCATCCAAGGTCAACTGCACCAGCCGCCGGGTTTCGGGCGCCATCGTGGTTTCCCGCAACTGCATCGGATTCATCTCGCCCAGCCCCTTGAATCGCGTCACCGTCACCTTGCCCTTGCGCTTCTCGGCCTGAATCCGGTTGAGCAAGCCTTCCCGCTCCGCATCATCCAGCGCATAGAATTTTTCCTTGCCGACATCGATGCGATACAGCGGCGGCATGGCGACATAGATGTGCCCGGCCTCCACCAACGGCCTGAAATGTCGTAGAAACAAGGCACAGATCAGTGTGGCGATATGCGCGCCATCGGAATCCGCATCGGCAAGAATACAAATCTTGCCATAGCGCAGTCCCGAAAAATCCTCCGATCCCGGCTCGACACCGATTGCCACCGAAATATCGTGCACCTCCTGCGAGGCCAACACCTGATCGGCATCGACCTCCCAGGTATTCAGAATCTTGCCCCGCAGCGGCATGATCGCCTGAAACTCCCGGTCGCGCGCCTGCTTGGCCGAGCCACCAGCGGAATCGCCTTCCACCAAAAACAGCTCGGTACGTGTCAGATCCTGCAATGCGCAATCGGCCAGCTTGCCAGGCAGCGCCGGCCCCTGGGTGACCTTTTTCCGCACTACCTTCTTGCCCGCCCGCAACCGTGCCTGTGCATTGTTGATCGCAAACCGTGCAATCTCCTCGCCAGCCGTGACATGCTGGTTCAGCCACAGCGAGAACGCATCACGCACCACGCCCGCGACAAACGCCGCTGCCTCACGCGAAGACAACCGCTCCTTGGTCTGGCCGGAAAACTGCGGATCGCGCAGCTTGACCGAAAGAATGAAGCTGACCTTGTCCCAGACATCATCCGGCGCCAGCTTGACGCCCCGTGGCAACAGATTGCGCAACTCACAGAACTCCCGGATCGCCTCGGTCAAGCCGCTGCGCAAACCGTTGACATGGGTGCCACCCTGAGCCGTGGGAATCAGGTTGACATAGCTTTCCGACACCCCTTCGCGACTTTCAGGCAACCACACCAACGCCCATTCGGCCGCTTCGGTATCGCCCGACATCGACCCGGTGAACGGCGCCTCGGGCAAACGCGCCGCATCGCCGATCGCCTCCAGCAGATAATCGAGCAGACCATCCTGATAGTGCCAGCTAAGCGACTCACCCGTGGTTTCATCGAGGAAACGCACCTCCAGCCCCGGACAGAGCACCGCCTTGGCACGCAGGATGTGTTTGAGCCGGGCGACCGAAAACCTGTCGGAATCGAAATATTTTGGATCGGGCCAGAAACGCAGCCGCGTGCCGGTATTGCGCTTGCCCACCGACCCGATCTCCTCCAACTCGCTGTGCAGCTCACCGCCGCGAAAGCTGATGTTGTATTCCTTGCCATCACGCTTGACCCAGACCTCGAGCTGCTTCGACAGCGCATTGACCACCGAGACGCCAACGCCATGCAAGCCTCCGGAAAACTGATAATTCTTGTCCGAAAACTTGCCCCCGGCATGCAGCGTGGACAGGATCACCTCGACCCCGGGCCGCCCCTTTTCAGGATGGATATCGATCGGCATGCCGCGTCCATCATCGGCGACCGACAACGAACCGTCCTTGTGCAACACCACCTCGATCAACGAGGCATGACCCGCCAGCGCCTCATCGACACTGTTGTCGATCACCTCCTGGGCCAGATGATTGGGGCGTGAGGTATCGGTATACATACCGGGCCGCTTGCGCACCGGCTCCAGCCCGCTGAGTACCTCGATATCCGCTGCATTGTAGGTTGCTGCCATGGCGCCAGGGTCTTCATCCACGATGTGGGCATTGTATACCGTGACCCGTCCGCCAACTACAATAGGGCTGCCGGCACACCCAAAACCGGCCCGCGGAACCGCCGCTTGAAATCCGGCACCAGTGACCGCAACTAGCAGGACAACCACAACCTTGAACAACGCTAACCAGGATTCCCAACATGGCCGATTCACCCTATATCTTTGAAGTTACCCAGGAAAACTTTGCCCAGGTCGTCCTGCAAGGCTCCCAGCAACAACCCGTGCTGGTGGACTTCTGGGCCGACTGGTGCCAACCCTGCCGGATGCTGATGCCAATCCTCAGCAACCTCGCCGAGCAATACAACGGCCAATTCATACTCGCCAAGATCAACTCGGACCAGAACCAGGAACTGGCTGCCCAATACGGTGTGCGCAGCCTGCCGACCGTCAAACTGTTCAAGAACGGCCAACCGGTAGATGAATTCATGGGCGCACTGCCCGAATCGCAGGTTCGGGAATTCCTCGACCGGCACATCGAACGTGAATCCGACAAACTGCTCGACCAGGCCATGGCCATCCTCGCCTCCGGTGACGAGGATGCAGCCCTGCCCCTAATGCGCAAGGCAGCCGAACTCGACCCCAAACGTGCCCGGATCATCACCCCGCTGGCGCGACTGCTCGCCGGTAAGGGCCAGACACAGGAGGCGCTGGATCTGCTCAACGGGCTGCCCAGCTCGGAACGGGACAGCGCAGAAGCCTCCGCCCTGCTGGCACAGATCGAATTCAGCCAGCAGGCAGCTGATTTGCCCGACCGGCAAACCCTGGAGACACGCGCCGAAGCCGGCGACTTGGAAGCCCGACTCCAGTTGGCCAACAAACTGGTGGCCGAAGGCGACTACCAGCCCGCCATGGACCAGCTCCTCGCCATCATGCAAAAAGACCGGGGATTTCAGGATGATATCGCCCGCAAAACCCTGCTGAAGATCTTCGACATGCTGGGGGACGATCCTCTTGTAGAACAATATCGGCGCAAAATGTTCAACTACCTATACTAAAACCCTCAGCGGCCCACATCCCGGGCGCTGCCGGTGGGAAATTGCATCGTGCTGCCGTAAACTAGGCTCCATCTTCCGTAGCCGCATAAACACCCTTACGCCCAGCCCATGCAATGCCCGCATCCAACCCGTATGCCGAACCAGGAATGCCGGCACCACTGCTCGCCAAACGAGCTTTCATGACATGAAAACGCTCTCCTTCGGCCACGGCACCCACACCGGACACGTTCGCAAGCAGAACGAAGACTGCTATGGCTACAATGCCGAAATTGGTCTGTGGCTGGTGGCCGACGGCATGGGTGGCCACGCGGCTGGCGACATCGCCAGCCAGGTTGCCGTCGAACACATCGTCGAGTCCTGCGAAAACGGCATGGACATCCGCACAGCAACCGCCACCGCTCACCAGGCCGTCATCGCAGCAGCCGAAAGAGGCCTCGGCCACCCCGACATGGGCACCACTGCCGTCACCCTGCAAATTCGCGATGAACGCTACGAAGTCGCCTGGATCGGCGACAGCCGTGCCTACCTCTGGGATGGGAAATTCCTGATACGCCTCACGCGCGACCACTCCATGGTCCAAGACCTCGTCGACGGCGGCCTGCTACCCGAAGAAGACGCCCGGAACTACCCCTTCTCCAACCTCCTGACCCGCACCATCGGCATCGACAAAACCACCGATGTCGTCGCCGACACCGTCTCGGGAAAATTCCAGGCTGGCCAGCAAATCCTGCTCTGTACCGACGGCCTCACCAACGAAGTCGAAGACCAGGACATCAAAACCATCCTTGCCGGCAAAGGCAACCCCCAGGAACGCGTCGACCACCTCATCGACCTCGCCCTTGCCAACGGCGGATCCGACAACATCACCGCCATCCTCGTCTGCCACGAATAACCCCCGAAAACATCCCGGGCGCGTCTAAGCCGGCATGCCTCCTTTCCTGGATAGCTGATCTACATCGCGCACCGCGCCACGCGATGCCGAAGTCGTCATCGCCGCATAAGCGCGCAAAGCCGCACTCACTGGCCGATCGCGATCCACCGGCTGCCAGGCAGCATCACCGCGCGCCTCCATCGCCTCCCGCCGCGCCTGCAACACCTCCGGCGTCACCTTCAACTCGATGCGCCGCGCCGGAATATCGATCTCGATCAGATCTCCCTCCTCGACCAGACCAATCGCGCCGCCCTCCGCCGCCTCCGGCGACACATGACCAATCGACAACCCTGACGTTCCGCCAGAGAAACGCCCATCGGTCAACAACGCACACACCTTGCCCAAGCCACGCGACTTCAAATAACTGGTGGGATACAACATCTCCTGCATACCTGGCCCGCCACGCGGCCCCTCGTAACGGATCACCACCACATCCCCGGCCACGATCCGATCGCCGAGAATCGCCTCCACCGCCGCATCCTGCGACTCGAAAATACGCGCTGGCCCGGTAAACGTCAGACTGCCCTCATCCACGCCCGCGGTCTTGACCACACAACCCTCCTGCGCAATGTTGCCATACAACACCGCCAAACCACCGTCCTTGCTGTACGCGTGATCAATATCACGAATGCAGCCCTGCTCCCGATCCAGATCCAGCGACGGCCAACGGCGATCCTGACTGAACGCAACCTGAGTCGGCACCCCGCCCGGCGCTGCCAGAAACCGCTCCTGCGCCACCTTCGAATCACTGCGAGCCACATCCCATTGCTGCAACGCCTCACCCAACGTCGGTGTATGCACTGTCCCCACCTCGTGATGGATCAAACCACCCCGATCGAGCTCTCCGAGAATCGCCGGAATCCCGCCAGCCCGATGCACATCCTCCATGTGAAAATCCGGTGTCGAAGGCGCCACCTTGCAAAGATGCGGTACCCGGCGTGACAGGCGGTCGATATCCCGCATCGTAAAATTCACCCCGGCCTCCTGTGCCGCCGCCAGCAAATGCAAAATCGTATTGGTCGAACCGCCCATCGCAATATCCAGGCTCATCGCATTCTCGAACGCCTCGAAACTTGCGATCGAACGCGGCAATACCGACTCATCATCCTGCTCGTAATAACGACGGGCCAAATCCACGATCAGCCGCCCCGCCTCCAGAAACAACGCCTCCCGATCCTTGTGCGTCGCCAACAACGAACCGTTGCCCGGCAATGACAGACCCAACGCCTCCGTCAGACAATTCATCGAATTCGCCGTGAACATCCCCGAACACGAACCGCAAGTCGGACAAGCGCTACGCTCCATGACCGCCACATCCTCATCCGACTCCTCCGGATCCGCTGCCGACACCATCGCATCGACCAAATCCAGGTGTACCTCCTTGCCCCCCAACTGCACCTTGCCCGACTCCATCGGCCCGCCGGAAACGAACACCGTCGGAATGTTCAAACGCAACGCCGCATTCAGCATGCCCGGCGTAATCTTGTCGCAATTGGAGATACACACCAACGCATCCGCGCAATGCGCATTCACCATATACTCCACCGAATCGGAAATAATCTCCCGCGACGGCAACGAATACAGCATTCCGCCATGCCCCATCGCAATCCCGTCATCGACCGCGATCGTATCGAACTCCTTCGCCACACCGCCGGCGCGCTCGATCTCCCGCGCCACCAACTGCCCAAGATCCTTCAAATGCACATGCCCAGGCACGAACTGTGTAAATGAATTCGCCACCGCAATAATCGGTTTGTCGAAATCACCATCCTTCATCCCGGTCGCCCGCCACAAAGCACGCGCGCCCGCCATATTGCGTCCATGAGTCGTAGTTCGGGAACGATATTCAGGCATTGGTATTCTCAAGAGTCGAAACAACCGTCCGATCTTACCCCCTCGGCACGGGAAATTATAGGCAGGGGATACCACCACCATCCGCCTATCCGGACCAATCGTGCGGGGCCACACCCCATGACTGGTCCCCGGCATCCATGTCGGGATGATGGTGCTCCCAATGATGGGTTTCGCTGCGCTCTACCCATCCTACCGGGTGTGGGGGGTTGGAAGAACTCCCTGGTTCCTGAAAATTCGGATTTTGGTACACTGACCGGCCACCAAACAATGCCCGTCAGTGACCGATGCATACGCTCCCCAACACCCCCAGCCTGCTCGACAAAATCGAAGCCTACGCCCGGCTGATCCGGCTCGACAAACCCATCGGCATACTGCTGCTGCTCTGGCCGACACTGTGGGCGCTATGGATCGCCTCCCATGGCCTTCCCGACCGGCACATCCTCATCGTCTTCATCGTCGGCGTCGCCGTCATGCGCTCCGCCGGCTGCGCCATCAACGACTATGCCGACCGCCACATCGACCCGCTGGTCGAACGCACCCGTCTCAGACCACTGGCCACCGGCATCATCACCCCCCGCGAAGCACTGATCGTCTTCGCCATACTCGTGCTGATCGCGTTCGGACTCGTGCTCTCACTCAACCGCCTCACCCTGATGATGTCCATCCCCGCCGTCCTGCTCGCCGCCAGCTACCCCTTCATGAAACGCTTCCACCACCTGCCACAAGTCCACCTCGGCGTCGCCTTCGCCTGGGCCGTTCCCATGGCCTTCACCGCCGTCACCAACCAACTGCCCGACCGCACCGGCTGGCTCATCTTCCTCGCCTTCATCTGCTGGACCGTCGCCTTCGACACCATGTACGCCATGGTCGATCGCGAAGACGACCTCAAGATCGGCGTCAAATCCAGCGCCATCCTGTTCGGCGACGCCGACCGCGCCATCATCGGCGCGCTGCAAGCCATGATGCTGCTGACCCTCATCCTCATCGGCCGGATCGAAGCCATGACCTGGCCCTACTACCTCGGCCTGGCCATCGCCACCGTCCTCGGCCTCTACCAGCAATTTCTCATTCGTGACCGTGCGCGCGAAGACTGCCTGCGCGCCTTCCTCAACAACAACTACGTCGGCATGGTCATCTTTGCCGGCATCCTCGCGC
>Ga0256841_1002565_pt1 | contig 14354 bp, 15 predicted proteins | sample 356308metaG_FD_185971 | JGI IMG/M metagenome (GOLD analysis project Ga0256841, IMG submission 185971) | Hydrothermal vent microbial communities from Mid Atlantic Ridge, Atlantic Ocean - 356-308 | ecosystem: Environmental > Aquatic > Marine > Hydrothermal vents | place: Atlantic Ocean: Mid...
GTTACTCACCCGTCCGCCGCTAGGACCGCCCCGAACCGAAGTCCAAAGCGGCCCCCGCACGACTTGCATGTCTTAGGCACGCTGCCAGCGTTCACCCTGAGCCAGGATCAAACTCTCCGTGGCAAAAGGTCCCCAAAGGGACGGGTTTTCGTGCATCGACCTGCTTCCCCGCTTTTCAAGGTGCTCGCGGGCCGCTGCCCGCAGCAACGGGTAGGTTAGCAAGGGGTTCGGGGTTTGTCAACCGCTGGAGGGGGCGGCCGCCTTGAGCTTGGCCTGCCCCTTTGCTACACTGAGTCTTCGCTGGGGCGAGGCCCCTTGGGAGGTTCCATTGATGTACGCGATCATCGAGACGGGCGGCAAGCAGTACCGGGTGGAGGAGGGCGAGCGGATTCGCGTCGAGAAGCTCGTCGCCGAGCCCGGCGAGGTGGTCGAGTTCGCCCCCCTCTTCCTGGGCGGGGACGAGGCCAAGGTGGGTACGCCCACGGTGGAGGGCGCCCGGGTGGTGGCCGAGGTGGTGGCCCAGGGCCGGGGCAGGAAGGTCCTGGTCGAGAAGTTCAAGGCCAAGGTCAACTACCACCGCAAGAAGGGGCACCGCCAGCCCTACACCGAGCTCTTGATCAAGGAGATCCGGGGGTAGAAGGTGGCACACAAAAAGGGTCTGGGTTCGACCAAGAACGGCCGCGACTCGATCGCGAAAAGGCTCGGGGTCAAGCGGTTCGACGGCCAGGTGGTGCGGGCCGGAAACATCCTGGTGCGCCAGCGGGGCACCCGGTTCAAGCCGGGGAAGAACGTCGGCATGGGCCGCGACTTTACCCTCTTCGCCCTGGTCGACGGGGTGGTGGAGTTCCGCGACAAGGGCCGGTTGGGGCGCTACGTCAACGTCCGCCCGCTCGAGTAGCCCGCTCGGGCCCGCCCGCGGACCCCGGACGGGCGTTCGCGGGCGGTTTCTATGAAATGTTCCGTGACGCCATCGAAATCGAGGTGACCGCCGGTTCCGGCGGCGACGGGGTGGTCAGCTTCTTCCGCGAGAAGTACCGCCCCAAGGGCGGCCCCGACGGCGGCGACGGCGGCCGGGGGGGCGACGTCTACCTGCGGGCCTCGGAGCACGTCGACTCCCTGGCCAAGGTCTCCCGTCGGCGCTACCGGGCCCCCTCGGGGGCCCACGGCCAGGGCGGCGAACGCCACGGCCGGGCGGGGGCGGACCTCTACATCGAGGTGCCCGTGGGAACCCGGGTCTTCGATGCCGAGACCGGCGAGCTCCTGGCCGACCTGGTGGCCCCGGGACAGACGGTGCGGGTGGCCCGGGGGGGCGAGGGCGGGCGGGGGAACGCCGCCTTCAAAAGCCCCACCCGGCAGGCGCCGCGGTTCGCCGAGGCCGGGTTGCCGGGGGAACGGCGGCGGCTCCGCCTGGAGCTCCTCTCGCTGGCCGACGTGGGGCTCGTCGGCTACCCCAACGCCGGCAAGTCGTCGCTGCTCGCCGCCCTGACCCGGGCCCGCCCCAAGATCGCCGACTACCCCTTCACCACCCTCGCCCCCAACCTCGGGGTGGTGGAGGACGAGGCCGGGCTTCGCCGCTTCACCCTGGCCGACATCCCCGGGATCATCGAGGGGGCCAGCGAGGGCAAGGGGCTCGGGCTCGACTTCCTCCGCCACATCGCCCGCACCCGGGTGCTGCTCTACGTCCTCGACGCCGGCGAGGACCCGGTGCGGGGGCTCGGCGCCCTGCTCAAGGAGGTGGAGGCCTACGACCCCGGACTCCGCCGCCGGCCCTCGCTGGTGGCGCTCAACAAGACCGACCTGGTGGGAGAGGAGGAGGTCGGGCGCCTCGAGGCCGCCCTGGCCCGCTTCGGACGGCCGGTGGTGGCGGTCTCGGCCCTGACCGGGGCCGGCCTCTCGACCCTCAAGGCGGCGCTCTTCTCCCTTTTGGAAAAGGCCCCCAGGATCGAGCCCGCCCGCCCCGCTCCCAAGCGGGAGGAGCCCCGGGGGATCCGGGTGCGGGAGGTCGCCGAGGGGGTCTTCGAGGTGGACGCGCCCCCCATCGAGCGGGCGGTGGCCCGCATCAAGGGGGACCTCTTCGAGGCCATGCCCTACCTCCAGCCGCAGTTCCGGCGGTGGGGCCTCGAGGACGCCCTCAAGGCCGCCGGCGTCCGCGCCGGCGACACCGTGCGCATCGGCCCCCTGGAGTTCGAGTACATCCCCGAGCGCTAGCCGCGTGGTAGGCTTGACTCCGTGCGCTTGGGGCTCTTTGGCGGAAGCTTCGACCCCCTCCACGTCGGCCACCTGCTGGCGGCCAGCGAGTCGGCCGACCGCCTCGGCCTCGACCGGGTGGAGTTCGTCACCGCCGCCCGCCCGCCCCACAAGCGCCCGGTGGCCCCGGCCGAGGCCCGCCACGAGATGGTGGTGCTGGCCACCGCCCGCGACCCCCGGTTCTTCCCCAGCCGCCTGGAGCTCGACCACCCCGGCCCCAGCTTCACGGTCGACACCCTCCGCCGGGCCCGGCGCCGCTGGCCGGAGGCCGAGCTCTTCTTCATCACCGGGGCCGACGCCTACCGCGACGTGGGGACCTGGAAGGAACCCGAGGCGCTGGTCGAGCTGGCCGGGATGGTGGCGGTCTCCCGTCCCGGCTACGACCTCGCCCGGCTCGACCCCTTCTTCCGGCAGCGGGTGCGGCTCCTCGAGATCCCCGGCTACGAGGTCTCCTCGACCGAGGTGCGGCGGCGGGTCGCCGAGGGCCGCTCGATCCGCTACCTGGTGCCCTTCGAGGTGGAGGTCTACATTGAAAAGCACGGGCTCTACCGCGCTCCTTGACGAGGTGCGGCGGCGGCTCTCCCCGGAGCGGTTCGCCCACGTCCTCCGGGTGGCCGAGCTCGCCCGCGCCGTCGCCCCGGCGGTCGGGGTGGACCCCGACAAGGCCTACCGGGCCGGGCTCCTCCACGACCTGGCCAAGGAACTCCCCGACCGGGAGCTCCTGCGTCTGGCCCCGCCCGAGAACGAGGTCGAGCGGGCCCACCCCCCGGTGCTCCACGGCCGGGCCGGCCGCAAGCTGGCCGAAGGGCTCGGCGAGCGCGACCCCGAGGTCCTCGCCGCCATCGAGGGCCACGTGGTCGGGGTGGGGCCGGACTTCCCCCTCGGGATGCTGATCTACGTCGCCGACCTGGCCGAGCCCGGGCGGGGGTTCAACCGGGACCTGCTTCCCCTCCTGGAATCCGGCCGGTTGCTCGAGGCCTACCGCCGGGCGGTGGAACGGAAGGTCGCCTACCTGGAGTCGCGGGGCATCCCCGTCCACCCCCGCACCCGGGAGGTGCAGCGCGCCCTTGAAGCGGCCTGACCTCCCCGTCTGGCTCCGGTTTTTGCTGGGGGCGCTGCTGGCCGCCGCGGCGGTGGCGGTGGGGCGGTGGCCGAGCCCCGAGCGGGTGGCGACCCCGGCCGGCGGTCGGCCCCTGCCCGAGCTCAGCCTGGTGGTGGCCGCCCGCGATGTCGAGTACTGCGGCCCGGCCACCCCCTGCGGCCCCGGCCGCCGCACCGACACGATCTTCTTCGTGCGGGCGGTGGGCCCCCGGGTCTGGGCGGTGGCGGTGCCCCGGGACGTCCGGGTCGAGCTCGACGGCTACCGCGGCAGGATCAACGCGGTCTACGGGTTTTTGGGGGCCAAGGGGCTGGCCCGGGCGGTCGAGCGGGCGGTCGGCCTCCGGGTCGACCACCACCTGATCTTCACCCTCGACCAGGTGGCCCGGCTGGTCGACGCGGTGGGGGGGGTCGACGTGGTGCTCCCGGCCCCGATGGACTACGACGACAACGCCGCCAACCTCCACATCCACTTCCCCGCCGGGCGGGTGCACCTGGGGGGGGCGGACGCGGTCAAGTACATGCGCTTCCGCGGCTGGGTGGGGAGCGACCTGGGGCGGCTCGACCGCATCAAGGAGGTGCTCCTCAAGGTGGCCAAGAAGGCCGCCTCGCCGGAGTACTGGCCGCGCCTGCCGGGGATCGTGCGCTCGCTTTGGGGCGGGCTCGAGACCGACCTGCCGGTGGACCAGGCGCTGGTCTTCCTGCCCTACCTCAAGGGGCTCGCCCTGAGGACCGCCACCCTGCCGGTGGTCGAGGAGGGGCCCTATCTGGTGGTGCGGCCGGAGGCCCGGGCCCGCTTCCTGAAGGCCTTCTTCGGCCTCGGCCTGGGGCGGGCGGTGCCGGCGCCCCGGGCCCGGGTGCTGATCCTCGACGGGAGCGGGGCGGGGCTCGGGGCCCGCTACGCCGAGGGGCTCGCCCGGTTGGGGTTGCCCCGGCCCCGGGTGGCGGTCGGGCGGCCCCGCCAGGTCAGCGAGGTCTGGGCCGGCGAGGACCTCGAGGCCGGCGGCTACTACGCCGAGGCGGTGCACCTGCCCCTGGTCGCCAAGTTCCACCTCTTCGCCCGGGCCGACGTGGTGATCGCGCTGGGGCGGGACCTGGTACAATAGGGGCGGATGGCGAACCCCTTTGGAGTGGAGCGCTTGATTCAGGAGGCCTACCGAATCCTCGACCAAAAGAAGGCGGAAGACATCGTGGCCCTGGACCTAAGGGGCGTCTCCGACAGCCTCGACTACTTCTTGATCGCCACCGCCACCAGCACCCCCCACCTCGAGGCCCTCGAGCGGGCGGTGCGGGACGGCCTGGAGGCGATGGGGGTCCGGCCCGAGGCGGTGGAGGGGCCCTCCAGCCGCTGGGTCCTGCTCAACTACGGGCCCCTGCTCGTCCACCTCATGAGCCCGGAGGCGCGGGCCTACTACGACCTCGAGGGCCTCTGGGCCGACGCCGAGCGGGTGGTCCTTAAGCCCGCGGTCTAGGTGCGGCTCGACCGCTTCCTGGTGGAACGGGGCCTGGCCGAGAGCCGGGAGAAGGCCAAGGCGCTGGTGCGGGCCGGGCGGGTGCGGGTCGACGGCCGGCCGGTGCGGCGCCCGGCCTTCCCGGTGCCCGAGGGGGCCCGGGTAGAGGTCGCCGGGCCCTACCCCCACGTCGGGCGGGGGGCGGAGAAGCTCCTGGGGGCGCTCGCCGCCTTTCCCCTGGCGGTGGCCGGCCGGGTCGCCCTGGACCTGGGGGCGGGGACCGGGGGATTCACCGAGGTCCTGCTGGAGCACGGCGCCCGCCGGGTCTACGCCGTCGACGTGGGTCGCGGCCAGCTCCACCCCCGGCTCCGGGCCGACCCCCGGGTGGTCGTCCTCGAGGGGGTGAACGCCCGCTACGGGATTCCCCTGCCGGAGCCGGTGGCGCTCGCCACCATGGACGTCGCCTTCATCTCCAGCACCCTCCTGCTTCCCCCTTTGGCGGCCGCCCTGGCCCCCGGCGGCCAGGCCCTGGTGCTGGTCAAGCCCCAGTTCGAGCTGGGACCGGGGGTGCGGGTGGTCGCCGACCCCGCCGCCCGCCGTCGGGCGGTCGAGCGGGTGCGGACGGCCACCCTGGCGGCGGGGTTCTCGGTGCTCGGCGAGGCCGAGAGCCGGCTGCCGGGCAAGGCCGGGAACCGGGAAGTTTGGCTCTGGCTCCAAAAAGACCCCCCGCCCCCGGGGTAGAATGGGGTGCGGGGCGGACCCCCCGCGGGGGATGGCGAGGGCTTCGGATTCCCAGGAACCTACGGCGGTCCACCGGGTCGCCCTGGCCCTTTTGGGCCCCGACCCGGTGGCCGAAGCCAAGCAGGAGGAGGCGAGGCTCGCGGGCTTCGGCGAGGGGCTCACCCTCACCCGCGAGCGGTTTTACTTTCTGGACGGGGTCGGCGAGGCGGCCGCCCGGACCCTGGCCGGCGCCCTGGTCGACCCGGTGGTCGAGCGCTGGGTCCTCGACCCCCCGCCCCCACCGGGCCCCTTCGTCGACGTGACCCTCCACCCCGGGGTCTTCGACGCCGAGGGGGCGGCCCTCCTCGGGCTCGCCGCCCGTTTGGGGATCGGGCTCGCGAGGGCCGCCAGCGGCACCCGTTGGCGGGTCGCCGGCCTCGATCCCGCGGCGGTGCCCGCCCTGGCCCGGGCGGTGCTCTACAATCCGGTCGTCGAGCACGCCCACGTCGGCCGCGAGGCCCCGCCCCCCTGGGCCGGGGCGGCCCCGGCCGGGGCCGGGGCGCGGACCGTGCCCCTAAGGGAGCTCGACGACGCCGGCCTGCTCGCGCTCTCCACCGGCCGGCGGCTGGCCCTGGACCTCGAGGAGATGCGGGCGATCCAGGCCTTCTTCCGCCAGGCCGGGCGGGAGCCCACCGACCTCGAGCTGGAAACCCTGGCCCAGACCTGGAGCGAGCACTGCGCCCACAAGACCTTCCGCGCCCGCATCGTCTACCGCGGTCCTACCGACCCCGACCCGGCGGGGCCGGTGGAGGAGCGGACGATCGACGGGCTCCTGGCCGGCTACCTCCGGGCCGTCTACCAGGAGCTCCGCCCCCCCTGGGTGCGGGCGGCGATCGCCGCCAACGCCGGGCTCTTCGCCCTGAATGAGGACTGGGACCTCGCCTTCAAGGTCGAGACCCACAACCACCCCTCGGCGATCGAGCCCTTCGGCGGGGCCAACACCGGGGTCGGCGGGGTGATCCGCGACGTGCTGGCGATGGGGGCCCGGCCGATCGCCAACCTGGACGTCCTCTTCTTCGGCCCCCTGGACACCCCCGACGACCGCCTGCCCCCGGGCACCCTGCCCCCCCGCCGGGTCTACCGCGGGGTGATCGCCGGGATCGAGGACTACGGCAACAAGATGGGGATCCCCACGGTCGGCGGGGCGATCTACTTCCACCCCGGCTACCGGCAAAACCCCCTGGTCTACGCCGGCACCCTGGGCATCCAGCCGGCCGGCAGCTACAAGAACGACCCCGCCCCCGGCGACCTGGTGGTCCTGGTTGGGGGCCGGACCGGCCGCGACGGCCTCGGGGGGGCGACCTTCTCCAGCTTGGAGCTCGACGCCACCACCGCCGAGGTCGCCGGGGCGGCGGTGCAGATCGGCGACCCGATCACCGAAAAGCAGGTCCAGGAGCTGATCCTCGCCGCCCGCGACGAGGGGCTCTACACCGCCCTCACCGACTGCGGGGCGGGGGGGCTCTCCAGCGCGGTGGGGGAGATGGGCGAGGCCCACGGCGTCGAGGTCGAGCTCGCCGAGGTGCCGCTCAAGTACCCCGGCCTCGCCCCCTGGGAGATCTGGCTCTCCGAGGCCCAGGAGCGGATGGTGATGGCGGTTCCCGAGGACCGCTGGCCGCGGCTTCGGGCCCTGGCCCGGCGCTTCGGCGTGCCGGCCCGGGCGATCGGCCGGTTCACCGGCGACGGCGAGCTGGTGGTGCGCCACCGCGGCGAGGTCGTCGGGCGGTTGCCGATGGCCTTCCTCCACGGCGGACGGCCCCAAAGGCGGCTGGCCGCCCACTGGCGGCCGCCGGCCTACGCCCCCCCGCCCCCCGCCCCGGACGATCCCACCGGCGTCCTGTTGGCCCTGCTCGGCCACCCCAACATCCGGAGCCGGCGACCGGTGATCGAGCGCTACGACCACGAGGTTCAGGGCCAGACCCTGACCAAGCCGCTGGCCGGGCCGGGGAAGGGGCCCCAGGACGGGGCGGTGGTCTGGCCCCGGGAACTCTTCGGGAAGGGACCGGCGGTGGCCCTGGCGGTGGGGGTCGCCCCCACCTACACCGCGCTCGACCCCTACCGGGGGGCCTGGGCGGCGGTGGACGAGGCGGTGCGCAACCTGGTGGCGGCCGGCGGCGACCCCGAGCGGATCGCCCTCCTCGACAACTACTCCTGGGGGAACCCCGAGCTCCCCGATCGGCTGGGCGGGCTGGTGCGGGCGACCCTGGGGCTGGCCGACGCCGCCCGGGCCTACCGCGCCCCCTTCGTCTCCGGCAAGGACAGCCTGAACAACGAGTATCTGGACGCCGAGGGACGCCGCCACCCGATCCCCGGCACGCTGGTGGTCTCCGGGGCGGCCCCGGTGCCCGAGCCGGAGAAGGCCCCCTCGATCGACCTCAAGGCCGAGGGCAACCGGCTCTACCTGGTGGGGGCCACCGCCGCCGAGTTCGGGGGCAGCCACTACGCCTGGATCGCCACCGGCGACCCAGGCGCCGGCGGGCTCCCACCGGCCCCGGCCCCCGAGGGCCCCGACCTGGCCCGGGCGCTCTTTCGGGCGATCCGGTCGGGGCTGGTCCGGAGCGTGCACGACCTCGCCGAGGGGGGGCTGGCGGTGGCCGCCGCCGAGATGGCCCTATCCGGCGGCCTGGGGGCCAGGATCGCGCTCGAGCGGGTGCCGGCCCGGGGCCGGCTCGCCCCCTGGCAGGCGCTCTTTTCCGAGTCGCTGGCCCGCTGGCTGGTGGAGGTGGCCCCGTCCCACGCCCCCGCCTTCGAGGCCCTCTTCCATGGGTTGCCGCTGGCGGCGGTGGGCGAGGTCGGGGGCGGATCGCTGGTCGTTACCTGGGCGGGCGGCGGCCTCGAGCTCGGGCTCCCGGAGCTCGCGGCCGCCTTCGGGGGGGAGGATGGCTAGGCCGCGGGTGGCGATCCTCCACGCCCCCGGCACCAACCGGGACCACGAGGCCGCCCTGGCCGCCCGCATGGCCGGCGGCGAGCCGGAGATCGTGCGGGTCGGCGACCTCGAGGCCGGCGAAAAACGCCTTGGTTCCTACGACTTCCTGATCCTCCCCGGGGGGTTTACCTACGGCGACGCCCTGGGGGCCGGGAAGCTCTGGGCCCTCGACCTCCGGACCCGGCTGGGGGAGGCCTTTCGCCGCTTCGTCGAGGCCGGTCGCCCGGTGCTGGGGATCTGCAACGGCTTCCAGGCCCTGGTCAAGAGCGGGGTGCTGCCGTTCTTTGGGCCGCCGGTGGCCAGCCTGGTGGCCAACCGGGGCGGGCGGTTCCTCGCCCGGTGGGTGGAGCTTTTGCCCCAACCCGGGAGCCCGAGCCTCTTCCTCGACGGGCTCAAGGAACCGATCCACGCCCCCATCGCCCACGGCGAGGGGCGCTTCGTCACCGCCGGTCCCGAGGTGCGGCGGCGGATCGAGGAAGGGGGGCTGGTCGCCCTCCGCTACCGGGAGAACCCCAACGGCTCCGAGCTCGACCTGGCCGGGCTCACCAACCCCGAGGGCAACGTGCTGGGGCTCATGCCCCACCCCGAGGACCACCTCTTTCCCTGGCAGCACCCCGGGTGGCGGCGGGGGGCGGCGAGGGGGCTCGGGCTCCCCCTCTTCGAGGCCGGGGTGCGGCATGCTTAGGAGGGAAGGATGACCAAGGAGGATTTTCTCAAGGCGGTCCCCGAGGCCCTCGAGGCCACCGACGTCCCCGAGCTCCCGGTGACCCGGGGCAAGGTGCGGGACGTCTACGACCTCGGCGACCGGCTGCTTCTGGTCGCCACCGACCGGCTCTCGGCCTTCGACCGGGTGCTGGGGCGGGTGCCCTACCGGGGGCAGATCCTGAACCGCTTGAGCGCCTGGTGGTTCGCGGCCACCCGCGACCTCATCGAAAACCACCTGATCGCGGTCCCCGACCCCAACCTCAGCCTGGTCGAAAAGGCCCGCCCCCTGCCCGTCGAGGTGGTGGTGCGGGGCTACATCACCGGCACCACCAAGACCTCGCTTTGGAAGCTTTACCAGGCCGGCGAGCGCCGGCCCTACGGGGTCCCCCTTCCCGAGGGCCTCAGGAAGAACGACCCCCTCCCCGAGCCGATCCTCACCCCCACCACCAAGGCCACCGGGCCGGGCGGCCGCGACGAGCGGCTCACCCGGGAGGAGATCCTCGCCCGGGGCCTGGTCCCACAGGCGCTCTGGGAGCGGATCGAGGCCGCCGCCCTGGCGCTCTTTCGGCGGGGGCAGGCGCTCGCCGAGCGGGCCGGGTTCCTGCTGGTCGACACCAAGTACGAGTTCGGCCTGGTGGGGGACCGCCTGATCCTGATCGACGAGCTCCACACCCCCGACTCCAGCCGCTACTGGAGCCGGGCCAGCTACCGGCGGGGGGAGCCCGAGCACTTCGACAAGGAGTACCTCCGGCTCTGGTACGCCGAACGGGGCTTCACCGGCGAGGGGACGCCCCCGCCCCTGCCCCCCGAGCTCGCCGCCGAGCTGGCCTGGCGCTACGCCCGGGTTTTCGAGGGGCTCACCGGCGAACCCTTCCGCCCCGCCCCCGGTCCCCAGCGGGCGCGGGTCGAGCGGGCGATCCGGGAGGTGGCCGGTGGCTAGGGGGTACGCGGTGATCCTGATGGGCTCGGGGGCCGACCTCGAGCGGGGGCGGGAGATCCAGGGGCACCTCGCCGAGCACTTCGGGGTGGCCGCCCGGCTCCGCATCGCCAGCGCCCACAAGACCCCACGGGAGCTCCTTGAGCTCCTGGAGGGCCTCGAGGCCGACCCCGCCCCCAAGGTCTACGTCACCGTGGCCGGTCGCGCCAACGCGCTCTCCGGGCTGGTCGACGCCCAGGTCGCCGCCCCGGTGATCGCCTGCCCGCCCTACGCCGAGGCCTTCGCCGGGGCCGACCTCTTCTCCTCGCTGCGGATGCCCTCGGGGGTGGCCCCCCTGGTGGTGCTGGAGCCCGAGGGGGCGGCGCTGGCCGCCGCCAAGCTCCTGGCCCTCGCCGACCCCGAGGTGCGGGCGCGGGTGCGGGCCTACCAGGCGGCCAGCCGGGAGCGGGTGCGGGCCGCCGACCGGGCGCTGGAGGAGGGGGCATGAGGCTCGGGGGGATGCACGAGGCGTGCGGGGTGGTGGGGCTCTATGCCCCCGGTCGGGAGGCCGCCCGGCTCGCCTTCTTCGGGCTCTACGCCCTGCAGCACCGGGGCCAGGAGTCGGCCGGCATCGCCAGCGCCGACGGGCGGCGGATCCACCTCCACCGGGGCATGGGCCTGGTGGCCCAGGTCTTCCACGAGGCCAACCTCCGGCCCCTCAAGGGCCCCCTTGCCATCGGCCACAACCGCTACTCGACGACCGGAGCTCCCAGGCCCGAGAACGCCCAGCCCCTCTACGTCGAGACCCTCCTCGGGCCGTTGGCCCTCGGCCACAACGGCAACCTCACCAACGCCCACGCCCTCCGTCGGGCCCTGCTGGCCCGGGGGGTGGGCCTTTCCACCACCTCCGACTCCGAGCTGATCCTCCAGCTCCTGGCCCAGCCTCCGGGGGACTGGGGGGTTGCCGCCAGCGCGCACCCCTGGGTCGACCGCATCCGGGCGCTCATGCGCCACGCCGAGGGGGCCTACTCCCTGGTGCTCCTGACCCGGGAGGCGGTCTACGGGGTCCGCGACCCCCAGGGGTTCCGGCCCCTGGTGCTGGGGGCGCTGGAGGGGGGCGGCCACGTGCTGGCCTCGGAGACCGCCGCCCTCCACCCCCTGGGGGCCCGGTTCCTGCGCGAGGTCGAGCCCGGCGAGATCGTGCGGATCGACGCCGAGGGGGTCAAAAGCTTTTCCGGGCACCCCCCCAAGGAGCCCGCCCTTTGCAGCTTCGAGTTCGTCTACTTCGCCCGTCCCGACTCCAGCCTGAAGGGCCGGTGGGTCCACCAGGTGCGCCAGCGGCTGGGGGCCGAGCTGGCCCGGGAGGCGCCGGCCGAGGCCGACGCGGTGGTGGGGGTGCCCGACTCGGCGATCCCCCAGGCGATCGGCTACGCCCACGCCGCCGGGCTTCCCTACACCGAGGGCTTCATCAAAAACCGCTACATCGGCCGCACCTTCATCGAGCCCGACGACCGGCTGCGGCGGGACGCGGTCAAGCTCAAGTACACCCCGCTTCCCCCCAACCTGAAGGGCCGCCGGGTGGTCCTGGTCGACGACTCGATCGTCCGGGGCAACACCGCCGGTCCCCTGGTGCGGCTTTTGAAGGAGGCCGGGGCCCGCGAGGTCCACGTGCGGGTGGCCTCGCCCCCGGTGCGCCACCCCTGCTTCATGGGCCTCGACATGGCCACCCGAAGGGAGCTGATCGCGGCGCGGCTCGCCCCCGACGCCATCGCCGATAGGATCGGGGCCGAAAGCCTCGCCTACCTGAGCCTCGAGGGCCTGCTCCGGGCGATCGGGGCCGGCGGCCTCTGCCACGCCTGCTTCTCCGGCCGCTACCCCCTGTCGATCCCGCCCTGGCTCTTCGAGGAGGACCGGGAGGCCTGGGCGTGAGGGTGCTGGTGGTGGGTTCCGGCGGCCGGGAGCACGCCCTGGCCTGGCGGCTCGGCCGGGACCCCGAGGTCGAGCGGGTCTGGGTGGCCCCGGGGAACGCCGGGATCCCCGATGAGGACCGGGTGCCGATCGCCGCCGGCGACCTCGAGGCCCTCCTCGCCTGGGCCCGCCGGCACCGCCCGGACCTCACCGTGGTCGGCCCCGAGGCGCCGCTGGCGGCGGGCCTCGCCGACCGCTTCCGGGAGGCCGGGCTTTCGGTGCTCGGGCCGGGGCGCGAGGCCGCCCGGCTGGAGGCCTCCAAGGCCTTCGCCAAGGCGCTGATGCGGGAGGCCGGGGTGCCCACCGCGGCGTTCGGTAGCTTCGACGACGAGGCCAAGGCCCTGGCCTACCTCGAGGCCCACCCCCTGCCGGTGGTGGTGAAGGCCTCGGGGCTGGCCGCCGGCAAGGGGGTGCTGGTGACCGACGATCGCGAGGAGGCCCGGGCCTTCCTGCGCGGGCTCTTCGCCGGGCGCTTCGGCGAGGCCGGAAGGACGGTGGTCATCGAGGCGTACCTGGAGGGGCCGGAGCTTTCGGTCTTCGCGGTCACCGACGGCGAGCGGCTTTTCCTCTTGCCCCCGGCGCGGGACTACAAGCGGGCCCAGGACGGCGGGCGGGGGCCGAACACCGGCGGCATGGGGGCCTGCAGCCCCCCCGCCGACGCCGGGGACGGGCGGCTCGAGGAGGTCGAACACGGGATCCTCCGCCCCACCCTGGCGGCGATGCGGGCGCGGGGCACCCCCTTTACCGGGGTTCTCTACGCCGGGCTCAAGCTCACCCCCGAGGGCCCGAAGGTGCTGGAGTTCAACGTCCGGCTCGGCGACCCCGAGACCCAGGCGGTGCTCCCCCGGCTGGAGGGGAGCCTGGCGCGGCTCTTCGCCTCGGCCGCCGCCGGGTCCCTCGACCCCGGCGCGGTGCGGGTTCGACCGGGGGCGGCGCTTTCGGTGGTGCTGGCCTCGGGCGGCTACCCCGGGCGCTACCGGAGCGGCTTCCCCATCGAGGGGCTGGCCGAGGCCGAGGCGATGGAGGGGGTCTTGGTCTTCCACGCCGGGACCGCGCGCCGAAACGGCCGGGTGGTGACCGCCGGGGGCAGGGTGCTGGCGGTCACCGGGCTGGGGGGGACGCTTGAGGAGGCCCGGGCCCGGGCCTACGCCGCCGCCGAGCGCGTCCGTTTTGAGGGCCGGCACCTCCGGCGCGACATCGGGGAGGGGTGCTAGTGGCCCCGGAAGCGGACCGCTACCGCCAGGCCGGGGTGAGCCTCGAGGCCGCCCGGGAGGCGACCCGGCGGATCGAGGCGGCGCTCTCCTCGGCCCGCACCCCCGAGGTCCTGGCCGGGGTCGGGGCCTTCGCCGGGGCCTTCGACGCCGCCCGCTTGGGGCGCTTTAAGGCCCCGGTCCTCCTGGCCTCCACCGACGGGGTGGGGACCAAGACCCTCCTCGCCGTCCGGGCCGGCCGCCTCCGGGGGCTCGGTCACGACCTGGTGAACCACGGCCTCGACGACCTCCTCGCCGCCGGGGGCTGGCCGCTCTTTTTCCTCGACTACCTGGCGGCCGCCCGCCTCGACCCGCCGGCGGTGGCCGAGCTCGTCGAGGGGATCGCCGAGGCCGCCAGGGCGGCGGGCATGCCGGTGCTGGGGGGGGAGACCGCCGAGATGCCGGGGGTCTACCGCGAGGGGGCGGTGGACGTCGCCGGGACCATCGTGGGGGTCGCCGAGCGGGACGAGCTCCCCGACCCCGCCCGGGTCCGGGCGGGGGACCGGATCCTGGCGCTGCCCTCCTCCGGCCTCCACACCAACGGCTACTCGCTGGCCCGCCGGGCGGTCGCGGGGGAGGACCTCGAGGCCCCCCGGCCCGAGCTCGGCGGCGCGTCGCTCCTGGACGCCCTCCTCGTACCCCACCGGAGCTACCTCCCCGAGTGGCGGCGGCTCCGCCGGGCCGGGTGCCGGCCCAAGGTGGCCGCCCACGTCACCGGCGGCGGGGTCTACGGCAACCTTCCCCGGGTCCTCCCACCCGGGCTGGGGGCCGTGATCCACCGGGGGCGGTGGGTCGAGCCCGCCGTCTTCGCCTTCCTCCAGGACCGGGCCGAAGCCACCGACCGGGAGATGTTCGAGGTCTTCAACATGGGCCTCGGCATGCTCCTGGTCTACCGGCCCGAGGCGGTCCCCCGGGTGCGCGCGCTCCTGCCCGAGGCCCGCGAGGTCGGCGAGATCGTCGAGGGGGCCGGGGTGCGGGTGGTGGGGGTCGATGGCTAGGCGCCTGGCGGTGCTGGC
>Ga0256841_1002566_pt1 | contig 14352 bp, 11 predicted proteins | sample 356308metaG_FD_185971 | JGI IMG/M metagenome (GOLD analysis project Ga0256841, IMG submission 185971) | Hydrothermal vent microbial communities from Mid Atlantic Ridge, Atlantic Ocean - 356-308 | ecosystem: Environmental > Aquatic > Marine > Hydrothermal vents | place: Atlantic Ocean: Mid...
GCCCTCCGGAGTTTCCACTGCGAAAAAACCCTTACCAACTATGGCAAGATCTAGCGGTGAGCCAGTCTTGTGAACGGGACCATCTTTCAGATCAATTTTGCTCCCCATCGCCAGATAATCGGTAAAGGTTATACGGGTTCTTTTAAAGCCGATAGTACCAGCATTGGCCAGGTTATTGGCATTTACCTCTTCCCTTATGAGCTGTTGCATGCTTCCTAGTGCTGCCTCGTAGAATCCAATTCTCATATTCCAGTACTCCTTATTCGAATGAAGCTCTACCACGTATTGAGCAATTCAGATGCCAAGGGAACCAGCAGAAGAGAATAATATTTAAGGTTGCTAACCCATTGAAACACAAAGGGTTTTCACTCTGTTGAGAATTAGTCCCTTTTGAAACTGATTTCCGGTAGGAAAATTATTCCGAAAAGATAGGAAAATTTTATAACGATTGGATTGGTGCCTGTTTTGGAGATGGTGGAAATCCTTCGCTTTCAAGATCCTGTCATTGCAATGAGTCTGACAAAGGGAGACGACGAAGCAATCTCCTCGGGACAACGAAGTCTCGGAGATTGCTTCTCTGCGCTCCCAAGGAAGGCTTTTTCTGGTTCATCATTTTTTCTTTTCACGTTGGGATTTTTCGTATTCAATGAGCCACTTTCTTGGCGTAGTGCGCCTTGCGGCGTCTCTTACGCCGTCTCTAAAACCAACGTAGTAATGGTATGGCTTGTTGAGTTCTTTTTGCTTCTCCCACACTTCGTTGTAGTATTCCTTCGTGGTAATGTCGGGGTTGGACTTCTTTTTCTGTAAAAACCCGTAATAGCCGGCTCGGTAGCCTTCTATGTAGCTTTTCGTTCTGTATGCATGAGCGGCTGAAAAAGTACAAAAAACAAGTCCGGCCAAAATTAATAGAATTAACACTATTCTCAAATTCATCTGTTTCATACTGCACCTCTTAGCTTTTCCTGAATCCGTGACGAAACTTCATGGCTAATTTGTATCACATGTCTAAATTGCTGATTGTTAGCCACCTAGCAGGGATGGATTGTTCTTCACCTTCTCAAGCAATCTTTTCACACCCTGCGGCCTAGGTGAACGATCACGGATTCAGGCTTTTGATAAACGTTTAACTATTCCCCTTTTTTCTGCTATTAAAACATTTGTCAGTGATAAGATCAAATTTATAAGTTCTAGTAGACAGAAAGAGAAAGCGGTTTAACATGAAAAAAGCCAGGCCAATAATGTTTCTTGGAACCGGTTCAGACGTGGGCAAAAGTGTTATCTGTGCTGCATTTTGCAGGATTTTTGCCCAGGACGGTTTCAAGGTTGCCCCTTTCAAAGCCCAGAATATGGCCTTAAACTCATACATCACCCCTGAAGGCGGAGAAATGGGGCGTGCCCAGGTTGTCCAGGCAGAAGCCGCCGGCATAGAACCTCACGTCTACATGAACCCGATACTCCTGAAACCGGCTTCACAGGTTGGTTCACAGGTTATTGTCCGCGGAAAAGTTCTCGGCAATATGACCGCGAAAACTTATTACGAATACAAGAAAAAACTTCTTCCCGTGGTGAAAGAAAGTTACGAGAGACTGGCGTCTGAATACGACATCATAGTCCTGGAAGGAGCCGGCAGTGCGGTAGAACTGAACCTTAAGAAACACGACCTAGTGAACATGGCTATGGCTCAAATGGCAGATGCTCCAGTGATCCTCGTAGGAGACATAGACAGAGGCGGAATTTTTGCTTCACTTATTGGGTCAATGATGCTTTTCACCGAAGAAGAAAAAGCGCGCGTGAAGGGTTTCCTGATAAATAAATTCAGGGGTGATCCCGCTCTTTTCCGTGATGGGATAAAAATCATCGAAGAAAAAACGGGACGTAAGGTTCTTGGTGTAATCCCCTACTTCGACCATTTTTCCATACCTGAAGAGGACAGTGTTGCTCTTCAGAGGCGCTTAACAAAAAAGCCAAGGGAAGATGGCGTACCTGAGCGGCGGTTACAGGTAAGAATCGGAGTGGTTAAACTTCCCTACATTTCAAACTATACTGATTTTGATTCCCTGGAACACGAACCCGATGTTGACCTGGTCTATTTTGATACCGAAGATCTTCTCGCTGATCTTGATTGTGTCATAATACCAGGGAGCAAAACCACGATTCACGACCTTGAATTTCTCCTCAGTTCCGGAATTGCCAACGAATTACGCACTTTTTTAAAAAGAGGGAAAATCCTAATCGGTATCTGCGGCGGTTACCAGATGCTGGGGATTGAAGTCAGGGATCCCGAAAACGTTGAAGGAGAAGTAAAGGAACGAAGAGGCATGGGATTTCTTCCCATTATAACAACACTGGCAGGAGAAAAAGTTACCTCCCGGGTACTGGCTAAACCCGTTGTCAATGATTGGCTTATTCCGGAAAGTGAACCTATCACGGGTTATGAAATTCACATGGGTGAGACCCAGATAGTAGAAGGTGGAAGAGCTCTTCTTAACATTGTCTCCAGAAATGGCAGGACGACGAACACCCTTGACGGATGCATTTCCGGAGATATGAACGTTTGGGGCACATACCTTCACGGCATTTTCGATAACGACAATCTGCGCCGTAATCTTATAAAAGATCTAAAACTCAGGAAAGGTATCGAGGTTAAAAATTATAGCGATTTTACGTTCCGGCAATGGAAAAGTTCACAGTACGATATGCTTGCTGAACACGTTCGGTCTCATGTTGACATGAAAGAAATATACAGGATTCTCGGTCTGTGACATATGACTCCCCTAGATTACATCACCGGCTATTTTCTGGACGTGATCCTTGGCGATCCTCAATCCTTACCCCACCCAGTAAGAAGCATCGGGAAGCTAATAGACTGGCTTATTTCAAGATTCCAAAAGGATTCCCAGGATACATTCGCCTCTTTTGTAGGTGGTATCATTATATGGTTCACCACCGTTGCAGCGACCGGTTTCTCAGTGGCCTTTCTCTTGAGCCTTTCCGGCGCAGTAGGAGAAGCAGTCAAGCATCTTATCACGATCTACCTAGTTTACGCGGTACTGGCAACCAGGTGTCTTCACGTGGAGACTCTAAAGGTATTCGACTACCTGGAAAAGGGAAACATAAGAAGGGCGCGGGTGGCTCTTAAGAACGTAGTGAGCAGAGATACCGAAAACCTTTCCGAAGAAGAGATACTCAAAGCCCTTCTTGAAACCGTGTCTGAAAACATCGTGGACGGAATCGCTTCGCCCCTGTTTTACCTCGTTTTGGGGGGTCCAATTATTGCCTGGATGTACAAGGCAGCAAATACCCTTGATTCCATGATCGGATACAAGACCGAGGAATTCCTCCATTTAGGCAAGTTTTCTGCCAAGGCAGACGATGTTCTTAATTTCGTTCCCGCTAGAATTACAGGATGCGCCATGGTACTTTCATCCTACTGGCTGAAACTCGATTGGAAAAGAGGGCTGTCGACATGGCTGAGAGATGCAAGTAACCATGCGAGCCCGAACGCCGGGATTCCCGAGGCCGTGCTAGCTGGCGTATTACAAATTCAGCTTGGTGGAAGAGGATCATACTTTGGTAAAACCATGGATAAGGCAACCCTTGGTGAACCGCTAAACAGGGTAGAGTCAAAACATTACAAAAAAGCAATCAAACTGCTTTACTTGAGTTCCTTTACGCTATTTTTTGCAGGGTTTCTTTTCATTGTGGTATGAAAGAAGAGTTCATAGAATAATAATGGACCAGATTAACCGGACGTGACTTTATCCCATTGAGCTAGGGAAAATGGAAAAATTTCATGCTTCCTAGACCGGTATTCAAGTGAACATTTCGCATCAAAAAATGAAATCGGGGAGAAGAAACGAAAATGAAACGTACCCATGGCGGTAATATTTACGAGGTAGCGAAAAAGTTGAGGAAAGATCCGTCAGAGATCCTAGATTTCAGTGCCAGCATAAACCCCATGGCTCCTCCGCCAGGGTTAGAGCAAAACCTCTTCCAAAAATTTCCTCTTGCTCGCAATTACCCCGATATCAATAACACCGAGTTAATATCTCTGCTTGCTGAAACTCACAATTGTTCCACCCACCAGGTCATGGTGGCAAATGGATCAACCGAAATAATTTATCTTCTGCCCCATGCCCTAGGCATCCGGTCAGCGCTAATAGTTTCGCCATCTTTTAGCGAGTACGAAAATGCGCTTATGCTAGCCAGATGCAGCGTGGTGCTGGCGCAAGCATCGGAATCAAACGAATTTCAACCCACGAAGGATTTCATTTCTTATTACCTGGAACAGATGAGAGTTGATGCCGTTTTGTTGGCCAACCCGAACAGTCCTGCCGGTGCTCTTCTTGACGAAGAAACGTTAAACTGGATTCTATTTCTGTGTAAGTCTACAGGTTCTCTGGTGGTGCTAGACGAAGTATTCGTGGACTTTTGCGAATCCAGGTCATTTAAAACTTTAATAAACAGCCACCGCAATTTACTAATCATAAGGTCAATGACAAAATTCTACGGCCTTGCCGGATTGAGGCTCGGCTACGCACTGGGCTCCCCCATGCTTATATCTAAACTCAAAAAACACCAGCCGCCGTGGTCCATAAACACCCTGGCACAGTACGCAGGTATTTATTGCTTGAAGCAGGATGGCTTTCGGGAAAAGACCATCAAATTCGTCGAACGAGAACGTCGCAGATTTGCCGAGAAAATTGAAAAAACAGACGGATTCAATGTTTACCCCGGCAATGCCAACTTCTTGCTTGTAAAAATCTCCGATCACCTGCCACCGGCTTCCACGCTCCACGAATTCCTTTTAAACAGAGGTATCCTCATCAGAGATTGTTCCACATTTCCCGGGCTGGGGAGTCACTTCTTCAGGATTGCCGTAAGGAAACCCGATGAAAACGATGAGCTGGTAACTCACCTCCACAAGTTTGTTTCCTTAATTTAATCCACCCCAGACTGCCCATTGCCGGATCTCTTCTTTGGCTTCTCTTAGAGCCCTCAATAGCTTTATGTCTGTAAAGCCTTCCGGTAGTGGTATCGAGATCAGGTCATAGCCGTACTGATCCGCGATAACCTGAGAACTCCTGGCGGTGAGCCTTTCTAGATGACTCAGACTATTGGCGGTTTTGTGAGCATAGACAACACGACCATCCTTCAATCGCGCCCTGCATACAACTCTGGGAGTTTCCCCCTTTTCCAGAAAGAGTGCTGCCAAAAAATCAAGCTCAGGCCCTTTAATCACGTAAAACTTCTTAATCACATCCCTTTTTTCTTTCTTCATGGCCAGATCCTTTCACAAAAAAACCCAATCTCCTAAGAAGGAAGTTGGGTATACGCAAACACAGCTAACCCCTTCCCACGGAGGTCTAATCTGGTTTCCTTCAGGCGGGTTTCCTGGCTCGTGGGCTACCTACTCTCTCACCTTCCCACTGAGCTTCCAATCTCGACACATAAACCAACAAGATTGAAAGCTCGGCAGTGGTATTTATTGGATTTCGTTCCCACTTACAGTGGCGGGACCGCGATGGTTTCTCACCATCTTCCCCTTTAATCCCTAAACCGGGAACCTGAAGTCACTCTGATTATAACTATACTTCAAATCTGTCTTTGTCAATCTACAACTGACTTATCTATTGGCAACACCTGAAGTTTTGTGGTAAGTGATTTTTTAAGGTAGAGAAGCCTCAACCAAACTCAGGATAAAGATTGCTGGTTTAGTGAAAAGCCTGGATCCGTGATCGTTCACCTGGGCCGAAGATGAAAGGAAGAGCTCTGCAGACTATAGTACGCTATGTCCGGCGGGCTGTGATGCCAAAGATGCGGTTCAGGTGAACGACTCGCAGGGCGGAAAAAGATTGCTTGACAAGATGAAGAATAATCCACTCTGGATATATGGCCAACAATCAGCAATTTAGACATGTTAAACAAATCAGCTATAAAACCCCGTCACGGATTCAGAAAAAGATCCTAAAACCGGTTATTGTGAGACTGCTGGGGTTAAGACAAGCTAAAGTGTTACATGTTCATAGGGAAGTATTTTAGACTTGCTTGGGCATAAGGAAACTCTGATTAATTACTTAGTTTACCAATGACCTCTTGCGCGTCATGCCGGACTCGGTCCGGCATCCAGTTAAAGAATCCTAGATCCCGGCTCTACGCTTCGCTCCGGCTGGGATAACGGTTTCTGAGTTGTGATCGTCCTAGTTGTTTAATTGATTGGTACTCCTAGAAATCGGAATTAATCAGAGCTTCCACAAAATAATCCGCGTACTTCTTTTTTTACAGGAGCTAGGCTATGGAACAATTAATAGACAGGGTATTTCCCAATCTTCCGGAAAGAATCAGGGGGTTGGGGTACGTTGCATACAATTTATGGTGGAGCTGGCATCCGGAGGCCAGAATGCTCTTTAAGATGATAGACAGGCAGGCATGGAAGGAAAGTGTCCATAACCCTGTAAAAATGCTGAGAGAGCTCCCCGGAGAGATCCTTGAAAAAGTAGCCTCCGATCCCGATTATATTAAGTACTATGACGCCATTTATGCCCGTTACAAGCACTACGTAAATAGCAAGGGAGAATGGTTCTGGCAACATGTTGAAAGCCCAAATTCTTCCACAATAGCTTACTTTTCCGCTGAATACGGACTTCACCATTCTCTTCCTTTCTACGCAGGGGGACTGGGCTTTCTTGCAGGCGACCACGTAAAAGAATGTAGTGACCTGGGCGTTCCCGTTGTAGCTATCGGGTTCATGTATCCGGAAGGTTACGTACGCCAGAAGATACGCGAAGACGGATGGCAAGAGGGTACGGATGAAAAAATTGACAGGGAATTCGCTGCAATAAGGAAAGTCCAGGACGAAAACGGCAAGCATTTGATCGTCCAGGTCCCTTTCACCGAACCAGCCATTTACGTTGCATTATGGGAAATTGCCATAGGCAGGGTGAAACTCTACCTGATGGATACGGACATAGACCATAACATCCCCGAAGTAAGGAAAATCTCTGCCAGGCTTTATATTGGGGATATTGAAAAGCGACTCAAGCAGGAAATAGTCCTTGGAATTGGCGGCTACCAAGTTTTGAAAACCTTGGGGATTGAGCATTCAATTATACATCTAAACGAGGGTCATCCTGCTTTTGCCGTCCTGGAGTTAATGAGAGACCAGATAAAGGAGGGGAAAAATTTCGACGATGCGCTCTCGGAAACAAGGAACAGATCAGTATTTACGACTCATACCCCCGTTCCGGCAGGCCACGATGTGTTTCCGTTTCCCCTTATCGAAAAGTATTTCAGCTTATACTGGCCCGAACTTAACTTATCAAAAGAAGCCTTTTTCGAACTGGGAGTTAACCCGGAAACCCCGGGTGCTGGGTTCAACATGACAGCCTTGGCGTTAAAGACGTGCCGTTTTAGAAACGCTGTAAGCAAAAAACACAGGGAAGTAACCCAAAAGATGTGGCAGGGGCTGCTTAAGAGTGGAGCTTCTTATAGCGGAGAAATAGACTACGTTACAAACGGGATACACGTTCCCACGTGGATTGAACCAAAAATAATGCTCCTTTTCAATAAGTACCTTGGCCCGGACTGGATTGACCATCACGATGACCCATCTATCTGGGAACTGGTGGATGAAATCCCGGACAAGGAACTCTGGGATGTTCATTTTGGGCTGAAAAACAAGTTGATAAACTTTATAAGAGAACGGGTTCGAAAGCGCTGGATTGAAGACAGGATTAATCCTTCGATAGCCATGGCCGAAGGCGTAATGCTCGATCCAACGGTCCTCACCCTAGGATTCGCGCGTCGCTTTGCTACTTACAAGAGAGCCAACCTTATTCTCTACGACAGGGAACGTCTCAAAAGAATCGTAAACAATAGGTGGCGCCCTGTGCAGATTATTTTTGCAGGAAAGGCGCATCCCGCTGATAGCCCCGGGAAACAGGTACTGCAGGAAGTATTTCTTGCGGCTCGAGATCCTGAGTTTGCAGGGAGAATTGCCTTCGTGGAAGACTACGGGGAACAGCTCGCACAGTACATGGTACACGGCGTAGACGTGTGGCTAAACAACCCTATTCCCCCACTGGAAGCCAGTGGAACGAGCGGAATGAAAGCTTCACTTAATGGAGTTCCCCATTTCAGCATCCTAGATGGTTGGTGGATAGAAGGTTACAATGGCGAAAATGGCTGGGCATTTGGAGAAGAAATCGTTGACGACGATAGAAACGAGGTTGATGCCAGGGCGATATACGATATTCTGGAAAATAAGATTGTACCTTTGTATTATGATGTATCTAGCGAAGGCGTGCCTGAGGGCTGGGTCAAAATAATGAAAGCGGCCATAAAAAGTAACGGACCTAGGTTTTCCGCAAGACGAATGGTAAAAGAGTATACAAGCAAATTTTACGGCCCCGCTTTGGCGGAATCGCACAAAATACGAACCTAAACGGTGTAGTGATCCATTTAAAGAGTGAGGAGGCAAAGGTGTTTGACGCACTTGTCAAGGTAATGACCGGAAGGAGAAGCATCAGGAAATACCTGGAAAAAGAAATACCTCGAGAAGTCCTCGAAGGGGTCATAAACACAGCCCTTTGGGCCCCATCGGGAATGAACAGGCAAGATTGGGAAATCGTTATAGTCTCCGGAAAGACGAGGGAAAACCTGGCAAAAATCGTCTCTAGAAGCAAGAAACATATCTTGCCCCACCTTGAAAAACTCTTCCCGGAAAAGATAATCAAGATTTCCTTACAGGTTTTTGAAAATTTCGGCGGTGCACCTGTTGTTCTGCTGGTGTATGTGCCTCGAGACATTCCCAATATAAGCCCTGAGATGAACGACGTTGAACGTTACCACACCGAGTTTAAAAGATTTAACAGGTTGCTTAGTGCATCTGCCCTGGTTCAAAACTTGCTCCTTGCAGCGTATGCAAAAGGGCTCGGTACCTGCTGGATGACCGGTCCCAAGTACATGGAGGAAGAAATAAACAAGCTCGTTGGGATGGAGGATAGGGAACTCGTGGCACTCATCCCCATAGGCTATCCCGACCAATCACCTCCAGCTCCACCACGAAAACCGGGAGTGGTAAAGTGGATAACCGATTGATTAAGATAACTGTGACATTTAACTAAGGAAAAACAGCGGCTCTTCAGACAATAGCTTCAATAAGCTTCCTATGTACTTTACAGGAATACATGCTAGATCTTCACGCTTCATTGTGCCGCCGAAGTGCCATAGGGATTTTATTCTACAGGAGTTCCGAAAATTCGAATTTATAAGAGTTCTCTTAACAGATACACAAACTACCTGAAAGAAATAAAATGATTTTAAGGCTGATTCTATTTTGAGAGATAGCTCGGAAAGTTTCTTGCTGCTTGCTGTAAAATCGTATCTAAACTCAGTGGACCTATTACTAAAAAACATTTGCACCATCCTCTAACAGAAGACTTTGCCGAAGGCAGACGACGTAGCAATCTCCTTGGAATAGCAAAGCCTTGGAGATTGCTTCTCCCGCACCTACTTCAAATACGACTATTTGCCATTGCTCCTACAATTCGCAGGAAGTGGGTGCGGGATCGCAATGACTGCGCTTTAGCTCTACGTTTGACACAACATTTACGAAGCAATCCACTAGCTTCCCTATCACCCGATGTTACCATCCTTAGTAACCCACGGTTTCAACCGTGGGCATGGCCCCGAAAATTACCATCGAACCGATTCATCGGTTTCCCAAATCTCCCGATCGCTATTTTGTATAAAAGTAAGGTCATTTATAGAGACCTTCATTCGTCTGTTTTGACCGGCCCAAAAGCGTCCAGCCATGCTGGTTAGTATTGAAACGCATGATGCGTACTTTACAAAATAACAAAACCTAATTCACCATGATAGTTTATCATGCTGAAAATATTCCTATTGACAAACACGAGCTTCTACACTAGTATCCAATTAAGTTTTCACTTAATCAAACAATTAAAATGCCTGAACTAATCATTCAGTTGAAAGCATTAGCTGACGAAACACGCTTGAAAATTGTCAAGTTATTACTTACGCACGACCTATGTGTTGGAGCCATTGCAAGGAAGCTTGGTATTTCGAAAGCAGCAGTTTCTCAGCATATGAAAGTACTCCGTGAAGCCAACTTGGTAAAAGGAACGAAAAGAGGTTACTGGACTCATTACGAGGTAAACTGCGGGCAACTGAAAAGGTTTGCAAATAGGATTTCCAGGCTTGCAAGCGAGGAAAACAGGCCAAAACACCCGTGTTTCCGCACGGTTACTACTACCAAAACTTTTAACGAGTTAAAAATCCAGGAAAGGAGGTTAGAAGAGATGTGTAAATGCTGTTGCGAACACCCGGACAAATTAAAAGGGAAACCTGAAGAGTGCTCAACCGAGCAAATCAAGGAATGCCACGGGGAAACCAAGGATCATCCATGTGTGAGCAAAAAAGAAGAGTAGTGGCCAGATAAAAAGCCCGTTGAAGTTCCAGAATGAATCGCAGCTCAGTTTTTTGATAAGTAGAGGGTAGTTATGAGTCTGGCTCTTATACTCCTCATCGTTTTTTGCTCGTCTCTAGTTCTTACGATGATCGGACTGGGCGGGGGATTAATTTTTTCCCCGCTCTTCGTTCTTCTAAACTTCCCGAAAAGCATGGCGGTTTCGGCATCCCTTTTTCTCAACGGAACCGCGGCAATTTCTGCAGCCATAGTCTATGTTAGAAAAAAGATGGTCGATTTCTCGGTAGCCCTTCCCCTGATTATCACGGCATCCATGGGTGCACCTCTCGGAGCGTTAACTACTCACAGAGTAAATATACGCGTGTTTCTCGCAATACTGGCCGCTGTAATATTTATTGCTGCCATGAGAATGCTTTTTTCTGGACAACTTAAAGAGGAAGTAGAAGAAGTTGGAAAGTGGAGAAAAATTTTTGGTGGCTGTCTCATTGGTCTTGTGATAGGTTTCATATCTGGGATGCTGGGAATCGGAGGAGGAGTTTTTGTTGTCCCGCTTCTAATCTATATACTGAAGGTTCCAACCAAGACTGCGGCGGCTTCTTCTATGTTTATCGTATGTTTTTCGTCAACGAGCGGATTTATTACCCATGCATCCATAACCCATCTGGACTGGAAATTTATCCTTCTGGCTGCTCTTTTTTCCTTTTCCGCAGGGCAGATAGGTTCAAGGATAATGGCAGAAAAGTTAAAGGGAAAAACCATCAGGAGAATGTTTGGGATAGTTCTTCTTTTATTCTGTGCGAAGTTGTTGCAAAGAGCATTTATGGGTTAATGAGAAAGTATAAATTCAACCGCTTGGAACTAGCCGGTTCCCTGGGAGACCTTGGAACCTTGCTTCCTCTTGCCCTCGGGATGATTCTCGTAAACGGGTTAAACCCTCAGGGTTTGTTTTTGGCTGTCGGAATTTTCTATGTAATTTCAGGTGCATATTTCGGGGTAACCGTTCCGGTACAACCAATGAAGGTAATAGCTGCTTATGCGATTGCCACTGGTCTTTCATCCAAGCAAGTCCAGGCGTCCGGGTTACTCATGGCACTATTCCTGTTTATAATAGGGATAACCGGCGCAATTACCCTGATCGGCAGATACATTCCGAAACCGGTTGTCCGCGGAGTACAACTCTCAACGGGAACGCTCTTGATGGCTCAGGGAGTAAAGTTTATCCTCGGCAAAAGCACGTTCCAAGTGCTTCAAGATGCAGCAGAACCCTTTTTATCTGTCCAATCCGTAGGCTCGTTACCAATCGGAATAATCATCGGATCGGTGGGAGGGATACTGACCTTTCTTTTCATTAACAACAAAAGGTTCCCGGCTGGTTTGCTCCTTATAGCTGGAGGAACTCTGATAGGTCTTTTCCTAGGTGTTCCAGAAAACTTGAAACGGCTTTCGTTTGCCATTGGACTACCTAAACTTTTACCTTACGGATACCCTTCTAAAGCAGACCTCACTTTTGCCCTGTTGGTTTTGGTGTTACCGCAGATCCCCATGACAATCGGGAATGCGGTGGTGGCAAACGTAGACCTTTCCAGAGAATACTTTGGTGACAAGTCAAAAAAAGTGACGTACAGGGCAAGCTGTATAAGTATGGCTCTGGCAAACCTTCTCAGCTTTTTCCTGGGAGGTATGCCGCTTTGCCATGGCGCCGGAGGGTTAGCCGCTCACTACCGGTTCGGGGCTCGTACCCCGGGATCAAACATAATAATCGGTTCCGTGTTCATTCTCTTATCCATACTTTTTGGTAAAAACGCTCTGGCGGTAACGTACCTCATACCGATGTCCGTCCTTGGCATTCTATTGCTGTTCGCCGGAAGTCAACTAGGGTTAACTATCCTTGACATACGGGAGAAAAAGGATCTTTTTGTGGTACTAATGATGCTTGGAATAACTCTTGCCTCGAACCTAGCTGCAGGATTTGTGGTCGGAATACTGGTCGCTTACTTGTTAAAACATGAAAAACTTGCAGTCTAACCAGAGCATTTCTGGGCCACCTTGTGCTGGCCACAACAAACGCATGAAAACGGTTATTGGGGTAGAAAGAAAAATGGAAGAAACAGAAACATAAAAGCTTTACATAATATTCTAGCATATAATAAGTTCAATAGGTTACAGACGTTTTCACTAAAAACTTGAGGTTCGTTACGCGCAATTGAGAATTTTTCTAATAATCTTCGAAATAGCTTCTATGCTGAACGGTTTTTGAATAAATCCAGCGCCTCCTTTTTCCAACATTTCCTGCGCCTCCTTTTCCAGGCTATATCCACTGGAAAGAAGTACCCTGGCATTCGGATTTACTGATCGCAAAGCATTAAAGGTATCAACACCCCCCATTTTTGGCATAACCATATCCAGAATCACCAGGTCAATGGCATCTTTCATTTCTTTGTAGAGCCGAACTCCTTCCTCTCCACTACTAGCTACGACCACCTTGTAGCCTATCCTTTCAAGCATTTTCTTCCCGATATCTAGAACCTCTTCTTCATCGTCAATTAAAAGGATCCTCTCACTACCGCTAGTTACCTCCTCGCAATAGTTTTCTTCTTCCACCCTTTCTTTGCTTGAAGCCGGGAGATAGATATTAAACGTTGAACCTTTCCCCTTTTCGCTGAAAACTTCTATTACACCCCCGTGGTTCCTTATTATCCCGTAGGCAGATGCCAGGCCTAGCCCTACCCCTCGTTGTTTCTTTTTAGTTGTAAAGAAAGGCTCAAAAATCCTCTGAAGTGTATCATCATCCATACCGATGCCGGTATCTGTAACTGAGATCTTTACGTATCTTCCCGGTTCAACCTGGTAGCTCAAGCTGTCATCCGTACCAACGTACACGTTGGATGTTTCAACGTAGAGATCTCCTCCGGAAGGCATAGCCTGCCAGGCATTTATGTAGATATTCAAAAGTACCTGCTCTATCTGGCCTGCGTCCACTTCAACTGCCCATATGTCTCCACAGTACTTTTCGTGAATCCTGATCTCCTTTCTTGTTCTCCCAAACATCTTGAAGCTCTTTTCCACAATACTGTTAGGGTCGGCAACCTTTACTTCATACTTTCCTCCCCTTGCAAACCCGAGTAACTGGGACGTAAGCTCAGTAGCACTTTTCACAATTTCTTCAATCTTGCCAAGCTCTTCAAAATGAGGGTGATTGGAAGGAGTATCCATTAGCATGAGGGATACTCTGCCCTGGATTCCCATGAGTAGGTTGTTGAAATCGTGGGCTATTCCTGCAGCCAGTGTGCCAATTGCTTCCATCTTTTGAGCCTGCATTAGCCGTTTCTCAATTTCTTTTTCTTTTGTTACGTCTTCATAAATCATCAGGTGGTCACCGGTGTGTAGGCTTGCTCCCCTGAAATCAATAATTTTCTCGGTACCGTCCTTGCATCTGACGGAGAAGCATCGAGACCGAACCTTTCCCGGTTCAAAATGCTTCAGATCTTCAACCCACATGGACTTGGCAAGTTTTCTTTTTTCCTTGTCAGGATATGCCTTCTCCCACCACTGTTTACCCGTGGGAACATCCTCCAGGGTATATCCAAATATTTGCGTGAACTTTGAGTTAATGTACTTATATGTGCCATCTCTTCCGATTACCGCCACTCCGTATGGGAATTCCTCCACGAGGATTCTGAACTTTTCTTTTTCTCTCTCAAGCGCCAGTTCGGCTTTTTTCCTTGAAGTAATGTCCAGTAAGGACGCAATACTCTGGTTACTATCGGGGAAAAGATCTACCCTTATGAACACATCCCGTATCTCCCCGTCCTTTCTTACAAACCGAAATTCATACTCCTTAGGTATCCCTTTTTTCGCACATCTTCTTTCCCGGTGGTATTTCAACATCTGTTTTAAATCAT
>Ga0256841_1002567_pt1 | contig 14351 bp, 15 predicted proteins | sample 356308metaG_FD_185971 | JGI IMG/M metagenome (GOLD analysis project Ga0256841, IMG submission 185971) | Hydrothermal vent microbial communities from Mid Atlantic Ridge, Atlantic Ocean - 356-308 | ecosystem: Environmental > Aquatic > Marine > Hydrothermal vents | place: Atlantic Ocean: Mid...
TATTTGCAAGCCCAAATAATATTGGCCTCGTGGCGCAACTGAATAGCGCATCTGATTACGGCTCAGAAGGTTACAGGTTTGAATCCTGTCGAGGTCACTAGCAGCACTTTCAAAAAGTGGCAAAACCGTGCAAATCCTATGATTTTCACGGTTTTACGTTTTTTGGACTTTCATATAATTTGATATTATTTGATAGTAAAGGTTCACAAATCGTCAACATTTTTTATAACTGTCAACATTGTTGACGATTTAGCTTATATTTGAATACTATTCTCAGTATAGTTGATTTGACTTTCGTCTCAATTAAAGTTTAATTTAAAAGACGACAACTATGCGTACTTCAACAACATTTTCTATCCTTTTTTGGATATACAGTAAACGAGTTAAAAACAATCAAACTGGTATTTATGCCAGGGTCACGGTAAATGGAAAACGGGTCAACATTAGCTTAAAACATAAAGTTAATGTAACAACTTGGGATGCTCAAAGACAAAGAGCAAAAGGAACTAGTGAAGCATCACGAATTTTGAATTTATATTTGAGTCAGGTACAGGCTCAACTTTTTCAATGTTTCCAAAATCTTAAGCTAAGCGGAAAATTAATTACAGCTGAGTTAATCAAAGCTGAATATTTAGATGAAAGTAATAATTCAAAAACACTTCAAAATCTCATTGAATACCACACTAAAAAGACTGAAAAAATACTAGCTTCCGGTACACTAAGAAATTTTGATGTTACTCGGAGATATATTAATAAATACTTAAATAATGTATTAAAGACTTCAGATATTTATCTAAAGGAATTGGATTATAAATTTATCTGTGATTTTGCAAACTTCCTTCGCCTCTATTGGCCCAAAGGTCATCCAAAGGCAATGGGTAATAATACTGTAATGAAGCATATTCAACGGTTTCGGAAAATAGTAACACTAGGGTATCATATAGAGTGGATAGAAAGAGACCCTTTTGTGAGGTGGAAGCCTACTTATGAAAAAAGAGAGCGTCCATATTTATCAGATAATGAATTGTCAAATATAGAAACCTATGATTTTCCGATTGCAAGATTGGAAAGAGTACGAGACCTATTTGTTTTTAGTTGCTATACCGGTATTGCGTATGTTGATATAATGAGTCTATCTAATGATAACATTATTAAAGGTATTGATGGTAATGATTGGATATTTACCAATCGTCAAAAAACAAAATCTCCAGTAAAAGTACCCTTGCTTGCTAAGGCTAAAACACTAATTAATAAATATCAAAGCCATCCTATGACTCAAATTACAGAAACATTGTTTCCGGTAATTACCAATGAAAAGGTAAATCTATATTTAAAAGAAATAGCTGATGCCTGTGGTATAAAAAAGAACCTCACTTTTCATATGGCGAGACATACCTTTGCTACAACGGTAACTTTAAGCAATGGTGTGCCGATTGAAACAGTTTCTAAACTTCTCGGTCATTCTAAAATTGCATCTACACAGATCTATGCAAGAGTAGTTGAACGAAAAGTAAGTGAGGATATGGAATTGTTGAAAATAAAATTAGGAACTAACAAGTCAGCAATGAAAAAAGTAAACTAATTTTTCATATTTTTAAGGGATAATGTTTTTAGTTTATTGCTTCACAAAATATTGTCCCTTAATTTTATTTTTACTATGTATTTTTAATTTTTCCTAGATAAATGATTCAGTCACTAATTCAAAGCATAACTTCCCTCATTTTCGATTGGATAATTGTTTTATAATTTTTAGCTTCCAATCCAGTAGCCATTAAGGCATAATTTTTGTTAAAATTATGTTAATGACTTTTGCATAATTCTATGTTAAATCACATTTTTTTAACTCTTTACAGAATTTCTATAGTATAGATTTGTTTGAATGTGCTTTACATTCCTACAACCTAATGCTTATGAATTTTGAAATATTACTCCAAGAACTTTATGATGAATTAACATTAATTAAGAAACAAAATTTAGATATTATTGAAGAATCAAACCTATCAATTGTTGCATGTAGAAGGGTGCTTTCTCAAATGAGTTCAGCAATTTCATCAACTTGTTTTATCAATGAAATTGATGAAATTAACTTTTTTAAAAAAGTAAAGTTACAACCATTAAGTCAGTTGATTTATTATAGTGAAATAAGGTCATTAGAAGTCCGATATCCAAAAGCAGGTCAACAGGAACAAAAGAAATATTTAGAACGAAAAATTAAAAAAGCTAATAAATTCTTTGATTATAATATTGAATTTGTGCAATATGTCAAGGACAAAAAAACACTTTTTGATGCTTTATACTTTACTCGCAAAAATTATAATTCTTTAAACATAACGGATACTAAAACCTATTACAGAGCTTCAGAATTCAGCACTTCTCATGATATTTTATTGGCTAAAGTAAAGGGGTTTGAGCTTTTTATTAATTATTTAGAAAACAGGTTGTACAATTTAGAAAACCCTACAAAAGTAAATCTTCACAACATCCATAAAAAGTCAAGATTGAAATGGACTTCCTCAAAAGTAGCCCTCACAGAACTCATTTATGCGCTCCATAGTTGTGGGGCAGTCAATAGTGGGGCAGCCGATATTAGAGAAATTGCCACCATGGCTGAAAAAATCTTTAATGTTAAACTTGGCGACTATTACAGAACATTTTTAGAGTTACGTTCCAGAAAAGTGAATCAGACAAAATTCATCGATAAACTCAAAGAATCCCTCATACAACGCATGGAGGAATCTGATGAATAAATACCCAAGATACACCCAACTTGGGTGTTTCAAAATTCAGTCGAATTTCATAAAATTTATAGGTATTTGATATGCAAATATGAAAGAGTCTTTACTAAACACCAATAAATTATACCAAAAAATATGAGACAAAAAAACACCCAAGTTGGGTGCATCTTGTGAATAAAACTCAATAAACCTCTCCAATTTTGCCAAACGAAAGTCAAATCACGTTAGGGACTATCATTTAAACTAAAAACAAATCGACAGTCCCTTTCATTTAAACCGTTTTATTATGGCAACAAGTATTATTACAACAGATGATCTTCGAGATTTCAAAATGGAATTGCTCGATGATATTAAAAAGTTACTTACAAATCATACTTCCGGGAAACTGAAAAAGTATTTAAAATCTTCGGAAGTGATGTCAATGCTTCAAATTAGCCCAGGTACCTTACAAAACCTTCGCATTAATGGAACATTACCTTATACTAAAATAGGTGGTATCATTTTTTATGATTCTGATGAGATTCAAAAGGTCATGTTTGAAAATAGAGTGCATCATAAATTTGAATAAAATGTATGAATTATATAAAGCATCTCAATGGAGTATTTCAGCAATTTGCAAAAGACTCTCGATTGAATCCTACTCATATTAGTCTGTATATGTCACTTTTTCAGTTCTGGAATATCAATCGATTTCCAACTATTTTTTTTATCCATCGAGAAGAAGTGATGCAAATGGCAAAGATAGGTTCAAAAGCTACCTATCATCGTTGTTTACGGAATCTTGATAATTGGAAATACATCCTTTATATGCCTTCTCATAACCCCTATAAAGGTAGCCAAATTAAGATGCTCATTTTTGGGACAACTGATGAACAAGCTTTAAACAAGTCAGAAACAAGTATAGAACAAGCATTGGTATCTAATACAAACATTAACAAACAACTAATAAACAATAATAAACGTAAGCTACCAAAAAATAAAAATGAAGTACTTCATTTTTTTAAAATTAAAAAATGGCCAGCGCTTGAAGCCTTAAAATTTTACAATCACTACAAAAGCATTGGTTGGAAAATAGGTGGAAAGATAAAAATTGAAAATTGGCAGGCGACGGCTGAAAATTGGATGATAAAAGCTGATGAAATAAAAAAGAAGGAAACAAAAAAAGGAGTTGACCAAAATCGGGACAACCTAAGAACAACTACTGATAAAAATTATAACGAACCCTTATGAACAGACCTTACCCACATATCATTTTTGAAGGTGGCGTACAATATCCATTAGGGAAGTTAAAGGGGAATCAGATTTTGTATGATTTTGAAAAAATATTGACTTATTTAGATGTTAAAGGGAGACTGCTATTTGGTAAAAATTTTAGAATCTATGATGAAGACCATAACATCCTTTTAAAGCTCTGTAACTATTTTATTAGAGATTTTGAAAGCTGTAAGCAAGATGGTATAGACCCAAATAAAGGTCTTTTGCTTTCCGGGCCAGTAGGCTGTGGAAAGACCAGTTTAATGAAACTACTAAAATACATTGTTCCTTCACAACGACCCTATGAGGTTATTCCATGCCGAAACATCGTTTTTAGTTTTAATCATCTAGGTTATAAAACTATTGAAGATTATGGTGATTCTCAATTCTTCTGTTTTGATGATTTGGGTATAGAACCCATTGGCAGGCATTATGGCAATGATTGTAATGTGATGGGCGAAGTTCTCTTATCTCGTTATGAACTCTTCCTTCAGGCAAAAATTAAAACTCATGCAACTACCAATTTGAATGCCCAAGAATTGGAAGAACGTTATGGTAATAGAGTACGTTCTCGTATGCGTGAGCTGTTTAATTTGGTGGCTTTTGATAAAGGGAGTATGGATAAGAGGAAATGAGATTAACAAATTTTAATAAAAATACGTAAACCCATAAGAAATTAAATCAGTATTTTGCGATATTTATGGTCAATTTAAGGGAAATGATTAATCTTTAAATAGCTGATGGAAGTACATTGTTTTTTTATTTAAGATGAGTTAAATATGGAAAATACTTTTTTACAACACCTCAATGAGGATTCTGAATACCATGAATTCTGGCAGGATTTTCGTGAGTATTGTAATAATTTGGATATTCCAAATAAAAAAGAATTTGTAGAATCGTTGCCATTATTATTCAATAAAATAAAGAATGATGGATTAAGCTATAAAATATATGAATCATTAAGAAAATTTGCAACAGAAAACCCAGAAGATGCAATCGAAATATTAGAATTGATAGAGCAAAAAGGCATATTAGAAACTTTGAATTTTAGCCCTTCAATAATTGGTGGTTTATCTGAAGGTAAATCTAACTACCCATTTAAAGAAAAGATACTATCTCTTATTAATAGTTCATATGAAAATGAAGTTTATATTGGAGTTAACGCCGCTTATCAAGTCAATATCAAAGATGAGAAAGAAGAATTGGAATTTTTAAATAAAGTTCACGTGGGTTTAGTCAAAGTTATTGAAAACAATTTCAGCAAAAGTTTAGGTATTATCGCTAGATTTTACAATAAACATTTAAATAGAATTGAAGATGCAAAGGAAGTAATTATATTATTATTAAAGAAAAAAGATGCAAATGTACAAAGTGAAGTAGCTAGGTCGCTTAATGAAGAATTTAAACCTGATGATGACATAATCTTTTTCAAGAACTGTTTGAACTTATTATCTCTAACAGAAGCTAAACATAGTGGTATTTATAGTATCATAGGATATAGATTGGAAAATGTAATAGTTTCACATCCTGACGTGATTGTGCAGTTTATTAATAATTGGGTTCTTAATAATAAAAAGAATCTTAAAGGGGTTTCTGTTTTAGAGGGTATAGTTCACGAACTATATTTGAAATACCCAAAAACCATAGAAAAATTATTTTTAGACTGGCTCAATTCAGATAATAGTACGTACAAGCATGCATTACAATTTGTCATAAGTGATTTGAACTCCAAAGTGGATATTGTTGGCCTCCCTAAAGAATTGCTGAAAGATTTATCCGAAACAGATTCTCTTTACATAGTATTTATGATTGTTGGTTATATTCTTGACAGAAAATATGCTTCAGAAATGCTCTATAATATTTTAGAAGTAAAACATAATAGTGAACGCTTGAGAAATCACATCGCTACTTTATTTGTCAAATACTTGATAATAAATTACTACTCTGTTACTGAAATTTTAAAGAATAAAAGAAAATCAGCAAACAAAACGATTAAATCGGTTATTGACCAAATCTTAGCAGCTTCAGAGAATTATTACCAACAAGTTTCTGAATTGAAATCAATAAATGAGTTTGAGCCTTCAGATAAGAGAATGCAATATTTCTTAAAACAACAAAATTCTCAAATGCAAAAATTAATGGATTCTTCGGATAGGAAAAGAGATTCTTTTTTAGATATGCTAACGAACGTAAACTTAAGAGCTGGCAAGTCTTTTTTCTCAAAATACAGAGGAGAATACTCGCAAGAATCAGAAATGCAGAGTTTCAGAAGTAGCTTTGAAGTTGCTCGAGTTCAATTTATCGATGAGATAGGTCAAGAAAAACTGAGATTAATGTGGCAAAACATGAAACGAGATGAACTTCCTAACTAGTGAATATATAGCCCTTTTAAAAGAGGATGGAGAACTTGATAAACTATTAATAGATATTCTTATTAGTAAGAATATAACTCCAATATCTAAGCCACAAAAAGGAAGACAATATGGTGTTGATATTGCTGCAATAGGGAAAGACAAGGATAATGTTGAAAAATTATTTTTGATTACTGTAAAGCAGGGTAATATCACTCGTTCGGTTTGGGATTCAAGCCCTACGAGTGTAAGGCAATCTTTGAATGATATAAAGGATACATTTATCAATATATCTTTAACTGCAAGTCAAAAAAAACTTCCTAAAAAAATTGTTGTAGCAACCAATGGAGAATTGGAACAAACAGTATTAACTAGTTGGGCTCAATATACTGCAACTAATCAAGCCAAAAAGTTAGAGTACCAATTTTGGGGTATAGATGACATTACCAGAATGGTTACTGAAAATTTACTTTCCGATAGGTTGTTTAGTTCAGAAATGCGTTCATTATTGAAGAAGACATTAGCTTTTTTAGAACTTAAAGATTATGACTTAAATCATTATAAGAAGCTAGTGAACCTAATTCTTGATAAACCACTTAAAACAAAAAAACCTGTACTTAAAAGATTAAAACTATTACAAATATGTTTAAGTATCGTTTTTAAATGGGCAGAAGATAATGGATACATTAAGTCAGCCTTATACGCAGCTGATAAAACTATCATAAAGTCGTTTGAATGGCTAAATAGTCAGGGGCATTTCAAAGAAAAATATGTCTATCAAGAATTTTATAATATTCATTCGTTGAGAAGAGAGATAGGCATTGCATATTTCAACAAGGTAAATGAACATTACTTTGTTGAACATAGTTTACAGCGTTATTCAAAAAACCAAATTGAATATAGTTTGACCGTTTGGGAAGAAATAGGAATTCTTGCCAACATTGGTTTAACCGAAATTAGACATTATCAATATCACTTGAATCCAAAAACTCAAGACCTTGCAGTAGTTTATGAGAGGTCTGCAATTACTATATCTGAAGCTTTGGTTTCTTTAATTGAAAAAAACCCTCCATCTCACTACCCTCTTTATGATAATCATATAATTGATATTGAACCAGCGATGCGATTTCTCTATCTAACTGGAAAGAAAGATGAATGTATAAAATGGTTAAGGACTTTAGCTGTAGGGATTCATGATGCAAAAATACTAAAGAGGTTCTTTCCATTATTTAGAGAAAATTATGAAAGCCTAGTAGATTATTATATAGGCATTAAAGAGCAAGACGAAAAATCAAGTATGCTTCTTACTTTTCTTGCTGATTGGTCAGTTATATTAAATAGTAATGAAGCGTATCAGGACTTGAAAAAAGTTATAGAATTGTTTGATAATAACCTTAATATTCAAATTTGGTTTCCAAAATCAGAAACTGAACAATTTTACTTAAATTATGGATATAGTTGGGAGTCAGGTAAGACTAAACATTCAATACAATTCTATGATTTGATTGAAGATTATAAAAAAGAAATTGAAGAGGAGATTAAACTTTTTTCAGTAGAGAAAGATTTCAGTTCTATAAAGGTTGGCTATGATTCCATTTTCACAATTACCAGTCATTACCATAGAGAATTACCATTTCCATTCTTTTGGAGAAGACTAATTAAAGCAGACAAAGTATCCTAATAAAGATTTTATCCATTGTTTTATTTCTTCTATAAAACTAGTAACAATTTTTTGTGTTCTTTTAAAAATTTCTTTACAAAACTCCTTCATAATAAAGTATTTAAATAATTAGTAATTCCCATTAAAACAGCCAATGCCATTGCCCGTATATTTTTAGGCTTTAAAAAATAATCAGCTTCATCAAGATTCGTTAAAAAACCAATTTCAACTAATATAGTAGGGCAAAAAGCAATTGTTTCTCGTAATACCTGAAAATTGGCAAATTTGACACCTCTATTTTTAAAACCCAATTTTAAACTACTCTCATTCAACACAGAAAATCCTAATGCAAAAGATTCTTTAGTATTCGATTTATCAGAATCTTGAATATATACCTCCATTCCTTTAGAAACAATTTTTGAAGCATTGCAGTGTAAAGAGATAAACAAGTCTGCATTCAATATTTTTGTCAATTTTGTCCGATTATGCAAAGAAATCAAGGTGTCTTTATATCGCGTTAAATAAATATCAAAGTTGGAGTCCAACAGACTATTATTTAACAGGATTATTTCTTTAGCGATATTCAAAACAATATCCTTTTCCAAAATTCCATTTACACCAATGGCGCCAGAATCTTTTCCACCATGACCCACATCAATTACCATTCGTTTTTTCTGTCCAAAAAACAAGCAACTTTTTAGAAGTAACAGCAGAAAAATGACGTTTTGGAGCTTTATTTTTAAATTTATTTTCATAATTCAGAACATTTTGGCGAATGGATTTCATACAATTTATTACGATTTATTTTCAAATGAAATCAAACTAAATCAAATAATATTATTTTTATAAAATATTGATATATAGTTATTTATATTCAAATATAATGTATTTTTCATACAACAAAAATGAAATAAAAATAAAATCTTTTAGTATGAAAAAATTACTCTATGTAACCACATCCGTAGTACTTATCTCAAATTCTGTTTTTGCACAAATTGGTGGTATAGAACAATCGGTAAACGATGTGTCTGATACCATTAGAACCATTTTTCCGCTCCTTTTAGGTGTCATCTTTTTAATAGGCTTCTTATTTAATGCCGGACACTTCTTTGGCGAAAATGCCGATTTAAAAAAAGGAATCACTCGTGTTTTAGTATTTGTGCTCATTGCAGGCGCAGTAGTAGGCATCTTTACCTACCTGATAACTATCGTGGTCTAACTCTCATAGAGAGTTTTAGATTAAAATCATTGATGACTTATGAAAAAATTCGAAGTGTATAAAAATATAAGAAAACGAGCAGTAATTATGGGTTTGCCTATATCACTGTTCGCGCTGATGATGACTTCTGTTATCGGCTCATTATTATTCATCATCTTTTCTTTTAGTCTTTTTGTCATTTTTATGGTATTTGTTTTTAATGCGGTCTTATATATCGCGCTGACACATATTACCAAGAACCCGGCACTCTTGCATTTTAAAAAAGTATTTCCATTAACCATCAGTAATAAAAAACACAGTCGATTGAATTATGAATAAGATTAACCTTTCTGCATATCATCCAATTTTAAGTATAGAGGATCATATTGTGTTCGCCAATAATGGTAATGTTGTCTTGTGCTATAAAGGCGATTTACCTGAAATTTATTCTTTGTCTGAAAAAGATTTTGAAGATATTCACGGTTCGTGGTTTCAAGCCTTTAAATCCTTGCCTGTTAGTACAGTTATTCATAAACAGGATATTTATCAAAAGACAGCATATAATGCTGATTTAATACCCAATAAAACATTTTTAGAACGTGAAACTCATGACTATTTTAAGGAACGAGAATATATACAACATAGTTGCTATTTGTTTTTTATACTGCCATTTAATAAAGCCTTAAATGCTTCAAAATTTACCAATCCTTTCAGAAAAGTTGAAAAAGGAATCTATAAAAAGATGGACCATAATGTTCAAGAATTTATCACTGCTGTAAACGACAGTATTTCCTTTATCAATAATAGTCGCAAGGTAACATTAAGACCTTTGAATAGCGAAGAAATCCTTTCCTTAACCAATACTTACTTTAATGGATTTAACGAAGGATTTGATACTGATATTCAATTAAAAAAAACCAATATCCAAATCGGTGAAAATCATTTTGATGTTTTGGCGGTCAATAGTGAACTCTGTTTTGGAGATGTAGTACAGAGTAGCACAACCAATGATAAATTTACGTCAGATGATTTTATATTTCATCAAGGCTTTATTGATGGATTGGGATTACATCTCAATGAAAATCATATCATCAATCAAATCATCTATTTGGATGATAAACACAAATGGCGGAAATTATTGGAGAAGAAAATAGAAGAACTCAATAAGAGTTCCAATTTTGGTACACAGAACAAAGTAGTTTTAAAAAAGATTGAAGACATTGTTGCTAAAATTAATGAGGACGATTCGTCCAGAATTATTCGAGGACACCTCAATATCGTTTTTTGGTGTCGGGAAGCCCGACAGCTAAGGAAAATAGCTTCAAAGATTAAGGCCGAGTTTAAAGAACTCGATATTGTTCCCTATTATCCAAAAGGAGAAGAACGCAAACACTATTTTTTAAATTCATATTTCTGTTTTTCTTCCAACTTTTCTAATGAAGATGTCTATGTAACCGATTTAAAACATGCTTTGTGTTTATACATTAACAATACCAACTATAAGTCAGACGCCACTGGCGTTATCTTTAATGACAGACAGCATAATATTCCTGTACTCAAAGATGTTTGGGACGAGCAAAAGAAACGCATCAAAGCGCGTAATTTTGCCATTTTTGCACCAACAGGAGAAGGAAAATCGTTTTTAGCGAACAATATACTTCGGCAATACTTTGAGGCCGGTGTCCGGCTGGTCATTATAGATTTGGGTGGTTCTTATGCCAAATTCGCCAAACTCTATCCGGATGACCATATTATTCTGCGTTATGAGCAAGGAAAGAACTTGGGAATTAATCCTTTTTATATTTCATCTATAGAAGATTTAACACCGGAAAGGCTTGAAGATTTAAGTATATTCCTTTTGGAACTTTTGGCATCCCAAAAAGAAACTACCAAAGTTGAAGAAGTGGCGATAAAAAAAGTACTTCGCTATTACTATCAAAATGATGTCAATGACACTCATTCTTTAGCATCCTTATATCAATTTGTAGATGCTAAAAAGGATACACTTATTCAGGAACTCAACATTCAAGAAGAGTATTTTAATGTCTATAATTTTTTACACATCCTTTCAGAATATGTAGATGATGGCTTGTATAGTTTCTTGTTCAACGTAAGTGAAGACCAATCGTATAAGATTGAGGACAAACGTTTGATTGTTTTTGAGCTCGATGAAGTCAAGGATAATAAAGAAATCTTATCGGTTATGTTGAAGCTCATTAAATCAGCCATTCAGCGCACCATTTGGCGGAATCGTTCCGAACGAGGGATTATCCTTTTTGATGAGTTTGCCAAACAATTAAAATTCGAAAACGTACTGGAAAGTGTAGAATTCTATTACCAAGCTATCCGAAAACAAAATGGAGCGATAGGTATAATCCTACAATCTATTAATCAGTTACCTGATAATACAACATCGGCAAGTATTTTGGAAAATACCCAAGTGATTTACAGCCTACGCAATGAAAAAGGCTATGCCGAACTCCAAAACAGGCTAAGCCTCTCTAGCCATGATTTAAACCAGTTAAAATCCATTAGAAATAACCTTACAGGTGCTAGAAAATACACCGAACTATTTATCAAAATAGGCAAAGAAAGCAATATTTTCCGATTAGAAGTACCTAAAGAAATCTATGCTGCCTACCTCACAGATGGTAAAGAAAGTGAGGCCATAATGGCCATTTATGATAAAACTAAGAATATGCAGGAAGCCATAAAAGAATTTATCAAGCAGCAGCCATAGGCTCAGCCATTGGCTGTTTTAGTATTAAAATTATAAACTCGCTTGCCATCAGGCAAGCCTTAAAACAAAAATTATGAACTTTTCAAAGAAAAATCACCGTTTGTTCGCCTCTGGCGCAAAACACCACAGAACAAATAAATGGTCAGTGAGTAAAAACACAATTAAAAAAATGGCACTATCCGCACTATTAGTAATTATAATTAATGGCCACGGTGTGGCTCAGGGAATGCCTGTTTATGACAATACCAATTTCATAAGTTTTACAAAATCATTGATTGAATCTGCCAAACAAACCTCAGAACTACTAAAAACAGTAAAATTTATGAAAGAGCAAAAAGACAATATTGTCAAGGTAAATAATGTCATTAAACAATTAAAAGCCGTTCGGGAAATTGGAAGAAACAATCAACGTCTTTTTGATGTGGTTCGAGGAGATTTGAGAGACATTCTCAATTCTCCATATATCAAACCTGAAGAAATAAATAAGGTCTCCGATTCATTTAATGCCATCATCGAAAACTCACTAAATGATTTGGACTTCATCAGCAATATTCTATCGAGCGATTTTCTAAAAATGACGGATGCAGAAAGAGCAAGCATTCTCAAAGAAAAGGAATTGCAATCAAAAGAAATGGTGGCAGAAATCACTAAAAAAACAGAACGTTACCATGATATTATTTCGTTTAGAAAAATGCAGGATAAAGTCAATAATCGCGAAACAAATTACTAAACATGACAGCAAGCATTTTTTTAGGAATAGGACTTGAATATATAGATACTGTTTTTCAAACCATAAAAAACAGTGATTTTTCTCAATACACCATTGCGGGAATGAAAACACTTGCCGTACTATTTTTCCTGATTAATATTCTAAAAAAATACAATGAAGGCATTGCCAGTAAAGAGGGCTACACTTGGGGATTGAGTCCGGGAGAACTCGCCAAAAATTTTGCCGTCGTTCTCTTGGTTATCTTTTCAACACAGGTATTGAGTGTTTTTGACGGTATTCTTGTCGCCATAGAAGCGCAATATCGCAATACGGCTCCTGCACTCCTTCCACTTCAAATGCAAGACCTGCCATTAGAAGAGGATGTGGGTGCATTGGAAGCCGCCAAAAAGGCTATGGCTTTACTTTATGAAGCTTTGGTAACACCCCTATTTGGATGGAAAATTCTTGCCTTTATTGCAAGCCTTTTCCTTTGGATTTTAGATTTATTTATTTATCCATTATTTCTGGCAGAGCGTTATTTTTTATTAGGAATCATGCAGGCATTTTTTCCGCTAGTAATAAGCCTGGCAGTATTTGAAAAGTTCCGTTCAATGGCATATAATTTTTTTAAACTGTATGCAGCGGTGTATATGTTAGTGCCTGCTTTCTTTTTAGTCAATGTCTTTATAAATGCCATATATACTGAGATAAATACCAACTTTTGGATAGACTTATTTGGAACAGATGTCGGAAGCAAAGTTTTTGCACCGGTAGTCGAGTTGGGGTCAATTATGTTTATCATTTTTCTAAAATTCAAATTATACAAACGAGCAACATCATTCACCTTTAAACTTTTTACTGCCTAATACAGATTGTAAATTATGAAATGAGCCATGACAATTAAATTAATACCAACCTAAATGATTATTGGCGAATTCCATCTGACAATTAAAAATAAATAAAATATAAACAGATGAAAACACCATACAAAAACATATATGCTATTTTAAAACTAAATCGAATCGTAGTTATTACCGTTGTATCGGGTGCTTTGATCTCCAGTTTATTCTCCGGTTGGATGGTATTCAATATCCATCAAGAAACATTGAATAATGCTTTTGCCATTAATACAGATGGAACAGTAATACCTTTAAAATTAGTGAACCAAAAAGAGAATTTTAAGGTTGAAGCATTGGCACATTTAGAGCTATTCCATACCTATTTCTATAATATTGATGCAAGCAACTATGAAAAGAATTTAGAAAAAGCCCTTTGGCTTGGGAACAGTTCTGTGGACAACCTCTATCGGCAAAAAAAGGCGGATGGTGTCTATAACCGATTGTTGCAATATTCGTTGGTTCAAAAAGTACTGAGTATTGAATCTCAAGTACAATTACAAAATGATAGCTACTCTTTTACAACAACCACTGTTTTTGAAATTAACAGGGGAACTATTGTTGATACTTATGAATTGGTTTCCACCGGAAATCTAATTCTTGTTGACCGAAATTATCCCAATAATACCCACGGTCTATTAATTACAAATTATTTCGAAAAAACACTTAAAAAATTATCAGATGAAGATAGAAAAAAATAAAATCGTATTCGGCTCTGTAATCGCTGTAGTTGTCATTTTTATTATTGCCTATTCAGTATTGGTTATAGGTAGTGACGAGGATGATTCAGGAGCCTTAAAGCAGACCT
>Ga0256841_1002568_pt1 | contig 14350 bp, 15 predicted proteins | sample 356308metaG_FD_185971 | JGI IMG/M metagenome (GOLD analysis project Ga0256841, IMG submission 185971) | Hydrothermal vent microbial communities from Mid Atlantic Ridge, Atlantic Ocean - 356-308 | ecosystem: Environmental > Aquatic > Marine > Hydrothermal vents | place: Atlantic Ocean: Mid...
CAAGCTGAATACGATAATCAATAGATTGTCGCGATCTGAAACCACTTGCCAAAAAAGTTGCACAAACCGGGCGGATGCATCGGGCAGCCATCCTTGCTCGATAATCAGCGCCCCCAGAAATACGTAAATCCCCAAAGCAAGAAGAATCCGGTGAGTAAAGAAAGCCAGGGGAATGGCCACAAGCGCGGGTAAAAGGGAAAGCCAGGTCGACACAACAAAAGCACCTCGGTTAATTTATTGATTTTATTGATTCTCTAAAAATTTCTATCACGACAAAAATAAAAGCCTGAATTTCGGATTTTCTCATATTTTAACGCCTCGTTTCACTAAACAAATGAGCCTTTCAGCCACTTTCCATCGCTGCTCCGCAACAAGACAAGTGATATACGGCGCTCATTGGCAAGTCAGCCTGGATTTACTTTGCCGTCAAAGGTAATGGATACCAAAATCTCACGGGACAATGCTAACATGCGTAATTGATGAGTCTTGGAAGGGGGAGTCCATGGGTATCTTTAGTCAATTCAACCCGCTGGCCGAAGGTTATGACAGTAATAACGCGTTAGCACTTGGATATGCCGCTGATTTGACATACCAAGACGATGATAAAATCTCGCAAACTTTGGATCTGTGGGGGTTTACAGAATCCCGCTATCTCGACCAAGGGGGAACCCAAGGCTATCTGGCCAGTCAGGACAAAATGCTGCTAATCGCCTTCCGGGGTACAGAGCTGGACAAGTTGGATGATATCCTTACAGACGCTAATGTGGCTTTGTATCCGGGCCCCGTGGGGCAGGTCCATGTGGGTTTTTTACATGCATTAGATCAAGTTTGGTCGTCGTTTCTCGATTTCTTCTATGGCATGTACCAAGGCCAGCCTGTCTGGTTGACTGGCCACAGCCTTGGAGCGGCTTTGGCCACCTTGAGCACGGCGCGGATGAAATTCGATCCTGTCGATCAAGTACGAATTCAAGGACTATATACTTACGGCTCGCCCAGGGTTGGCGATGATGAGTTTGCCAGCGCCTTTGACCGTGCCTGCAAAAAAAACTGCTTTCGTTTCCGGAATAACAATGATGTGGTGACCCGTGTACCCATTCCGGGTATTTTCGCCCTGCGCTACCGCCACGTCGGACAACTTTGTTATTTTGACACCACAGGCAAGTTGCACTTTGGCATGTCTCCCTGGGAAATGTTCTGGGATAGATTTCGGGGCCGATTGGAGGATTTGGGGAAACCGGGCACTGATGGCATGAAGGATCACGCCATGAGCGCCTATCTTGAACTCTTAGAATCCAGACAAACACCTGGAATGTAAATTTTTCTGACACTCCTTTTTTATCTGAAGATCTGAAGGCAATAAAAAAATGTAATTATTTTTATCCAATCGGTGGAAGAAACTAAAGAAACTCTTATCCAGTCAGGGATGACTGGTTCAGAGTGCCCCTGAAGAGCGCTTCACACCAATAAAACTGGTGCCACCCATGCGGGGTCATCTTGAAACACCAAGCCTTAGCCCGGATATTTAATTTTATAAAAATCAACAAGTTAAATATAAACCGTCAGGCTAGTACCATTGACTTCCACCTGTTTTTTCCATTCTTCCAAGATTTTTTCGGCGCAAGCGCGAGCTTGCTCGGGATCTTCAAAATAGGCAGTCAATACTCCGGCAACTTCATAAGTGTATCCTTGGAAAGAACGAATCAGCGCAATAATATTGTTTTTCATAATGCAGATCTCCGACAATCAGTTGGAATTCATTTCCATTTACTTTATAAAGCATATTTTATGCCTTATTAAAACATTCAGGAGGAATCAAGTGTTTACACCAGGCTTACTACTATTTCACGTACAAACTGACCATTTTTGTCAAATTTTCTGACAATATTCATCACCCTTGTCCGAAGACCGTTATAATCTGAGCATTCAAACCACCCATTCACTCATGTATTTGGCGCGTGATTTTATTGAAACCAAAGAAGGGTTGTTCTTCGCTGTCACCTTGAATGGCATGGAAGAAGGCCGGATAATTGCTTGCCTGCGCTATACCCGCGAGGGAGATAACTATCACAAAATCCCAACCGATGAAGCCAACCGATTACTTAAAAAGCATTATCCCCGTTACCTTTACCAATCCTCCCACCGCGATACCCTCTTACAAGCGGTTCCCGTAGATTGTATCCGCCGTCACTTCCGCCCCCGGAAAGCATTACAATTGCTGTTGGAACAGGCCCGGCCTGATCCGGTCGTCTCAAAGTTAATCACCCTGCTGGCTTTATTTCGCGAACACGGCCTCGAAAGTTCGGATTTCGGCGTCACCGGCTCATTGCTCTTGGGCTGTCACGGTGATAACTCGGATATAGATCTGACAGTCCACGGAAAACCCGCTTTTCAACAAGCCCGTCAAGCACTCAAGCAGCTATTGCAAGCAGGCATTTTGACCGAGCCTGACTGGCGGGAAACCCACCTTCGCCGGGGATGTTCGCTGTCCCTGACAGAATACGTTTGGCATGAACGGCGCAAATTCAACAAAGCGGCCATTGAAGGGACGAAATTCGATCTGATCTTGGTTGAGGATATATTACAAAAACCTGATCCCCGCCCCTGGCGCAAAACCGGTTTGACTACTATCCAGGCCCAAATCACCGATGATTCTGAAAGCTTTTCCACCCCTGCCTGTTATCGCCTCGATCACCCGCGAATCAAGACGGCATTGAGTTTTACCGCCACTTACATCGGCCAGGCAAAACAGGGAGAATGGGTAGAAACTTCGGGACAATTGGAACAAGCCCCAGACGGTGCCTTGCGTCTTATTGTGGGCGCCAGCCGAGAAGCGCCGGGAGAATACATCAAAGTCATTCAGCCTAAAGGAGAAGCCTATGCTTGACAGACTGCGCAAACTTTATCAACCATTCCTGAAGGTGTGGCGGGATGGGCCGGCTATCAAAGCCAGGCATCCGGAAGCTTCAGACCAAGTTATGGACCTGTCCACTTTTAATGCCCTGGAAATCGAAGCCCTGTTCGACAAAGTCAACGAGGCCCGCACCCAAATAGGCCAAGCTACCCTGTACCGTTCCTTATCCCAACCACTTACCGATGAGGAATTGATTGGTGGCAAACAGGAAGCCCTGCGAGAACTGGCGCAGAACGACAACCTGCGCCGGGATATTGAAACGCTGGTCGAAAATGCCGCACAATTGGAACCTGAGTTTTACAAGCTTCTCTACAACCTCTTTCTCGGCACCATTGGTTCTCCGGCTTCACCCCGGGAAATCAAGGGATTCGGCTATGAAGCCTATAATCAAGGCACCCGTTTCATGCTGCAACTGGCAGAAAATGCCCGGGATCTGCCCAAACCCCAAAGCCCTTATTTACGCCAACTTGTCGAAACACTTGCAAATTTTTCCAAAAGCCGCAGTCACGCATTGATGCAAGGGCCGGTGTATCGAACCGAAAAAAGGATTATGACCGCTGCCGAAAAACCTCTGTGGCTCCCGGCCATCCGCTTCCGGCCCCAGTTGTTCAAACCAGTGTTAGTGGCGGGCACCGCGGGCGCATTATTGCTGCTTTGGGCAGGCTTGACACCGGTACTGGGCATTGCACCGGGCATCTTCGGCTTATTCTTGCTGCCTCTGGTGGCCGCTTATCCGCCCATCGTCGGCAATTTCGACCGGGACAAGTTCATTTATCCTTTGCGCCGCATCTTCCGCGAAGATGAAGCAGTTCACACCACCTTGGAAGCCTTGGGTTTTTTGGACGAACTCTTGAGCTTTCACGATTTCGCCCGGCATTTCGGCAATGCCACTACCTTGCCGGCATTACTTGGAGACGAACACCACCGGTTTATTGCAAAACAATTGCGCAACCCCATTCTGGGCAAGGATAATCCTGATTACGTCCCCAATGATATCCGCCTGGATGAACACCGGATCACATTTATCACAGGTCCCAACAGTGGGGGTAAAACCGCCTTTTGCAAAACCTTGGGCCAATCCCAATTACTGGCGCAGGTTGGCTGTTACATCCCAGCGCGGGAAGCACAACTCACCGTTGCCGACCGGATTTTCTATCAAGTCCCCGAAGTAAGCCAACTGGTCGATGGCGAAGGACGGTTCGCCACCGAACTCAAGCATACGAAAAAAATCTTCCTCGCCGCCACCCCCAAAAGCCTGGTTATTCTGGACGAACTGGCTGAAGGCACCACCTACGAAGAGCGGCTGGAAATTTCCTATAACATCATGGAAGGTTTCCACAAAAAAGGCTGTACCACCATTCTTGTCACCCACAATCACGAATTGGTGGATAAATTCATCCGGCAAGGCATTGGCCAGGCCAAGCAGGTGGAATTTGTTCAAGACCATCCTACCTACCGCTTGATCGAAGGAATTTCCCGGGTCAGTCACGCAGACCGGGTCGCCAAAGCCGTGGGCTTTTCCAAGGAAGATATCGAACGCTATCTCAAGGAAGAAAAGTCATGACCCGCCCTGCAGACATTTTCCGCACCCTGACCCACGGCGTTTATGTGATTGGGGTGGCCGATGGCAAAAAACACAACGCCTTCACAGCCGCCTGGGCGATGCAGGTTTCTTTCGATCCTCTGCTCCTTGCCCTCAGTATCAATCCCCGCCACCGCTCTTACCCCATGTTGAAAGCTGGAGGCGGATTTACAGTCAATGTTCTGGCCACGGATCAATTGGATCTCGCCGCTCATTTCGGCCAAAGTGGAAATATCGATAAACTCGCCGACATCCCGTGGCGGCCGGGGAAATGCGGCGCACCCATTTTGGAACATGCCCTTTCCTGGCTGGATTGCGATTTCCACCACGAATGCCCCGCCGGGGATCACATTGTAGTATTTGGCCGGGTCATAGGTGGCGCCATCCAAAGACTGGGAGACCCTTTGCTATACCGGGACACGGGCAACCTGGACGCAGCTCAGGACTTATTCCCACCCTCGTTGTGATGCACTTACCATACTTTAAAGCCATTATTCTTGACCTGGACGGGCTGGTGTTGGATACCGAACCCACTTACGCGAAAGCCTGGCAATATGCGGCCCGGGAAATGGGCTTTAACCTTGATGACACTCTTTGCCAACAGCTCAAGGGCTGTTATCTCGATGCAGTACAAAACAAATTGCAAAAAGCCTTTGGTCCCAGTTTCCACATTCCCACTTTCCACCGCTTAAGCACCCGGTTCTGGCACCAATGGGTCGAAATCAACGGAATAGCCACCAAACCCGGCTATCAAGAACTGATGGATTTTCTCCGCCAGACCCGCTATCCCTATGCCCTTGCCACGAACAGCCAGCGGCAATATGCCGAAAAATGCATGGCGCTGGCTGGCGTTTTGGAAGACTTCCCCCTGACCGTTACCCGGGATGAGGTAAAATCGGGAAAACCGGCTCCCGATATCTATCTGCGCGCGGCTGAGATGTTAAAAACCGCCCCCGCCGATTGTCTAGCAGTGGAAGACTCTGAACCGGGCATTTTCTCGGCTCACCGAGCCGGCACACAGCCTGTGTTAATTCCAGATTCCGCCCCGCTAAGCAGCGAAACCGAAGCCTTGGCCATTGCCAAGTTCCCTTCACTCAAACATCTTGTATCTCATCTGACTGCTGTAACCCTATGACCCTTGCCCGAGAAGACCTGACTCGTTTTTTAAACGAATTACTCGCTCCCGACAATTACCAGGATTACGGTCCTAACGGCCTGCAAATCGAAGGCACCCAATCCATTGCCAAAATTGCTTTCGCCGTATCCGCCACTGTGCACTCCGCCCAGGCAGCTGTGGCTCATGGTGCCCAAGCACTGATCGTCCATCACGGCCTGTTTTGGCGTTTTCATGGTCCCCGCCCATTGATAGGTCCCTTCGCCCGCCGCGTGTTTCCCCTGGTGCGCCACCAAATCAATCTTTATGGCTACCACCTGCCCCTGGATGGCCACATGGAAATTGGCAATGCCGCCACCCTGGCCAAAAAAATCGGCCTACAACATCTTGCACCCTTTGGAGAATACCAAGGCGCGACTACCGGCGTACAGGGTGGTTTGTCCCGGCCTGTCACCGCCAAAGCCTTGCAAAAGCAGCTGCGGCAAATCCTGGATCACACGGTCATCCTGGCCAGTCCCGATCCAAATGCCCCTATTCATTCCCTTGGCATCATTACCGGCGGCGCCAACAGCCAGTGGCGGGAAGCCCTGGCCGCAGGACTCGACGCCTATGTGACCGGAGAAATCAGCGAACACGACTGGCACGAAAGCCAGGAAGCCGGGATCCACATGTTCGCCGGCGGCCATCACGCCACGGAGCAGTTTGGCATTCAGGCCTTGATGGCCAGAATTGCCGATACTTTCGATGTGGATTGCGTTTATATAGCGTGCGATAATCCAGCCTGAAACCGGAGTCCGTCATGCAACCAGCGCTCGATGACCAAACCCGTTATACCTATCGGGACTACCTCACCTGGCCCGAGGATGTCCGTTACGAATTGATCGACGGCAGGCCCTATTTGATGGCCCCCGCCCCTACCCTGGAACATCAGGACATCGCCGGGGAAATCTACCGGCAACTGGGCAATATTCTGGAAGGCAAACCCTGCCGCCCCTATATCGCCCCGGTGGATGTGCTTCTTCCCAAGGAAGACGAAGCCAACGAAGAAATCGACACCATCGTGCAACCGGATGTTCTCGTCGTGTGTGACCCATCCAAGCTGCAGCGGCGTGGCATACGGGGCGCGCCGGATTTCGTGGTGGAAGTTCTCTCCCCTTCCAGCGCTTACCACGATCACCAACGCAAACGGGAGGTTTATGAACGGGCTGGCGTCAAGGAATATTGGCTGGTGGATCCCATTGAGCGGATGATACTTGTCTATCGTCTCGATGATCAAGGGCGATACGGCAAACCAGAAGTGTGGGATATGGCCGGAGAGACGCCTGTGAGTATTCTGCCGGAAGTCCGCATCCAGTGGGATTCCTTGATGGAACGTCTGCCGCCCCGGGAAGATCAGTGACTGGCAGGAGAATCCGCTTCATTATCGGCTTGCTCTTTTCAGCCGCGCTTATCGCCTGGGTGTGGAAAACCCGGCATTCCCATGCCCCGCCCTTTCCTACTTCCCTGAAAGCGGGCCAACATGGCAACCGGCATTTGCCGGATGCCCACTAACAGAGGGCGTCGCAAAAGCCCCTCCTTGGGCTGTTGCAACTCGGAACCGGAAAACTGCGATTTTCTGCTTCCTCCATTTTTAAGCTTACAACCATTGAAAATGGCGATACATCCCTACATCGCAGAGGATGCCACCTTTTGCGGCACCCTCTAAAAAAAGCGGGCCGCTGCCGGCCCGCCCTTTATCAATAACCATCGAACGATGTTTATTTTTTAAGTTCCGCCAAAACTTTCTCCAAACTATCCTTGGCATCCCCGAACAACATCCGCGTGTTCTCCCGGAAAAACAACGGATTGTCCACCCCGGCATAGCCGGTCGCCATGCTGCGTTTGAGCACGATACAGGTCTTCGCCTTCCACACCTCCAATACCGGCATGCCGGCAATCGGGCTATTGGGATCTTCTTCAGCGGAAGGATTGACGATATCGTTGGCGCCAATCACGATGGCCACATCGGTATCGGGAAAATCCTCGTTGATTTCATCCATTTCGAAGACGATATCGTAGGGGACTTTGGCTTCCGCCAATAGCACGTTCATGTGGCCAGGCATCCGGCCGGCCACCGGGTGAATGGCAAAACGGACATTGACGCCCTTGTCGCGCAAGGTTTTGACGATTTCGGCAACCGTATATTGGGCTTGGGCTACCGCCATCCCGTAACCAGGCACGATAATAACGTTCTTGGCGCTTTCCAGCAACTCGGCGGTTTCTTGCGGGTCAACCGATACCACTTCTCCAGCTTCCCCGGCAGCAGCGGCGGGAGCCCCCCCTTCGGTGCCAAAGCCGCCGGCAATCACACTAAGGAAATGGCGGTTCATGGCCCGGCACATGATATAACTGAGAATTGCCCCGCTAGAACCGACCAACGCGCCAGTCACAATCAGCAAGTCGTTGGATAACATGAATCCGGTCGCCGATGCCGCCCATCCCGAGTAGCTGTTGAGCATGGAGACTACCACGGGCATATCCGCGCCCCCGATAGCCATGACCATGTGCACGCCAAAGGCAAAGCCGATCAGCGTCATCAAGATCAGCGCCATGATGCCGGCGCCGGTGCTTTCCGCACCGAGAAACCACTTGCCCAGCAAAATTACCAGCACCAACATGGCCAGATTGATCCAGTGGCGGCCCGGCAATAATACCGGGGTTCCGGAAATCTTGCCGCACAGCTTGCCAAAGGCAATCACCGAGCCAGTGAAGGTCACCGCGCCAATCAAGATGCCGAGATAGATCTCCACTTCGTGGACCGTCTTGGCGGCTCCTTCGAACTCGGCCGTGGGATCGATAAAGTTGGCGAAGCCAATCAACACCGCGGCCAGACCCACCAAGCTGTGGAGTATCGCCACCAGTTCCGGCATCTGGGTCATCTCTACTTTGCGGGCCACATACACCCCGGCACTGCCGCCAATCACCATCATGATGATCAGGAAAGAATATGAGGTCACTTGATCGGACAGCAATGTGGCGACAATGGCCAAGGTCATCCCGATGATGCCGAAGAGATTTCCCCGGCGGGCGGTTTCAGGATGACTCAATCCCCCCAGTGCCAGGATGAACAATATCGTGGCAGCAATATACGAAACAATTATTACGCCTTGTGGCATTTTTCTTCCCCCCTTATTTTCTGAACATGCCAAGCATGCGTTGTGTCACCCAAAATCCCCCGAAGATATTGACGCTGGCAATCAGCACCGCAATCCCGGCAAGCAGCTTGAGCAAGATTCCCGGCGATGAAATTTGAATCAACGCGCCAATGACGATGATGCCGCTGATGGCATTGGTGACACTCATCAAAGGGGTATGCAAGGCAGGGGTAACATTCCAGATCACCATGTAGCCCACAAAACAGGCCAATACAAATACAGTGAAGTGAGACAAAAACTCCGGCGGCGCCACCATGCCCATGCCATAGAGCGCCAAGCCGCCGATGGCCATGACAATGGCAGTCACCCATTCGGCCGGCAGTTTTTTCTTTTCCTTCTTTTCTTCCGTCACTGGTGGCGCGGCGACCGCTTCCGGTGCGGGTTTCTCTTCCTTGGATACCGGAATGGGTGGTGGCGGCCAGGTGATTTCGCCGTCTTTCACTACCGTCGCGCCTCGAATCACCACATCATCCATATTAACGTCGATGACGCCGTTCTTCTCAGGACAAAGCTCGGTCAGCAAATGGCGGAGATTGGTGGCGTAAAGTTGGCTGGAAGTGGTTGGCATGCGGCTGGGCAAATCCGTATAACCAATGATCGTAGCGCCGAATTTCTTGACCACCTTGCCCGGCTCGGTCAGTTCACAGTTGCCCCCCTGCTCTGCCGCCAGATCGACAATCACGCTGCCGTCCTTCATGGACTCCACCATGCCCTTGGTGATCAATTTGGGCGCTGGCTTGCCGGGAATCAATGCGGTGGTGATGATAATATCCACTTCCATTGCCTGGCGGGCGAAAATTTCCATTTCTTTTTTGATGAACTCTTCGCTCATCTCCTTGGCGTATCCACCCACGCCGGTGCCGCTTTCCCCTTCCATTTCCACTTGCAGGAATTCGGCGCCCAGGCTCTCCACTTGATCCTTGACTTCCGGCCGCACATCGAAAGCCCGGACAACCGCCCCCAGGCTGACTGCCGCGCCAATGGCCGCCAGACCAGCCACACCAGCGCCGATAATCAAGACCTTGGCGGGCGGTACTTTACCGGCAGCGGTAATCTGCCCGGTAAAAAAACTGCCGAAATGTTCGGCGGCCTCAATCACTGCCCGGTAACCCGCGCAATTGGCCATGGAGCTTAAAGCATCCATCTTCTGGGCACGGGAAATCCGGGGAATGCAATCCATGGCCAAAACAGTGGCCTTTCTTTCTTTGAATTTTTCCAGAAGCTCAGGGTTCTGGGCCGGCCAGATGAAACTGATGAGATTCCCCCCTTCGCGCAGTAATTCAGCCTCAGGGCCGCAAAATGGATGCGCTTCCGGCGGACGGACCTTGAGCACGATGTCCGATTCTTCCCAGAGCTTGCGGGCATCGTCGATAATCTCTACCCCCACTTCGCGGTAAGCATCGTCGGAAAAGTTGGCCTCGGCGCCTGCGCCCGCTTCAATGGCGACAGTGAAGCCTAATTTCTGCAACTGCTCGGCCACGGTAGGGGTCGTCGCCACCCGGCGTTCACCCTCGTGCACCTCTTTTGGAACTCCGATTTTCATTGCGATCTTGCTCCTCTTTATTATCAGATTTTAAGTTATTGTCTCCTTTCCGGATTGTTCTCTGCCAAGTCAAAATTGACCGGCAAACAACAAACCCTTGCCATCGTAAGCAGAAACCCAAACTAGGGTCAAGGGTTTTGGTGCCTTGGGACAACTAAAGACCCTCTGACTAAGTCAGAGGCCCCTGCGGCACAGGGATGTGCCGCCAAACTCACTTACTTCCAGTAAGTGAGTTTGTGAGAAAAAAATTGAAAATGCGGAGACCAAAAGGCAGTCAAATGCAGATTTGGAGGGAAGGAGAAAAAAGAGCCGGAAAACGATGCCAAACCGGCGGCTGCAAAGCCGGCTTGGCACTAATAAAAAGCAGACATTCAAGCAGTCATGGCAGGTTTTGTAGCCTGTTCGATAGATTTTACTTGCTTGGTGAGCAGGCCAAATTCTTTTTCTCCAAAGAGAGTGCGTACTCTGGCGGTAGCAAGATCCAAATCCTTCAGGCTCAACACCTTGTTGTCTCCAGTCGAGCCAGTTTGACCCAGCCAAACCGCTTGACCTTCAGAGATAATCCGTTGATGGACAAGGGAAACATCCCGGGTCAGCCGCTTGGGTGCCCAACGCATTGCCCACCGGTAGATATGAGCGCGCACGGCATCAAGATTCCAGTCGAACCAAGACCCAAACCTATTACTTACTAATAGATTGAAGATATGGACGGGCTTGCCGGTAGCCACGGCTTCCGTCAACATGGAAACACTGTCTGCCGTGACCACAATTTGATCGGCCATCCCCAGGAAAGCATAGTAGGGGTTCTGTTTTTGCGCCTTTGACCATTCAAAGTAGTATGCAGGAACGGTTACCGCGCTTTTGAATTCATTCAGAATGCCAGGACGGGTCCGGGCACTGGTGGTTACCAGCAAGGAAGCACCCATGTTGCTTGCCAGCCGATTTACTTGAACCGCCAACCGACGCGCTGCGTTCTTGTCCAGAATGTAAGGTCCACTGGAACCACCAATCATGACGGCAATCCTTGGCGAAGGAAGATGTGCCAACCGGGCTTTCCAGTGCTGGACTTCTTGCTCGAGACGGGAAGCGGTTACCCGGTGTAATGTCAAGCCGTTATGCAGTACATTGGGCCGCCGGGGCAACCGGTATTGGGGCGTGGTAATGACCAAGTCAAAGTGGTCCAGCCGCTGCCAGGGACGGCCGATGTGAACCAGCCGCACACGGTGGCCTGATTTCCCGGCCTGCTGCTGAACCCAGCGGCAGATGGGCTCATTGCGTGCGCTTGCGCTGATAATCAAATCTGGCCAAGGCGGAGTAAGAGCGTCCGACGCTGATTTATCGATTCCCGCCAGGGAGGCCTGCAACAATAAATAAGGCACCCTTTTACGGTAAGTAAAGCGTTTAATTTCGAAAGGCCAGCCTAGTGCTTCTGCCAAAGCTAAAAGCTGCGTATTTTCTCCAGCCCGGTGGTTCATCATAACCCATACCTTGGGGTAGGACTTGAAAGGAATCTTCCGCTTTAGCGCGTTGCCAAACAAAAACCACATGGGCACTCCACCCTGGAAAATTGTTTCTTTATAGTTTTATTATATCAGACAAAAAACAACAAATTGTATTTTTTATGCAAATTTACCACAATTTGTCATTCATTTAACAAAAGTGGGTGTAAAATACTCTTGATTCTAACTCATTCAGCGAGCGCTTTAACGTATTGCCTTATGCATTCCATTCTACAAAATCTCAATAAAGTAGTGACTCGAAACACCGTTCTGGGTGCCTGTTTTTTTCTTCCTTTAGAAAAGCGAATTCAAATCGAACGCTGGCTCAGGGGAAAAGAGGATGCGAACAAACTCAAGCGCTGCGATGCGGTGATTGTTTCCTATGGCAAAAGCGGCAGGACTTGGCTGCGGTTCATGCTGTCGCGCTTTTACCAAACCTTGCATGAATTACCCGGCTATCAATTGTTGGGCTTTGACAACATGCACCGGCAAAATCCCGCCATCCCGAAGATTTTCTTCAGTCATGACAACTATTTGAAGGATTACACCGGCAATCGTGACAACAAGTCAGATTATTATGATAAAAAGACAATCTTACTCGTAAGAGACCCCAGAGACGTTGCCGTATCCCAATTTTTTCAATGGAAATACCGGATGCGGCCCAGCAAGAAAAAACTCAACCGTTATCCCCCTCATGGCGCGGAGATATCACTCTTTGATTTCGTCATGAACCCGGATGCCGGTCTGCCTAAAATCATTGACTTCATGAATCTTTGGGCGCGAGAAGCTTCTAAAATGGATAAGCTACTGATTGTCCGCTATGAAGATATGCGCAGCGAAACCGCCCACCAGTTAAAGCGGATTACGGATTTTCTCGGCACCCCGGGCGATGAAAAAACCATTTTGGAGGCAGTTGAATTTTCCTCGGTTGAAAATATGCGCAAATTAGAGCAGGAAAAGAAATTCCGCTTCAGCGGCAACCGCCTTGTGCCCAAGGATAGGAGCAATCCCAATTCCTACAAGGTCCGCCGGGCCAAAGTGGGGGGCTGGCAGGATTATTTCGATGACGATCAATGCGCTCAAATTAACGCTTTGGTGGAAAAGCAGCTAGACCCAAGCTTTGCTTATCCCTCAACGATACAACCCAAACAGGTGGTCAACGCATGAACCAATCAACCTCCAAGGATTATTGCGTCTTCATCCATACCAATCACAAACAATGGGTAGGTGCGCTGGTGGCCAAGTATGCCATGAAGCGCAATTCAGCCCACCGGGACCGCTTCGACGTCCGCATCATCCATCACAAGGACTACTCTTTCTTTCAGGAAATGGAGGGTAAGCCTTTTCTTCGCGATGGCGTTGAACGCATTTGGCACAACGAAGACTTGCAATCTTTTACCCCTCTCCGTTTCATGCCCCCGGAATTGATGAACTATCAGGGCAAGGCGGTTGTCGTGGATCCTGATATCTTCGCGGTTTCCGACATTTGGGAGCTGCTGTCCCGGGACATGCAAGGCAAGGCTATTGTGTGCCGCCCCCGCAGTGGCCCCAAATGGTGGTTGGACAAATGTTATGCCAGCAGCGTCATGCTGCTTGATTGCGCCAAACTGAGCCACTGGCGTTGTGAGGAACAATTCCGGGCCATGTTTGAGTTTAAATTGGACTATATAGATTGGATAGGGCTGCGCCTGGAACCCAAGGACAGTATCGGCTTGCTAGAGCCGGAATGGAACGACTTCGACCGCCTGACTCCAGACACCAAACTCTTGCACAATACCCGCCGCCTGACTCAGCCATGGAAAACCGGCCTGCCCATCGACTGGACCCCCGCCGACCGCTTCCGCCTGTTCCCCCCCATCGGCTGGCTGATGCGTACCCGCCGGCGGCTGTTTGGCGATCACGCCTTCTTAGGCACCTATAGGCGCCATCCAGACCGAAACCAAGAAAACCTTTTCTTTGGCCTGCTTAGGGAATGCCTGGAACAAGGTATCGTCACTGAAAACCTGCTCCGGGAAGAAATGCGCCACAATCACATCCGCCATGATGCCTTGGAGGTGCTAGCGAAAACCCCGCCCTTGGGACCTCCAGGCGACCCCATGAATACTGGCAAATTCCAGCAACAGGCAGCTTGACTCTTGAACAAGTCATCCTTGACTTTCAGAGAGCGAAAAACAAGAATCACAATTTTTGTTTTTCTCACAAAGTCAATCACTGACAGTCACTGCCTTAGGCGGCACATCCCTATACCGCAGGAGCCTCTGACTTAATCAGCGGCTACCTAACCCGGATATTTCATCAGTATCCCGGATGATGGCGCAGGACAGGCGCGGCTAGGCGCCGGATTGGACCGAAAGCCGAAAGCCTGGCTTTCGGCTTGAGGGAAATTCAAGCTCAGGCGTGCCTGGACCAGCCAGGGCCGGGGACAAAATGGTTCTTATCTTTTGTCAGGAATCACCGTGATTTATTTTTATATATCAGTTGCTTATCCAGAGGTCCAAAGCCGACTG
>Ga0256841_1002569_pt1 | contig 14350 bp, 16 predicted proteins | sample 356308metaG_FD_185971 | JGI IMG/M metagenome (GOLD analysis project Ga0256841, IMG submission 185971) | Hydrothermal vent microbial communities from Mid Atlantic Ridge, Atlantic Ocean - 356-308 | ecosystem: Environmental > Aquatic > Marine > Hydrothermal vents | place: Atlantic Ocean: Mid...
CACCTATCCCTTCTCGACCCAGGAGATCGAACGCAGCCTCGGCGCGCGCCTGCGCCCCGTCGCCGAACGCGTCGACCTCACCGATCCCGAGGTCACCATACAGGTCGAGCTCCAAGGACGACGGGCCTATCTCTACACCGAGAAACAGCCGGCGGTGGGCGGCCTCCCTGCGGGCATCCAGGGGCGCGCGCTGGCGCTGGTCTCCGGCGGGTTCGATTCGGTCGTCGCCGCCTGGCGCATCATGCGGCGCGGCGCCGAGGTCCACTTTCTCTACTGCAACATGGGAGGCCTCGCCTTCGAGCGGCTCGTGCTCCAGACCGTCAAGGTCCTGTACGAGGTCTGGGGCTTCGGCCTGCGGCCCAGGCTTCACGTGCTCGACTTCACGGCGCTCGTGCGCGCGCTGCAGGAGAAGACGCGGCGCGATCTCTGGCAGCTCGTGCTCAAGGTGCTGTTCTACCGCGCGGCCGCGGCGATCGCACGCATCGAGCATGCGGATGCGGTGATCACCGGCGAGGCGCTGGGCCAGGTATCCTCGCAGACGCTGCCGAACATCGCGACCCTCGACCGCTTCGCCGAAATGCCCATGCTCAGGCCGCTCATCGCCTGCGACAAGAACGAGATCATCGAAGAGGCACGGCGCATCGGCACCGCCCCGATCTCCGAACGCGTGCCCGAGCTGTGCGGCCTTGCGCTCAAACGGCCGGCGGTGAGCGCACGCGTGCGGGCGCTCGCGGCCGAGGTCGAAAAGCTCGATCCCGCACTCCTCGAAGCCGCGATCCGGAACCGCCGCACGATCGAGGTGGCGCAGGTGACGCCGGAGGAACTGCGCACCGAATACCTGTTCATCGACCACATCCCCGAGGATGCGGTGGTGGTGGACTGCCGCGAGCCCGCGCTCTACCGCATCTGGCACGTGCCGGGGGCGATCAACATCCCCATCGCCGAGCTCCTCGAGCGCTGGCGCACGCTCGATCGCTCGAAGCGCTATGTGCTGTACTGCACCTTCGGCACCCAGACGCCCCATGTCGCCGAGCTCATGCAGCAGGCGGGCTACGAGGCCTATGCCTTCAAGGGCGGCATCCGGGCGGTCGAGCGCGCGGTGGAGGAGGCGTTCGCGGCGCTCTGATCGGGCGCCTCGCCCTCCGGTCTGCCCCCTATTGCCCGTTCGCGACCCGCTCCCACAGGGGTCTGAGCGGCTTCTCCGCCCGCGCCCCCCACTGGGCGATGATCTCGCTCGCGCAGTGGCTTGCGAGCCGCCCGCAGGCGGCGAGATCGAGACCCGCCGTATAGCCGCGAAGGAATCCCGCGGCATAGAGATCGCCGGCGCCGGTGGTGTCCACGAGCTGCCGCGGCGGTATGGCCTCGATCACCTGCACCTCGTCGCCGCGCAGGATCACCGACCCCCTGGCGCTTCGCGTCAGCGCCGCCACACGCACCTCCCGGCGCACCTGCCGCAGCGCCTCGTCGAAGCTCCCGGTCCCGTAAAGACTCGTGATCTCGGCCTCGTTCGCGAACAGGATGTCGATCTCCTCCGCGATGAGGCGGCGGAATTCGTCGCGCCAGCGGTCGACGCAGAAGGGATCGGAGAGGGTGAGCGCCACCTCGCCCCCGTTCGCACGGGCGATGCGGGCCGCCTTGAGGCAGGCCTGCTTGGCCTCGGGACGGTCCCACAGATAGCCTTCGAGATAGACGATCCGCGACCGCTTCACGAGTTCGGGGTCGACGTCCGCAGGTGAGAGCTCGACGCAGGCACCGAGATAGGTGGCCATGGTGCGCTGCGCATCCGGCGTCACGAACACGAGGCAGCGTGCCGTCGGCGGCCCGTCGGTGCTCGGCGGCACCTCGAAATGCACCCCGCAGGCGCGGAGATCGTGGGCGAAGACGCGGCCGAGCTCATCGTCGCGGACCCGTCCCACGAAGGCGACGCGGGCCCCGAGCGATGCCAGCGCGGCCATGGTGTTGGCGCAGGATCCCCCGGAGACCTCGTGCGCAGGTCCCATGCGCGCATACAGAGTCTCCGATCGCGCGTGATCGACGAGCGTCATCGTCCCCTTGCACAGGCCGAGCGCATCGAGCAGTCCGTCCTCCGCATAGGAGACGATATCCACGATGGCGTTGCCGAGCCCGAGAACGTCGATGCCGTCCAGCTTGTGATCATCCATGGCGAGAAACCGTGAAGCCGATGCGCGCGAACGCGGCGCCCCGTCTCACTCCCCCTTGCCGGTGGCGGCGAGAAAGCCCCGCTGCGGGTTGTAGCCGTAGAGCGCGCCGGCGAGGAAGAGGACCGTCCAGCCCAGAGTGACAAGCAGCGCCTGCTCCTCGAGCTTGAGATACATGGCGAAGCGGATGAGCTCGACCGCGTGGGTGAAGGGGTTGAGCAGGCAGATCTGGTAGAGCAGATAGCTCGCCTCCTTGACGCGCCACAGCGGATAGAGCGCCGAGCTCGCGAAGAACATGGGGAAGATGACGAAATTCATGACCCCCGCGAAGTTCTCGAGCTGACGGATGAGGGAGGAGAGAAGCAGGCCCAGGGCGCCGAGCATGAAGCCCGAGAGCATGAGCGCGGGCAGAACCGCGAGATAGCCGAGAAGCGGCGGCCGCACCTCCCAGAACCAGGCGATGGCGAGGAACAGATAGGCCTGGATCGTCGCCACCACCACACCGGCGAAGAGCTTCGCCACGAGCAGGTAGCTGCGCGGCAGCGGGCTCACGAGCAGCACGCGCATCGATCCCATCTCGCGGTCATAGACCATCGACAGCGAGCTCTGCATGCCGGAGAAGAGCAGGATCATGCCGCAGAGCCCGGGCGTGATGTACACTTCATAGAGCACGTAGGTGTCGTAGGGTTCCTGGATCGAGACACCGAGGATCGAGCGGAAGCCGGCCGCGAAGATGAACAGCCACACGAGAGGACGCACCAGCGCCGCGAAGAAGCGGCCGCGCTGCTTGAGAAAGCGGAGCAGCTCCCGCTGGAGGATGCCCTCGAGACAGCGGATGAGGCGGTAGAAGGTCAGTCCGCGGTCAGCTTCGCGTACGCCTGCGCGAGCGAGGACGTCTGCGTGCACGAGAGGATCTCCTCGAGGGTGCCCTGGGCGCGCACGCGCCCGCGATGGAGCACGACGACACGGTCACCGGGCTCGATCTCGTCGATGAGATGGGTGGTCCACAGCACGGCGACGCCGTCGCGCCGGCAGAGATCGTGGACATGCTCGACGATCGCCCGGCGGCTGTCGATATCCAGGCCCACCGTCGGCTCGTCGAGCACGAGCAGCTCGGGTTCGTGCATGAGCGCCCGTGCGAGCTCGACGCGCCGCCGCTCGCCGCCTGAGAGGGTGCGGACGACGCGGGGCTCGAGCGCCTCGATGCCGAGCCGCGCGAGCACGGCCTGCATGCGCTCTCGCGTCCGCGCCCGGTCGAGCCCGTGCAGCGCCGCCGCATAGCGCAGATTCTGCCGCACGCTCAGATCCTCATCCAAGGTCGGGCGCTGGAACACGACGCCCATGCGGGCGAGGGCAGCGCAGGCGTGGCGCGCGAGATCGAGACCGCACACGATGATGCGCCCCTCGCGGGCATGGAAGAGACGGGTGGTGAGCGCCATGAGCGTCGTCTTGCCCGCGCCGTTCGGCCCGAGCAGCGCGGTGAAGCTGCCACGAGGCACGGTGAGCGAGATGCCGTCGAGGGCGCGGCGGTCCCTGACGTAGGCGAACGATACCCCTTCGATGGCGAGGGCCGGCGTCATCGGATCTCAGGCTGCAGGCTCGGGACGCAGTTCGGATAGCCGCCCGAGATCACCGAGGGAAGCCCGGAAATCCTCGATCGCGGCCTCATCCGTCCGCGCCGACCGCGGCAGCGATACGGGCACCTCGCTCACCACCGAGCTCGGGGCCGCGGAAAGGAAGAGGATGCGGTCCGCGAGCATGATCGCCTCGCGGATGTTGTGGGTGACGAAGATCGTCGTCGTGGCATGGCGCTCCAGAAGCTCGAGCAGAAGCCGGCGCAGCCGCACCGCAGTGGGCTCGTCAAGCGAGACGAAGGGCTCGTCCATGAGCAGCAGCGTGGGCTCGACCACAAACGCGCGCGCGATCGCGACCCGCCGCGCCATGCCCAGGGACAGGTGCGAGGCGTAGACCTTGCGCACGCCCTCGAGCCCGACCTCACCCAGGGCATGATCGATGCGACGGTCGACCACCGCCGCCTCGCCCTCGAGCACGAGGCGCAGATTGTCCTCCACCGTGCGCCAGGGGAGAAGGCGCGGCTCCTGGAAGACATAGCCGATGCGCGTGCCCGCACGGCGCTCGATGCGTCCCTCGAAGTCGCGCTCGAGGCCCGCGATGATGTTGAGCAGCGTCGTCTTGCCGCAACCCGACGGGCCGGTCACGACCACCGTCTCGCCGCTCCCCACGGTGAACCGCAACCCCCGCAGCACGAGCTTTTCCGGCGCGTCCCCGACCGCGGGGTAGCTCTTGCGCCGGATCTCGACGCTCAGCTCCGCCATTGCCGCGCCCGGCGCTCGAGCGGCTGCAGCAGGATCCACTCGATCGCCTGCACCACGGCGATGAAGGCGAGTGCGTAGGCGAGGATCCCCGCCACGTCGAAGAACTGGAAAAAGAGGGCGATCTCGAAGCCCACACCGGAGGGCCGCCCCAGGAGCTCGACCACGAGGACGATCTTCCAGATGAGCGCGAGCCCCGAGCGTGCCGAGGCGGCGATATAGGGATAGAGCTGCGGGAGAACGATGTGGCGCAGACGCTTTGCCTGCGGCACCCGGAAGACCTCCGCCATCTCCGCGAGCCTGGGATCGAGCGCCCGCGCCCCTTCGCGGATCGTCACCGTGACATTGGGGATCTTGTTGATCGCCACCGCGAGGATGGCCGCGCTCTCGGTGAGCCCGATCCAGATGTAGCAGAGGACGATCGTCACCAGGGCGGGCAGGTTGAGGAAGAAGACCAGCCACGGCCCACCCACCTCGTCGAGCAGACGGCGCCGCCCCATGAGCACCCCGAGGCCGATGCCGACGAGCATGGCGACCGCGAAGGCGGCGGCGACCCGGCCCAGGGTGGCGCCGAGGTGGAACAGGAGCTCGCCCCGCACCGCCTCCTCGAGGACGCGCGCGAACACGATCGCCGGGCCGGGCATGAGGCGCGCGTCGGCCGCGGTCCAGGCCGCGATCTGCCACAACAGGAGCAGCGAGACCACACCCGCGAGCGGCACGGCGGCCCGACGCAAGCCGCCCGGCCAGACGACCGGGCGGCTGCGGGCAGCAGCTGCCGTGCCTTCGAACGCGCGGGCCATGTCAGTAGGTCACGCCCTCCCAGAAGGTACCGGCCGGGAGCTCCTTGGCCTTGCCCACGAGCTTCTCCCCGCCGAGCTCGGCAAGAATCGCGAACAGCTTCGCCGCCAGCGCCCGCTCCTCCTCGCCCCAGGAACGGACAATGCCCTCGCGCCAGCGCCGTTTCAAGGTTTCGAACACCTTGTCGTCCTTGGCCTTCATGAGGGGCCGGATGCGCAGCCATTCGGCGTCGTCCTTCTCGAGGATGGCCTTCGCCGCCCGGATCGCGCGGGCGAAGGCCTTCACGAGTTCGGGCCGCTCGCGCGTGACCTCCTCGCGGCAGACATAGCCGAGCTGCGGTACCCGGGCGGGCACGCCGAGCTCCTCCTGAGCCGCCGCGACGTCGAGCAGACGGCGATGGCCCGCGGCTTCGAGACGGGCGACATAGTGCCAGTAGTTGAGAACGGCATCGAGCTCGCCTGAGAGGAACTTCTCGTTGAGCAGCGGCGGCGCACCGAAGGCGAGCTCTGCCGCCTTGGCGAGATCCACCCCGTGCCGCCGCTGGGCGACCGCGCGCACGAGCAGCCAGCTCTTGTCGAACGGCCCGCCCGCCACGCCGATCTTGCGGCCCGAGAGATCGTCGAGGCTGTCGATCCCCGAGTCGGCCTTCACCACCAGCGCACCGACGGTGTGCGAGTAGGGCACGGCAAAGACGATCCCCGCGCCTTCGGCGCGCATGCGGCCGACCCAGATCCAGTCGTCGACGATGCAGTCGACCTCGCCCGCCATCAGCGCCACATTGCTCGCCTCGCCGCCGCCGTAGCCCTGGACGTCGAGAACGAACCCCTCCTTCTCGTCCAGCTTGTGGTGCTTGAGGACGTCGAGCTCCCAGCGGACGGTGCCGAACTTGAGCACGCCGAGACGCAGCGTGCCGAGCTCCTGTGCCTGCGCCGTGGCGAGCGTGGCGGCGAACGCCGCCAGAACGACGAGCCGACGAGCCAGCCGTGCCATCGGTCCCTCCCTCGTGCATTGCGACGGTCTGCGGCGATGGTGGGGCTTAGCTAGAAGGCGCACATGCGTCCTGCAAGCCGATCTCCTTTCGAAATCGCTTATGGACACGATAGGGAGCGGTCGCGTTGGCGACGGACCTCTGGAAACGCCGGCCGCGCCACTCACATTGTCGCTGCGATGAAGAAGCGTGCGCTCGCGCCGTCGAGCTCGAGCGAGGTCGCGGACTTCCTCGAGCAGGTGCGACGCCTCCCCGGGCGCGAGGGAGGCGGTCGGGGGCGGCTCGTGTTCGCCCTTGATGCGACCGCGTCGCGCGAGCCCACCTGGGACCGGGCGGCACGGGTTACCGGCGAGATGTTCGTCGAGGCGGCGCGGCTCGGCGGTCTCGAGGTCCAGCTCGCCTTCTATCGCGGCTTCGACGAATGCAAGGCGAGCCGCTGGGTGGAAGATCCGCGCGCGCTCGTCGATCTCATGACCCGCGTGACCTGTCGCGCCGGTCAGACCCAGATCGCGCGCATTCTCCGCCATGTCCGCAACGAGACGCGCAAGCGGCGCGTGCACGCGCTCGTGTTCATCGGCGACTGCTGCGAGGAGGACATCGACGAGCTCGGCCGGCTCGCAGGCGAGCTCGGCATTCTCGGCGTGCGCGCCTTCATGTTCCAAGAAGGGAACGACCCTGATGCCTTCCGCGCCTTTCGCGACATCGCCCGGCTCACGGGCGGCGCGCACTGCCGCTTCGACAGCACGGCGCCGCGCGAGCTGCGGGAGCTTCTCAGGGCCGTTGCGGCCTACGCTGCCGGCGGACGCGAAGCCCTGCAGGCGCTCGCCGAGCGTTCGACCTCGTCGGTCAGGCTGCTCGCCTCACAGGTCCGCTGAGCCATGGGGCTCTACGTTCTCGCTGGCGTCGCGGCCTTCCTTCTCCTGTGGCTGCTCGCACGCTGGTTCGCCACCGTACCGGCCTCCGAACTCGCGCGCGCGGTGCGCACCTTCATCGCCGTCTTCAGCGCACTCGCCTCCACCGGTCTCATCTGGATGGGCCGCTTCGGCCTCGCTCTGGTCACGCTGGCCGCGACGGCGATGGCCATCCGTTCTCTTCTCAACGCCCGCCGCGGCGCCGATCCGCTCGATGAGGGCACGGCCGGGCCGCAGGCCGAAGCCCGCTCCAGGGTGCGCACGCGCCTCGTCGAGATGGAGCTCGAGCGGGCGACGGGGCGGCTCGAGGGGCGGGTCCTCGAGGGGCGCTTCGCGGGAAGGCGGCTCTCGGGCATGTCCTTCGCCGAGCTCCTCGAATTCTACGAGGAATGCAGGCGGGAGGATCCGGATGCAGCCCGGCTCGTGGAGGCGTATCTCGACCGGCGCGACCCCGACTGGCGCACGCGGCGTCAAGAGGAGCGCCGCCAGAGCGAGACTCCCGGAACAACCATGGATGAGGCGACGGCATATGCGATCCTCGGCCTCGCGCCGGGCGCCGGCGAAGAGGAGATCAAGGCCGCCTACCGGCGCCTGATGGCGAAGCTGCATCCGGATCACGGCGGGTCGAGCTTCCTCGCGAGCCAGCTCAACCGGGCCAGGGAGGTGCTCCTGCGCCGACGGCGATGAAGCCTCGGGCGCGCTCCTGCGGCGTACCTTTGCGCGCGAGGCGCGCACCGTCCCCGGTGAGACCGGCAGTCGCGGTTGCGCGCCCTGAAGATCGCCCCTTATAGAAAGCGTGCATCGTGCCGGCGCCGGCCGGCCGTCCATCGCCGGAGAGGTTTCGGCTCCCCATGTCCGCGATCCGCAAGGTGGTCTTCCCGGTCGCCGGGCTCGGCACGCGCATGCTGCCCGCGACCAAGGTTCTTCCCAAGGAGATGCTCCCCGTCGTCGACAGGCCGGTGGTCCAGTATGCGCTCGAGGAGGCGGCGGCGGCCGGGGCGGAAACCTTCATTTTCGTCACCGGGCGCGGCAAGACCCTGATCGAGGATCATTTCGACCGCGCCTTCGATCGTCTATACGCGCCAGCAGGCGCCGCTGGGGCTCGGACACGCGGTGTGGTGCGCGCGCCGCATCATCGGCGATGACCCTTTCTTCGGCGTGATTCTCGTCGACGACCTCATCCACGCCCGCATCCCCTGCATGAAGCAGCTCGCCGAGGCGCATGCCGAGACGGGCGGGAACATCGTCGCGGTGATGGAGGTCGCCCCCGAGGAGACCCGCAAGTACGGGGTCATCACGCCGGGGCGGGAGGCGGGCCGCTGCATCGAGATCGAGAGCTTCGTGGAAAAGCCGGAGCCGGAGCGGGCGCCCTCGCGCTACGCCGTCATCGGCCGCTATCTCCTCTCGAGCCGCATCTTCTCGATCCTCGAAGACCTGCCGCCCGGCGCCGGAGGCGAGATCCAGCTCACCGACGCCATGGCCCGGCTGCTCGACGAGCAGTCCTTCTACGGGCTGCGCTTCGAGGGGCGGCGCTTCGACTGCGGCGACCGGCTCGGCTACCTCGAGGCCATCGTCGCCTTCGCGCTCGAGCGCGATGATCTCGCCGCCAGATTCCACGCCGCGCTTAGACGGTATCTCTAGGGCGGGCCGGAGGCCACGTCAGCATCACGAGGAGAGTGACCCGTGCGCATCGCCATGATCGGCACCGGCTATGTGGGACTCGTCTCGGGGGCCTGCTTCGCCGAATTCGGCCTCGAGGTGGTCTGCGTGGACAAGGACCGGAACAAGATCGCGCGGCTCGAAGAGGGCGAGATTCCCATCTATGAGCCCGGCCTCGACGAGCTCGTCGCCAAGACCACCGCGGCCGGAAGGCTCTCCTTCACCTCCGAGCTCGAAGCCGCTCTTCCGGGAGCGGATGCGGTGTTCATCGCCGTGGGGACGCCAACGCGGCGCGGCGACGGTCACGCCGATCTCAGCTACGTGTTCGCCGCCGCCGAGGAGATCGCGGACAAGCTCTCCGGTCCCACCGTGGTCGTCACCAAATCCACCGTTCCGGTGGGTACGACGCGGCGCCTCGGACAGCTGTTCCGCACCCGCAGGCCGGATCTCGCCATCGAGGTCGCCTCGAATCCGGAGTTTCTGCGCGAAGGCTCGGCGATCGGCGACTTCATGCGGCCGGACCGGGTCGTCTGCGGCGTGGAGAGCGAGCGGGCGCGGGAGGTCCTCGAGCTCGCCTACCGGCCGCTCAACCTCATCGAGACCCCGATCCTGTTCACCGGTCTCGAGACGGCCGAACTCATCAAATACGCGACGAATTCCTTCCTCGCCATGAAGATCACCTTCATCAACGAGATCGCCGATCTCTGCGAGCGGGTGGGTGCGGACGTGCAGCAGGTGGCCAAGGGAATCGGCCTCGACGGCCGCATCGGCCGCAAGTTCCTGCATGCCGGTCCCGGCTTCGGCGGCTCCTGCTTTCCCAAGGACACGCTCGCCCTGCTGCGCACCGCCGAACAGCACGACAGTCCGCTGCGACTCGTCGAGACCGTGGTTCAGGTCAACGAGGCGCGCAAGCGCCGCATGGTGCGGCGCATTCTCGAAGCCTGCTGCGGCTCGGTGGAGGGCAAGACGATCGCCGTGCTCGGCGTGACCTTCAAGCCGAACACCGATGACATCCGCGAGAGTCCGAGCCTCGTCATCCTGCCCGCGCTGCAGGCCGAGGGGGCGACGGTGCGGGCGTACGATCCCAAGGGCATGGAGGAGGCCGCCAAGCTCCTTCCCGGCGTGGTCTGGGGCGAGGGGCCGTATGAGATCGCGGAAGGTGCGGATGCGGTCGTCATCCTCACCGAATGGAACGAGTTCCGCGGCCTCGATCTCGCGCGCCTGCGCGAGCTCGTCCGCCGTCCGGTGATCGTCGATCTGCGCAACATCTTCGATCCCGAGCGGGTCGCGCGGGCCGGCTTCTCGTACTACAGCATCGGCCGGCCGGCGATCCGCGCGAGCTGTCACGATCGCCACTGAGGGAGGCGCCATGCTCGTGGCCCACCGCTTCCACCCCACCATCCTGCGCGAATACGACATCCGCGGCATCGTCGGCGAGACGCTCTCCGCCCGGGATGCGGAGGCGGTCGGCCGTGCCTTCGGCACCATGGTGCGTCGTGCCGGGGGTGCGCGGGTCTGCGTCGGCTATGACGGCCGGTTGAGCTCGCCCGAGCTCGAGGCGGCGCTCGTCGAGGGGCTCTGCGCGACCGGGCTCGAGGTCGTGCGCATCGGCCTCGGTCCCACCCCCATGATGTACTTCGCGGTCCATGAGCTCGACTGCCACAGCGGTGTGCAGGTCACAGGCTCGCACAATCCGCCCTCGCACAACGGCTTCAAGATCGTCTTCGAGCGGGGCCCGTTCTACGGCGCCCAGATCCGGGCCCTCGGCGACCTCGCCGCCGCCGGTGCGTTCGTCGAGGGAAAGGGGCGGGTGCGGGAGCAGTCCGTGTTCGACGCCTATATCGCGCGCCTGCTCCGGGATTTCTCCGGCGGGCGCGAGGTCGATGCCGTCTGGGATGCCGGAAACGGTGCCGCGGGCCCGGCCATGGCCGCTCTCGCCGCCCGCCTGCCCGGGCGACACCGCTGTCTCTACGCCGAGGTGGATGGCCGTTTTCCCCATCATCATCCCGATCCCACCGTGGTCGAGAATCTCGCCGACCTGCGGGCCGCCGTGCAGGAGGGCGGCTATGAGATCGGCATCGCCTTCGACGGCGACGGGGACCGGATCGGCGTCGTCGACGGTCGCGGCCGCGTGATCTGGGGCGATCAGCTGCTCATGATCCTGGCGCGGGACATCCTCGAGCGCCATCCCGGCGCACCCGTGATCGCTGACGTCAAGGCGAGCCAGCTGCTCTTCGACGAGATCGCACGTCTCGGCGGGCGTCCGGTGATGTGGAAGACCGGGCACTCGCTCATCAAGGCCAAGATGGCCGAGCTCGGCGCCCCCATCGCCGGCGAGATGTCGGGGCACATCTTCTACCGCGATCGCTTCTACGGACATGACGACGCGCTCTATGTGGCGGTGCGTCTGCTCGATGTGCTCGCCCGCGGTGAGCGGACGCTCGCCGAACTGCGCGACGCCATGCCCGAGGTCTACAACACCCCCGAGATCCGCTTTTCCTGCCCCGATGAAGAGAAGTTCGCGATCATCGAACGGGTGAAGGAGAAGCTGCGGGCCCGCGGCGCGGAGTTCGTCGACATCGACGGCGTGCGGGTGAAGAGTGGCGACGGCTGGTGGCTGCTGCGGGCCTCGAATACCCAGGCCGTGCTCGTGGCCCGCGCCGAAGCGCGAAGCCGCGAGGGGCTCGAGCGCCTCAAGCAGGAGATCCGGGCGCAGCTCGGCGAAGTGGGGCTCGAAGCGCCGAAGGATCTCTGAGCCGTTAACCACTCCTTAAGACGCGGACCCTAGGCTCGCGGCCGAGCGGTCGGACGGGGCCGGCCGCCCGTGAGGATCAGCCGCCTGCCCGGGAGTCCGCGTATGAGTGTCGACAAGAACCTCCCCATCCTCATCGTCGACGATTACAAGACGATGCTGCGCATCATCCGCAACCTGCTGCGCCAGCTCGAGTTCACCAATGTGGACGAGGCCACGGACGGTTCCTCGGCGCTGCAGAAACTGCGCGAGAAACAGTACGGGCTCGTGATTTCCGACTGGAACATGCAGCCCATGACCGGCCTCGATCTGCTCAAGGCCGTCCGCAGCGATCCCAAGCTCAAGGACATCCCCTTCATCATGGTTACGGCCGAGAGCAAGACCGAGAACGTGCTCGCCGCCAAGGAAGCGGGGGTGAGCAACTACATCGTCAAGCCCTTCAACGCCGAGACGCTGCGGGCCAAGATCACGGCCGCGCTCGGCGCCTGACGGCCACGACTGCGGGGAATTGCCATGGCGACCGGTTCCTCCCTCGGGGAAGCCCATATCGAACGCTACATCGAACAGCGCTTCGACCAGCTTCACGGCTCTCCCAGCGAAAAGGCCCTGTTCGATACCGTCATCGAGATCGTCAATGCGGTCTTCCAGAAGCTGCGTGAGCGGGTCACGGCCGAAGAGGAGCGCATCCAGGCCGAGATCCGCCAGCTCGCCGACATCATCCACAAGGCCAAGCAGGAGATCGAGGCCGCCCGTCCCGAGGACATCTGCTCCGAACATCTCCCGCTCGCGAACGGCGAGCTCTCTGCCATCGTGGATCATCTCGAGGAGGTCACGGGCACCATCCTCGACAGCTGCGAAAGCCTGGAACAGCTCGGCGCGGAGCTGCCGGAGGAGCAGCGCGAGCGGCTCATGGACGCCATCACCCGGATCTATGAGGCCTGCAACTTCCACGATCTCACCGGGCAGCGCATCACCAAGGTGATCCGCACCCTGCAGAAGATCGAGGGGCGGATCGACGCCCTCATCGCGACCTTCGGTGATCCCGCCGCCCGCGCCCGGCCGGCACCCAAGGCCGAGCCCGAACCCGCTCCGGAGGACAAGCTGCTGAACGGCCCGGCACTTCCCGGCGAAGGGACGAGCCAGGCGGAGATCGATGCGCTCTTCGACTGATCTTCCGCTGCGGGGGCCGGCACGGGATACCGCGGGGAAGGGTCACGCACGCGATCCGCGCAGACACGGGCCGCCGAGCGATGCAGGGCGGAAACGCATCCCGCATCGGCCGGAGTTTCCCCGCGGCTCCGGCAGCCCGCCTGCCGCCGCAGCCTCCGGGGCTTATACCGGTGCAGCAGGATCGCGCCACCCGGGCCATGCGATCCTGCTGCTCGCGCTTTTTCTGCTGCTCGCCGGAGTCTTCGCGGTCCTTCTGGGCTATGCCCGCCTTGATGAGTCCCGGGCCGCCCGGGTGCTCGCTTCGCTCGAGAGGAGGTCCCCGGCTGCTGCGTCTCTATCCGCCGCAAGCGGGCTCGAACCGGGCGGTGAGGTGACAGACACCAGCGGCAAGCTGTCGCTCGCGCCGGAAAACCCGCTTCCGGGACGGCGTTTGCCCCCCGGCACCAGCGGCCTCGCCCTTCCCGAGCGGCGGCTGTTCACGGAGGCGGGCGCCGTGCCCCGGGCGCGCTGGCTCTCCCTCGGAAGACTGACCCGCCTTACCCGTGAGCGAGGGGGGTGGATCGAGGTGGCCGCCCCCTGGCCCGCCGATGCCGCCGAATACCGCATGCGCACCCTGCGCCTGCGGGCGCTGGCGGCGGTCCTGCGCGAGCTCGGCGCTCCGCAGGCGGCGCTCGTTCTCGGCTTCGGAGCCGCTCCAGAACCCGTCTGGCAGCTCGTCTACCGTCCTCCCCTCGATGCCGGCAGCAAAGGGCGATGAGCACGCCGACTTCCACCTGGCTCGTGACCTTCGCTGATCTCGCGGCCCTGCTGCTCGCCTTCTTCGTCCTCTCGTTCGCCATGACCGACCTCGACCGTGCACGCCTCCAGCAGCTCACCGCCTCCTTTGCCGGCAGGACGGCCTCGGCGGCGATGGAGGTCGCGCGCAGGACGCAGACCGGCCGCGCCGACCCCGAGCGGACGATGGCAGATGCCGCCTATGCGGTGACGGTTCTCACCCGTCGCTTTGCCGAACTGGAACCCGCCTGCCGTCCCCGTGTGCGCAACATCGCAGGGGCTCTGCTGCTGCGGCTGCCGCGGCTGTTCCTGACGCCACAACGCTGCCGCACCGCGCGTCGGCGGGTGGCGCTCGCCTGGCACAGGCTTCTCGCAGACGCGGGCGAAGTTCGTCTCTATCTCGCCCACCGCAGCGGCACCCCCGAAGCTGCGCTCGAGGGACTGATAGCGACGGCGCAGAGATTTCAGCAGTGGTTCGGGCGCAGGCCCTCGGTATTCCTCGCAGCTGACGCCGGATCGCGGTCGGGAGATCCACTGCTGTGGCTCGAAGGCTCCTGAACTTTCTGCTCGGGCTGCTCGCCTCCGGGCTGTTCGCGAGCGCGGCGCCCGAAGTCCGTGCTGCACCGCAGCAAGAGGCCGCCGCGCAGAGCGCCATCCGCCTCAGGGTGGGCCGCCATCCGGATTTCTGGCGGCTCGTGTTCGAGGGACCGGATGCCGCCGCGATCGCATTCACGGCGCCCCGCCCCGGGGTGAGCGAGCTTCAGGCCGCGCACCCTTTCCTCCTCGACGTCGCCCGCCTGCCCGCG